>Ga0181394_1000380_pt1 | contig 20151 bp, 9 predicted proteins | sample 17SPOviralmetaG_FD_130123 | JGI IMG/M metagenome (GOLD analysis project Ga0181394, IMG submission 130123) | Marine viral communities from the oligotrophic San Pedro Time Series (SPOT) site, San Pedro Channel, CA, USA - 17 SPOT_SRF_2010-11-23 | ecosystem: Environmental > Aquatic > Marine > Strait...
AACTCTCAGGTGGGTGGTCAAATATCTTCTAGCTTAACAACACCTGCTAACATGTTTCATTATAGAGAGGGTGATCAAAACGGTGATGTAATAGTTGTTCCAAGTGGTACTAGACATGGCGCTAACGTTCTTGATGATAATGGTGATCCTATAAAAGATTATACATCATCTAGTTCTGGTGTCAATTTACAATTAGACGGCACTGGTTTTCAATTTAGTCCTGCAAACTTATCATGGTCAGTTGGTGATCAGTTAAAACTAACTACAGAGATTGAAACTGTAGATTATGAGGTTAGACTTTCAATAACTGGAATTACAAACACTAGTAGTAACACAGTTGTTAGAGCTTCAGTATTAAGTATATCTTCTAGATTACCAAATATTGAAATCGATTGGGTTGCTGTTTTAGAAAGAAAAGACCCTTTATATGAATTAGTTTTCCCTAGATTTGCTTATCGTTGGAAATACGTTGATGGAGAGTATTCAGTTATGTCTCCTTTTTCTACTGTAGCTTTTTTACCAGAAAAAGAAGTTGGTTTTGATTATGAACCTGAAAAAGGTTATAACTTAGCAATGCTAAATCAATTAAGAGATTTAACAATTAGTGGTTTTGATAGTAAACCGGCAGATGCTATTGAAGTTGATATATTATATAAAGAATCAAACAGTACAAATATATACGTTGTAGAAACGTTAAAAGAAAACGAACAATCTTTTGAGGTTAAAAACGAAATATCACAAGGTATACTACCTTCAAACCAAATATTAAGACCTTATGATAATGTCCCAAGGTACGCAAAAGCTCAAGAAGTATCAGCAAACAGGTTAATATATGGTAACTACACACAACAGTACTCTATACCTGAAGACGCTTCTTTTGAATTAGAGTTAACATCTAATGACGTATCACCTGGAATACCTAAAACGTCAATGAAATCAGTAAGAACATATCAAGTCGGCGCTGTGTTTTTAGATGCTTATGGTAGACAAACACCCGTTTTTTCAAGCGATAACGCTAGTGTAACAATACCCCAAAGTCTTGCTGTTAAACAAAATAAACTTAGGGTTAGATTAACATCTAATACTCCTGATTGGGCAACACATGTTAAGTATTTTATAAAAGAACCTTCTTCAGAATACTATAATATGGCTATGGATAGATGGTATGATGCTGAAGATGGTAATGTTTGGATAAGTTTTCCTTCTTCAGAAAGAAATAAATGTGCTGTTGATGATTTCTTAATACTTAAAAAAGAACACTCTAGTGACATTGCTGTTGCTAGTGATAACGGAGGTACTGTTAAATACAAAGTGTTAGCTATAGAAAATGAAGCTCCTGACTTTTTAAAAGAACAAAAAAATAGTATAGGTAGAATAGATACTCAATTTGGTAGAGGTGAAGATGTTACTGATGGTTTTCCTATAGAAGACGCGTTAAGAATAGTTATTCCAGGACCAAACATAGCAGACACATCTCTTGGTGAAATAGCATTAAATACAATAGCTAATAAATTTTTTAGAATAAAATCACAATCTGGAAATGTCAGTGAATGGTATGCTGTCGAGAGTGTCGCGAGAGAAAATAGAAGTGGAGCTGCTGATGATTTTGGAGATACTAATGATTATTACATTGTAACATCAAAAACACCTTTAGGACAAGATATTACTTTTACTGGGACACCAGGTAATAAGCTTGCGGGTTTACAGTTTGAATGGGCTGAAGAAAATGTTGATTTATATAACTCTGAATATGCTGGTAGATTTTTTGTAAAAATATATAAAGACTCTCTTCTTGACGAGCATATACTTTCTGATGACAATGCTAACGAGTATGGTATTGTTTATAATGAAAAAATGTATTTTCTAAATCAATCAGCTAATAGTAGAGACGAATATAACGGCCGACAAGTGTGGGCTATAGATACTAGAGAAGCTGATAAAGGATCTGGTATGACATACGTTAATCCTAGGATTGGAGAGGGAATAAGAAGAGGTAGTAAAAAACTTGACCTAACAATATGGGGTTGGGGAGATGATGAATGGCCATCTTGGCAGTACCCTAGTAGAAGTGACTTAAGTGGTTCTGATACTTATTTTGATATTTACCAAAGATTAAGAAAACCTGGTACTTATTTAAGATGGACAGATGATCCTGATCAATCTGTTTATAAAATAAAACAAACAAGAACAGAGTATATATTAAACTACCATGATTCTTATGGCTGGCATGATAACTATGACGAATGGGGAAGTAACCACGCTATTAGAATGAAATTAGTTTTAGACAAACCTAGTTACTGGGATCCAACAAGAGCTGGTCAATTTGGAGGTGTTTCACCAAGTGACACACAATCAGAAAACAGCTCGGGTCAAAATCAATATCCTTTAACTTGTTGGGATGCGGATAGAGGTCAATCAAAGAAATCATTTACTAGGTTACAATTCTTAAAAAAGGTTAATGATGGTGTTACTTACGCTTCTGAAAACCCAGCTATATTTGAAACTGAACCTAAAGAAAGAGCTGATTTAAACTTATACTACGAAACATCGAAAACATACACAGTGGCTGAATTAGCTAACACTAACACAGATGGTGGTTGGAGAGAGCTAGATTGGTTTAATTGTTATTCTTTTGGTAATGGTGTTGAATCAAATAGAATACGAGATGATTTTAACGCGGTCACTATAGATAAAGGACCAAAAGTTTCAACAGTTTTAGCAGAACAATATAAAACTGAAAACAAACAGAATAGTATGATATGGTCTGGTATATACAACTCTTCATCAGGTGTTAATAGAACTAACGAATTTATACAAGCTGAAGCTATTACAAAAGATTTAAATCCTAGTTATGGTTCAATACAGAAAATGTTTACTAGAAGAGGAGATGTTGTTGTTTTTTGTGAGGATAAAACATTGAAAGTATTATCAAATAAAGACGCTTTATTTAATGCTGATGGTAGTTCAAACCTGCTAGCAAGTAGCAAAGTTCTTGGGCAAACAATACCTTTCCAGGGTGAATACGGTATATCAAGAAACCCTGAATCTTTTGCTAATTTTGCTTTTAGAATATATTATGCTGATAAAAACAGGAATGCTATTTTAAGACTTTCTGGTGATGGTATTGAAGAGTTAACTAGATATGGCATGAAAGATTATTTCAAAGATAAACTTAATGCTAGTAGTGGAAATATGATTATTGGTAGTTATGATATGGATAAAAACAATTATAACTTAACACTTGGTCCTTTAAATTCAAGAGAAACTGTTAGTTTTACTGAACTAACAAAAGGTTGGACAAGTAGAAAATCTTTCTTACAAGAAAATGGAGTATCTCTAAACGGTAAGTATTATACATTTAAAAACGGTGAACTATGGGAGCATAATTCTAACGCTTTAAGAAACAATTTTTATGGCACTCAATACCATTCGTCTATTAAGTTTATATTTAACGAAGCTCCTTCTGTAGTTAAAAACTTTAAAACTGTAAACTACGAAGGTACTCAATCACAAATAATACCTAATGTAAACGATACTAGATACGATAATAATACTGCTAAAGTTGGTTGGCACTGTGGTTCTTTAGAAACAGATCAACAATCTGGACATATAACAGAGTTTATTAATAAAGAAGGTAAATGGTTTAATTATATAAAAGGAGTAAACACAACGTGGAACAATGTACAAAATAGAGGTAATTTAGATATAGCTGAATTTTCTTCACAAGGTATAGGTAATTTATTAAATATAAGTGGTGAGGTTAATCCTGCTTCTTTCGTATTAACAATACAAGGTGGTACTGGTTTTGATGGGGTATATTTTAATCAAGGAATTTCATTTGGTTACCCTACTAACTCAGGTGACGACTACATATACACATACGACAGTCTAGGTCTTGGTAATATTAACTGTAAGCATGTATATGCTGCTGGTATACTTTACAACTCAGGAAATGGTTTGGAAACATACCCACCTATAGAATATAAAGGAGGCATGCTTTATAAGAGATCAACTGATTCTTATGCAGTTGGAACACAGCTTTATAGTGATATAAATGGTTTATCTACTTTTTATCCAGGTGTTTCTAGAAAATTTGTAGCAAACATTAGTACCTCTGACAGTCAGTACGGGAGTAATGGTTACCCTATAATATGGAACGAGAGTAATAACACAAGGGGTTTATTTGCTTTAAACCACAACTCAAATAGCAACAATATCTCTAACAATTGGAAAGTGATTTCTACCGACTCTAATGGTATTATTACAGCTGTTCAAAACTACAACTCTGGAGGTTGTTATTAACAATAAATAAAATATAAATGGGATTAACAAATTGTACAATAAATTCGACTAGTTTAACAAAGGTGGGTGGACAAGCTGTTGACAACAATGCTGATATTGATGCTAATTTAGTAATAACACCAGTAGCATATCACAGTGTTAAAGCTTCTAGTTTTTCAGTAGCAGGTAGTCTTCCTAGTGCTATATCAGCAGTAACTTTTACAGATACTGGAACGCCTGGGACTTTTGCTAATACAGTTAGTGTTAATATAGATCTTAACGATAGCTACACGATGCCTGGTGCAGATACAACTGTAACACTAGATATTAACGGTGTTGCTGATAAAGGTGAAACTAATCAAACAACTGTGTCTGGTAGCAATGTACATATAAGTGATTCTAGTGTAACAGTAACAACATCACACTCGTCTCAAGCTGATAACTACAGTCAATCAGGTGTACCTAGTTCTACAGCGGTAACTTTATTTACTAAAGTATTTAGCGCTGGAACAAACAAGAAGTTTGCAAATGACCCAGCAACATGTTACACTATAGATTCACCTACTCTTAGTAGATATGTGGTTGAAGTTACTGAAAACACAGGTACTTTTGCTGGGGACAATTTAACACAATTTACCTTAACAGTTAAATATAAGTTTCCAAATGTTGATTCAACAAGTAATAAAATAACCTACATCGCTAGGGTAAAAGATAATATTACAGTATCAGATGATAAGATATACAAAGCTATAGTACCTTCTTCACAAATAAATTATTTTGGAGAGTCAAGGAATGTAACTATAGTAGGAGATTCCGGTGCTAAATTAAAAATCGATGCTTATGTTACTAGTACGCCAGCTGTTAGTTTACTTGGTTCTGAATACAACAACACGGGTAAAGAAATAACAGTAGGTAGTAATAATCAAGTTATTGAAACTATAACTTTTCCTGAAAACACAACAAACGCAGCTATATATTATACTGTTAAACTTACAGAGGTTAGTCCTTATGATTTTGTTTTTAATAGTGGTAATTCACCAAAGACTTATGCCTTAACACAGTATGCTCAAAGTTCTATAACATTTTCTGTAAGCAGAAACAGCACTACAGGTATGACAATACCTACTAACACATATAGTCAAACAGGTTTCCCATTATTAGATCCATTTGAATATGACGATGAATACCTACCTCTACCTGTTTCATGGGTTATAAATAGTAGTGGCGCGTCATGGAAACCAGCACAAACCCCAATTCAGATTAATGAAATAACCGGTAGCTCATCTATATCTGGATCTACAGACGTTAATATAGCTAATAGTGGTGTGATAGGTGGTACTTTAAGCGCTGTCGTTAATAATACATCTAATCCTAAAAAAGTAACCGTATCAGGTATTTATAGTGTTAGAAGATTTCCATCAATACCAACAAACGCTATTTTAAATCTAAGTAAAATTATAGAATTAAATACAGCTCCAGTTGCTAATACTCCATCGAACCAAGCTATAGCAAACAATACAGCTACAACATTTACCTTAACAGGTAGTGACGCAGATGGAGATACTCTTACGTTTAGCATCGTTAGTCAAGGTTCTAAAGGAACAGCTGTTATAAATTCATCAACCGGCGCTTGTACATACACGCCAAGTAGCGCTTTAGTTAGTGGCGGTGATACATTTACATTTAAAGTAAACGATGGTATAGATGATAGTAACACAGCTTCAGTTCCAGTTACTATAGCCTCTTCTGGATCTAACGCGCCAACGTTTAATTCTGTTTGGAGTTGGGACAACACGGAGGTAGAAATGACTCCCGGTTTAATTGGCGCCGCGGCTTTCCAAGGTACAGCAGCATACACTAGCAACTCAGTTGGTGCTACTAGTTTTAACGCTATATTCACAAGTTGGTCTTTAGATAGCACACATACTGGTTTCCCAAGTTATGTTGATAACTTTGGTGATATGACAATAAGATATACCTTTAAATATGGTAGTACAACACTAGCTTCAGATGTGGTTAATATAAACCAAGGCACATCGCAATTTGATCAATCAGCTAGAACAGGTACTATAAACGTAACATCATCTACTGTTACAGTACCTAATAGTCACAATAGTGGTAACGGTCTAATAGCTAGTGGTAGTTATACATTTGAATGGAAAATAGAATACGATAACGTTTTACAATAAGATATGGCAACAGTAACATTAGGATTTTTAAACAATATAAATACATCACTACAGAGAAAAACATCTACATCTTTAACAGGTATGGACCTTATATACTTTGTTAATAATGATGGTGACATTGTAAGATTAGGGCCGTGTATAGCAATAGGTAGAGATTCAAATGGTTTTCCATTTGTAAACGTTGATGTAGACGCGACAACACCTAGACCTAAACTAGGTAATTTTATATTTTTTGGTAAAGATACCCAAGTAGGAACGTCAGGGGTTATAGGTTATTATGCAGAAATAGAGTTTATAAACAACTCAACAAGCGCAGCGGAATTGTTCTCTGTATCAACAGAGTTCTTTCCAAGTAGTAAATAATCAAGAAAAAGTGTAATTATTAATATAAATAAAAGAATATGAGTTCACCAGCGAAATTATTTCCAGTTATGGCAGCAATGGGTGCAGTTAAAGGTTTAACTAGCATAGCATCTGGTATAATAGGTAGTAAGAAAAGAAAAGCCGAGCAACGAAAAGCTCAGGGAGAATATAACAGAATGAAAGATAAGTTAGCTACAGCTGATACTAGTAATATATATGCTGGTATGGAAAACGCTTATGAGGACTTAACTGTAAATACACAGCAAAACGAAATGGTTGCTGAGCAACAAAACCAACAACTAGCTAACACTATGAATTCAATGCAAGGAGCCGCTGGTGGTTCTGGTATTGCAGCATTAGCACAAGCTATGGCAAATCAAGGCTCTCAGAATATTCAACAAAACATGGCTAGCGTTGGTCAACAAGAACAAGCTAATCAAATGGCTAAGGCAAGAGGTCAGAATCAAATAGACATGCTAGAAAGAAAAGGTGAGATGATGTCTAGAGAGGCTGAAAAAGATAAAATGGACACTGAATTTGGTATGGCTTCTAATAGGTTAAAAGCCGCGAACGCTGCTAGAGCAAAAGCAACTCAAGCAATAGTTGGTGGGGCAACTCAAGCTTTAGGATCTGGTTTACAACTAGGTAACATACTTGGTAAATCATCTGCTCCTGGTGGGTTTGGTGGAGGAGGTCAAGATGGTTTTGGTGGTGGTATGCAAAATAATCCAGAATTATTTGGGCAAGGTGGTACACCTTTATTTGGTGGAAGTTAATAAAAATAAAATATAAGATATGGCAATGGACATGAACATAGTAAATGCTGATAAGGACATTAAAGGTCCTGATGGTGGTTTTGTAGACCACGGTAAAGCATTTGATCCTTTTTTAAAAGAAGCTAGTCGTAGAACAGACATGGCTATTAGGTCTCAAGAATACGAAAGACGTTATCAAAGAAGTAAAAGAGATGCTGCTGAGAATAGGGTTAGAACTATGATCGATGGTATGCCATCTCCTGATATTAGTAAAGTTAATGATAAGTTAAGACCTGAGTTACAAAAAGAGCTTTTAGCTCTTAAACAAGATTATGCTGCTAATGCTAGAGTAGTAGCTGAAGCTGATCCAACGTCTGAAGCATATTTAAATGCTAAAATCGCTATGGATAATGCCATGGGAGGTTTAACTAATATAAACAATAGCTTGGTAAAAGATAAAGAAGATAGCGAAGCTTACTTAGCTGACTTTGACAATGGTTTAATATCAGAAGCTGTTTCAGACGAAGATAGAACTATACTAGCTCACACAAGAGGTGGTCAATATGATAGTGTTTATTTTGAAGGAGGTAAGAAAAACTATGTATGGACAGATCCTGTAACAGGTGAATCACGTGTTACCAATGAAGATGATATACCTAATTACTTTATTGAAAACGCTGAAGCTGGTTCTGCTTATATAGACATGTGGTCTAAAGCTACAGCTAACGCATCTAGATATGGAGTACCTTATGACGATCAAACAACACAGATACAATTAGCTCAACTATATAAAAAGATAGGTAGAGAAGGTGTTTTATCTATGGCTTATGATGATATTGGTGGTACTGGTGATAGTTTTGTTGAGAACTGGCAAAAGAATAATCCTGATTCAAATATAGACTGGAGAGACGGTGCTAATGAAGAATTATTAAAACAAGAGTTGTCTAAATATTTAGGTGAAGTTATGGGTACTAGCGTAGGTGCAAGTGTAGAAAACTATAATAAAAGAAAGAAACCTAAAGATGACAAGGTCAATCCACCAAAAACAAAACCAACTTTTTCTAATTGGATGGTGAACAACGCTGCTAATCCAGCTCTAACAACTAATGACTTCCAAAACAATGTGTTTGCTGGTACTGGTTTAAAGATAGTAGATATGGGTGGAACTTTTGGTATTTTTGATTTAGATGAAAACAGAGGTTATAGAGACGCTACATCAGCTAAAAAGAAAAACGAATATGTTGCAAACGGACAAATAACGTATCTAGCATCTGGTATAGAGTCACTTTCTTTATCAAAAGACGGTCAAATGTCTAAGATACTAGAGCAGTTGTTTGCGAACGGTAAAATCAAATAAAATAATTATATGCCTCATAACAAGAATCACAAGCAGGAAATACCTTGGTATTGGCCTGAAGGAGTTGAATATACTGGTCAAGACATTTTAGACAGCGAGTTAGCTGGAGATGAAGCTATAAATGATCCTATTGAACCTGTAAACGTTGAAGCTGCTAGGCTTTATGGAGATAAGTTTGATAGACAAGCTGCCGCTATGATTGAGGATAGAAGAAAAAAAGACGAGGCAGAAGATAAAAGAGCTACCAAAGCTAGATCATCTAAAGAATACGCGAGCGCCGAGGCAGACGCTGCTTCTTGGTTTGATAATCCTGAAGATGTAATGACAACGTACGGTGAAGATTATGATCTTGAAGATTACGATAATGTTGTTGATTGGGAAAAAATATACTTAGGTGATTCCGACCCTGATAAGGGAGACTCAGACTCTTATAAAGACATGGCTAAACTAGTTAAAGCTAGGTATGGTGAAGAAGGTTGGTTTGGAGGCTGGACAGCTAAAGAAGGTTTTGAAGGTTTAGAAGAATCTGATATTGATAAATTAATCAACGATCAAGTTGAAAGAAAAGCTAAAGAACAGAGTGTATTAAAAGCTGAAAACCGTAAAACTTATTTTAAAGAACAAATAAAAGCTAGAGCTAATAACCCTAACTTTGCTAGCGAAAGTGCTATTGAAGAATTATACAAAGGTTATGACTACGAATCTTTAGGTCCAAAAGAAAAAGCAATAGCTGATAAGGTTAAAACCCTTAAAACACTTAGAGATGATTCGGAGAACCCTCCGACATTAGAATCAAACACTTACTTATTTAATCTACAAAACGAAATATTAGAAGATGTTAAATCGCTGTATGGTGACGAAACGGAAATACTAGTAGATTATGAGGGTAATAGTATTAAAAAACTAACACCTGAAAAAGCTAATAGTAGTTTTACTTTTACTGAAGAAGAAATAAAACAATATAGAGAACAAATTCAAAATGGAGACTGGAGCGCTCCCACGTATGAAGAGCATGTTAACAATGTTTATAATAAAAAAATACACGAACTAGCTGTTAATGATTTTGAAGGAGAAGAAAGATATGATGTTGTTATAAATGATCCTGAGGCTTGGGAGTTATTGAAAGAATACAAAACAGGTACTGCGGACAATGGTTTTGTTTATAATTTACCAATGGAAGTGTTAAGTAAGCATTACGATAGAGTTATAGCCGCTGATGGTGATAGCGCTGGTGGTAATAGTTTAATAACACCTGAAGAACAATTAGCCGCAAAAGCTAATAGATCCGGTTTAAGTCTTAGTAATTTCTTAGAAGGTAATAATTTTAAATCACCACTAGGTTACTTTGGTTTATTAGAAAATGATAAGAAACAAGATTTTAGTTTTATTGAAAAAACATTTTTTGATGAAGATGAATTTGGTGATAAAGATTTATCAAGAAACTTTAAATATAAAGTAAGAGATCATAGAGATGACAGAAAACAAATACTTTTAGAAAAAGAAGTATTAAAGAAAATGTCCTTATTAAACGTTAACCCAACAACAGAAGAATCTAGTGTTGATTGGTTAAAAAGAGGAGGTGAAATGATTGTTGAAGGTTTTAAAGGCGATTTAGCTCAATGGACTGGTGCTGCTAAAATATTTGAAAAGTTTGACGAGAAAGATTACGAAGATGTAGGAACACATGGTACTTTTAGTAAAAGAAAAGAGTTAGATATTATAGCTGGATTAGAAGATACCTACGGTGGTTTAGTGTCTGACGAAGATAAAAAGAAATTTGAAAGATCAGTTCCTTACGAAATTTGGGAAGGTTTTACTGGGTTTGTACCTGCTTTAGCAGAATTTGCATTAATAGATGTAGCGGCTAAGAAAACAGGTATTATAACTGGTATACCTAAATTAGCAAGAAGAGGAGCTGCTGCTTTTAGAAAAGCTGGTATAACAAGAGGTCATAATTTAAATAAAACTATGAACTTTTTAGGACATGCTATGTACGAAGAAGCTAAAATGAAAGCCGCTTTTGACGAGCATTACCACATGGGTGGTGGAGTTGCATTTTACGGAATAGGTAAAGCTTTGCCATTTCTAAAATCATCCAGCCCAGCTTTAAACAACTTAATAAATAATCCAGTTAAAGGTGGTGTTGCTGGTATGCTTTCTGTAGAAGGTGCTAAAAACCTAGAAGCTTTAGTTTCGGATATTAGAGGGAACAAAGATTTTATGACACACATAGAAAATGAATACTACGGTGGTGACATAGACGGTGAGTTTGCTTTTAGCAAAGTAGGTAGAGATGCTTTAGTTAACTACTTTGTTTTTGGAGCACTAGGTATGAGAGGAATGGCTAAGCAAGGTTCTAGATTACAAGCAGGTTATAAAGGTTTTACGGGTAAGAACAATCCAATTTCTGCAACAATAGCGTCATTAACGCCTGTTAGAACAATGAAAGGTAAAGACGGTAGAGTTTGGTGGAAAGGTATTGAAGATATAAGAAATGAATCTTATGGTTTAGCTCAAAAAGCATCTCAAAAAATATCATACTTAGAAGCTAAAAACGTTGTAGATCCAACTGGTAAATCTCCAAGAGAACCGGGTATTGAAAAAGCTAAAGAAGAGTTTAAAAAATGGTATACGTTATATAAAAACTCTGAAGCATCTTTGCAACAAGCTTGGATGATGGAGGATTGGCAAGATGACAAGAAAGCTACGGAAAAAGTAAACAAACAATTTGAAGGTTTAAAGAAAACAATTAATCCAAAAGGTGTAGAGTTTTTCGCTTCTAAAGAAGCTCCTGAGTGGGTTAGTGATAAGAACGCGACGGCTGAGATAAATTCTACAAGAGATAGAATATGGATCAATACCAATAAAGCTGAACCTGGTAAGCTACCTCACGAGTTAGTTCACTTTGGTATGAAAGGTATGATGAAGAAAAACCCAGAAATAGCTTTGCAATTAAGAAATGAGCTTTCTAAAGTATTTGATAAGAATAAAATATTTGATTATAAAACGGGTGAAGAGTTATTTATAAAAGATTTTATAGAAGATAACTATAAATTAACAAAAGAACAGAGTGAGGGTTTAACTAAAAAAGAAATAAAGCAAAGAGAAAAAGAAATACAAAACGAAGAGTATGTAGCTTATGTATTTGAAGCTTTAGCTAATCCTAGAAACTATAGTAGATTTGTTAGCAGTAATAAGTTTAATGACTTGGGTAAGTGGAGTGAAGGTTTTATGTCTAAATTAGGTACTGATTATAAAGTAAATACTAAAGAAGATTTAATAAACTTCTTTTATAGTTTATCTAGAGGTATAGCTAAAGGAAACGTTACTCAAAAACAATGGGACCTTTTTAACAACATAGATAAACAAGCTTGGATAAAAGAACCTATTAATACTGACATGAGAACTAAAGAATCTAAGTCAGAAGATTTTGCGTTTGAATCCGCCAACTCTAAAGAGTTTACAGCTATGGCTGCTGAGTCTGTAAAAATTCAAAACAGGTTTAATGAGTTAAAAGAAAAACACGACGGAAATATAGATAAGGTAATTAGAGAACTTCTTGTTCCAGATCCTAAAAACCCAACATCAATATCTAAAGAGTTTGATGCTATAATATACAATGTTATAAATAAGTATAATCAAGGTAGAGTTTTCAAAGGGCTTGAAGATCAACAAGTGTTAGATCCTACAGATAGATATATGCTTGCCACGGAGTTAGTATATGATTTAACTAGAGGTAAAAACAGAGGTTTAGAATCTATAATAAAAACATATGATCCTGCTGCTTATGGTAAGACAGAAGCTGAAATGCCTTTAACTAAACATGTTATGCAGCAATTAGCTAAACGTGTTTATGAGATAAAAGAAGGTAGTACAGATGCTGGTAAGTCACAAGGTGATGTTTATCAAACAGTAAGCTTTAGTCAAGAAGGTGTATTAGAAAGAGCTGAGGCTGCTAGTGCTGATAGATCTTACACAGACTTTACTAGTCAGATAGATAAAAATCAAACTAAGAAATCTATAACTATTGACGGTAAAAAATATAAATACCCAATAAACATAAACGAGGCAATGGGCATACCAGACTTTGCTCCTGTTAAAACAAAAGAGGTTATTGATAACCTTAGTTTTAAGGATCTAACGTTTATGGGTATAGGTAAAGAACTTGCACCTAGTGTGAAAGAGATGATGTATAGCAAGATAGGTATAAATGAATCTACTAAACCAAAAGACTACGTGAATATAGCTAAAGAATGGTTATTAAAAAACGAACAGCTTGGTCATGAGATGATACCTAGAACATCCAACCCTGATATGTATGAAAATTCAATGATTGGTAAAACTATATTTAAAAATATGTTTACTAAAACTGGTGAAGTATTTAAGTCTAGTGAATTACCAGATTGGATGTCTAAAGAAACAAATGCTAGAGCAGAAAAATGGAAAAAGAAAGATTACAAAAAAGGTGATTTATATAGGTTGGTTTTTGGAGGTCGTGATAATGTAGCAAACAAGAAAAACTTTGATGAATTTTTAAATCAAGTTGCTAAGGTTAACTCTAGTCAAATAGGTAGAGAAGCTATAAACAATATGGCAATACAAGATTTAATACAGGCTAAAAACCCTAACAAATATCACAAACTTAAACTTGAGCAAGATGTAATTCCTTACGTTAAAGAAGCTATAAGAGGAGCTACGGATATTAACCTGCAGTCAAAGGAGTTTAAGGCTAAAGTAAAAGTTGAAGAAGCTGTTTGGGATAAACTTGTAGAAAAAGTTGGAAAATATAATTGGTTTGGTGCAAATATACCTAAAGTGTGGGAAGAAATAAGATTATCGTTTACTGAAAAAGAAAAAGCAATATTAGACAAACAATGGGATAAAGTAATAGGTGTTAATGGTTATAAAATATCTGGAGACGCTATAAAAGATATGACAGCTAGAGCTGAAGCCTTGAGATCTTTAAACCAATTAAACACAGGTGCTATTATACCTAAAAGCTTTTCTAATAAATATGCCGGTATAAACGATGCTATTATAAAGCTTTTAAGAAAAGAGGGTGTATCTGAAGACGATATTAAAAGGTTAGATATAAACAAAACATATAAAGACAGGTTGAATGATTCTGATTTTGTAGAAAAATACAAAGAAGCAATACAAGACATATCTAAGTCTTTAGACCCTAGAGTTGCTAGTATATTTCAAAATAGTATAGGTCAAGGACAATTTAAATTTTTAGGTAGTGATAAGGTTATGACTGCTGTAGATCGAAATGAAATATTTAAAGACTCTAAAGGTAATACAGATAAATTAGATTTTAACCCTAATCATGTTAAAATAACAGACAATGGTTTATTTAAAAAGTTCGTAGTATCAGAAAGAAGTAAATATGATTTAAATAGTCCAGTTGGTAGAAAAAAGTTTGCTAAAGTGTTGGAAAATTATTTAACACCTAACGTAACTAAAGCTCAAGCAAAAGAAGGTAGAAAGAAAGCTAGCTTAGCTGAAACAGAAGCTGCTAATGAAAAATTACAACAATATTTATATGGTAAAATATTTGATTACTACAAATCATCATCAGACAAAATAAGTGCTTTAAATAATATACAGTTTCTTTTACAAATACAAACAAATATAGGCCAAGGTTTTTCTAGAGGTTTAGCCACACATACAAGTGTTACAACTCAAAAAACAGAAAAAGCTTACCACAGTGAACATGAATTTCAAGTTGCTAATTTTAACGGTAACTTCTTACTAAATATGTTAAACAATGCTGGTAATAAAGCTAAATTTACTAGTGATTTTAAAAAGCTATCAAAAATATTTAAACAAAGTATAATAACAAAAGAATTACAAGGTGAAGCTGATTCTCCTGAAATGGGAGGTAACACAGGTTTTATTAAAGGTTACAACACAAGCTTATCAGCAAAAGCTAACTACATGGTTGATGCTATTATACAAGCAACAACTTTAGATATAAAAACAGGTAAAACAGCGAAAGAGATAACAGAAGACCTTGTTGGTGTTAAACAAAGTTTAGAATCAATAAACAAAATAAAAAGTAATTTATTAAAACGGCTTGACAAAGTTGTTCCTGGTTCAGCTGCTCAATCTAAAACATTGTCTAATCCAGAAATAATAAAAAAATTAAATCAAATAGAAGAAGCGTTAATGCTAGCTAAGATGTCTAAAAAAGCTAAAGGTATAAGTGTTTTTGATTTTGATGACACCCTTGCTAAGTCTAATTCGATGGTACTTTATACTTTACCCAACGGTAAAAAAGGAAAAATAAACGCTACAGAATTTGCTAAACAATCAGAAGCTCTAGAAACTAAAGGCGCTAAGTTTGATTTCACAGAGTTTAACAAAGTTATTGATGGTAAAAAGGGACCGCTAGCTGATCTAGCTTTAAAAAGACAAGGTAAATTTGGTAGTAAAGATATATTTGTCTTAACAGCAAGACCACAAGCCTCAGCAAATGCTATACATAAGTTTTTAAAAGGTATAGGTTTGGAGATACCATTGAAAAATATAACTGGCTTAGAAAATGGTAGTCCTCAAGCTAAAGCGCTTTGGATATTAGACAAAGCATCCAAAGGTTACAATGACTTCTACTTTGCTGACGACGCTTATAAAAATGTTAAAGCAGTTAGTGATGTTCTTAACGTTATTGATATGAAGGGTGAGGTGCAATTAGCTTTGCAGTCAAAAGACATGAGTGTTAAAGTTAACGAAATGATAGAGCGTAAGTTTGGCATAGGTAAAGAAAAAACATATTCAAGAAGCAAGGCTGCTGTTATGGGCAAGGATTCTGGTAAAAGAAAGATGATGGCTTCTTCTGCTCAGGATTTTGAAGGTTTGTTATATAGACTTTTAGGTAAAGGAAAACAAGGAGATGCTGACATGCAGTTTTTTAAAGACAAATTAATAAAAACTTTTGCTAGAGGTAACAATGCTTTGTCAGCTCAAAGAATGGCTATGATAAATGATTTCAAGGCTATGAAGAAAGAATTGATCAAAGCTGGTATACCTAAAGATCTCACTAAAAAAGTACCTGGAGAACCTTACACTATAGAGCAAGCTTTAAGAGTTTATACTTGGAAAAAACAAGGTATGGAGGTTCCTGATTTATCAGCTGCTGATCTAAAATCATTAACAGATTACGTGGAAAAAAGTCCAGCTTTAAAAAGATTTTCACAACAACTTATTGATTTAAACAGAGGAGATGGTTATATGGCTCCAAAAAAGAGTTGGTTAGCAGGAACAATAACAACTGATTTATACGAGAATTTAAATAAGGTAAGTAGAGCTAAACACCTTCAAGAGTGGCAAACAAACTCTGATATGATATTTAGCCCTGAAAACCTAAATAAAATGGAAGCTGCATTAGGTTCTAACTGGAGATCAGCTATGGAAAACATGTTGAAAAGAATGAAGACAGGTAGAAACAGAAATCTTATGTTGTCTGGGAAAATGGGTGAGATGGAAGGTAAAGCATTAGATTGGGTAAATAGTTCTGTTGGTGCCATAATGTTTTTAAACACTAGATCAGCTGTTCTTCAAACTATATCAACTATAAATTATACAAACTGGCATGACAATAACCCGTTAATGATGGCTAAAGCTTTTGCAAATCAAAAACAATATTGGAAAGATTATGCAGAATTAATAATGTCTGATTTTATGGTTGAAAGAAGAGGTGGTAATCAAATCAATGTTAACGAGTCTGAAATAGCTGATGCCGCTAAAGAAAGTGGAGTACAAGGAGCTATATCTTATTTATTAAATAAAGGTTTTGTTTTAACAAGAGCTGCAGATAGTCACGCTATTGCTTCTGGTGGTGCTACTTTTTATAGAAATAGAATAAATACATACAAGAAAAAAGGATTTAGTGAAGCAGAGGCAAAACAAAAAGCTTTTGATGAGTTTAGAGAAATAACAGAAGAGTCACAACAGTCTAGTAGAGTTGATAGAATATCAATGCAGCAAGCTAGTAATATAGGTAGAGTTGTTTTAGCTTTTGCTAACACACCTTCTCAATATGCTCGTATAATGCAAAGAGCTGCTAGTGATTTAAAAAATGGACGTGGAGACTGGAGAGCTAATGTATCTAAGATAGCTTACTACGGTATGGTGCAAAACTTTATATTCAACGCTTTGCAATCAGCACTGTTTAAAGATGCTTTTGATGAGGAAGAAGGTATACAAAGTGATACTACAACGCTAGCTAGTGGAATGATAGGCTCTATACTAAGAGGTATGGGTTGGCAAGGTGCCGCGATAGACACTATGAAAAATATGGTATTAGATCTTAAGAAGCAATCCGAAAAAGACAGACCTAAATATGCTGATTCAGCATTGAAGTTGTTGGATATATCTCCACCTGTAGATTCTAAAGTTTCTAAACTAAGAGGTGCGGGTAAAATATTAGATTATGACATGGACGAAATAAAAAGCAAGTCAATACTAGATCCGACAAACCCTGCTTATCTAGCTGGTGGTCAAGTTGTTTCAGCTTTCACAAACGTTCCTTTAGACAGAGCGTTTATAAAATATCAGAACATAGCTGATGCTATGGACGAAGATAATGAGATGTGGAAAAGAATAGCTTTATCTCTTGGTTGGCAAAAATGGCAATTAGAAAGTGACACTGGTAATGTTATAGAAAAGTTTATAAAAGCAAACTTTGGTAAAGAAGCTAAATTTGGTGAAGAACAAGGATTTAAAAAAGAATCAAGCTTTAAGGTTAAAAAAAAGTAAAAAACAAGTAATAATAAAAGAAACACACTATATGAAAAAGTTAATAATACTACTAGCGTTTTTAATAACAAATTCAGCTAATGCTCAATTATTCAAAGAACTGTACAATGATTTTTTAAAATACGGTACGGTTTATGGAGCTGGAGACATTAGCAATTCTGTTGAAGAAAGACAACCAACTTATTTTGTGAGAACAAATCCAGACGGTGGTTTATACTCTATACCAACAGTCGTTGATAACACGCCTAAATATCCATACGATTATAGATATGGGTTTGGTATTAGAAAACTAGCTAGGTTTGATTATGAAAGAAAACCTAGAAATTACTATGATGGTACAGAAAACCAGTTAGCTTTTTCAGCCCCTACATCTGCATTTAAAGGTTTAGAATATCAACTACATTATGAAAAAGAAAGATGGAGAGGAGAACTATTTGAAAATCATAGATACTTTTTAAAACATACAGGTAAGTATCATATTGCAAAAGTTGAGTCTAGAGAGGTTGGTAAAATTAATTTAAAGTACCAATCGGCTGAGGTTAGAGCTAGATTACCTATTGGTAAAAAGTTTAGTATATCTGCTGGGGCTATATATCGTACACATGATAGAGCTTATGGGTACAACCCTATAGAAATATGGTTGAATGAAACACAATTTATAGACGGTGAGGAGTACCCAATTAACTATTGGTATGAATTAGGTTTTTTATATGGTTATGACGATATATATTATAGCGAAACAGATGAGCTTGGTAATGAAACGTCTGACTGGTATTGGATCGATCCAGATGGTAATAGGGTTGCTGACACTGATCTTGAGTTTAGAGAGACAGTATTTACTGATCTTATGAATCGCTATAATCAAGAAGCTTGGGATTTATTAGAGCCTTTTGGTGAAATTGCGCCAATCGTTGGTTTTGACTTTTATCATTATAAGAATAACTTTTGGTTACACGCTTACGCTAACTACATACTGCCACATCACAGATATATCAAAGGAGATGAAGATGTTTCTTATTTAAATAGAAACAACTGGGGAAAAGGAGGATTGGTACAAGATGCTAAATTAGAACAATGGGACGATTACTCCGCTGGTGTTAACTTTGGCTGGAAAGTAGGAAAACACTTAGGTGTATTTGTTGAGGGTGAATATTCTAAAATGTGGGATAGTGAACTTTTTAATACATCTTTTGGAATTAATTATACCTTTAAATAAAACAACATAAAAAAATGGCACAACAATTAGGCGAAAATACTAAAGTTACAATGGATTTAAAAACTATTGGAATTATAATAGGTTTCACAATATCACTAGCTAGCATGTATTTTGTAATGCAGGCGGATATAGCTAAAGCTATGGAGGAACCTAAGCCCACTATATCTAAAACAGAGTGGGAGTTAAAAGATGAGTTAATCCGTAATACAATAATGGAAACTCAAGAGGACGTAGAGATGATACTTGAAAAGCTAGATAAACTAGATGAAAGAATTTACGAAATACAAAAAAACAAATAATGAAACACATTTTAATTTTAATTTTAATACCATTTTTTACATTTGCTCAATCTGACGTACCAGAAGAATACTGGATAGATGATGTAGATTTTGAACAAAAGGTAAAAGGAGACGGGTTCGAGGAAACAGACATAGTTGTTGTTGAATTTTGGGCTGAGTTCAATAGAGAGAATTGTTTTGCTGAGTGGGATCAGTTAAAAGTACCTTACTATAGAGTAAACATAGCCGAAGCACCTGAAGCAAAAAAGAAATATAGAATAAGAATGGCACCTACTATTATAATCTTTAAAGAAGGATATAAAGAGGTTGTTTTTAAAGCTGGTTTAGATCTTTTATTGCCAACGGATCTCGAGGAGATAAACGAAGCTATTGAAGATATAAAAAGAGCAAGTGCTTATTAATTAACAAAAAGAAATGAAAGAAAAAATAAAAAAATTAGTAGATAAAATTCAAGAAGGTTGGAATAAACTTTTATACAAACTAATGTTTAAAAATTATAAATAATGAATATGTTTAAAGATAAAGAATTAAGAGGATATATAGGAGCTGCAACGGTATTTTTACTTGTAATGGGTTTGTTACTGTTTTTAGCATTTTTTGAAATACCAGATACAAACAACGATATATTTAAGGTAATCGTCGGTATGTTAGTTGGTAGCTTATCAGTTGTTATTTACACTTTTATAGGTAAAAACCCAGAGGAGGTAGAAGCGCTAAAAGCTAAAAATGATGCATTAGAAGATAAAGTATCTGGCATGGTTGTTGAAAAAGATAAACTAGAAGCTTTATTAAGAGATCTTCAACAAGAAATTATAGAAAAACTATCTATAACTGGTGCTAAGTTTGAGTTTAAAAGTAATGGAAAAACTAAGTAAACACGTAAGCCACAAGGAAGGTGTGTATAGCATAACAGCGAAACGCCTTGGTTTAG
>Ga0181394_1000383_pt1 | contig 20077 bp, 20 predicted proteins | sample 17SPOviralmetaG_FD_130123 | JGI IMG/M metagenome (GOLD analysis project Ga0181394, IMG submission 130123) | Marine viral communities from the oligotrophic San Pedro Time Series (SPOT) site, San Pedro Channel, CA, USA - 17 SPOT_SRF_2010-11-23 | ecosystem: Environmental > Aquatic > Marine > Strait...
TATATGGTTGCTGTAATCAATAGTCCTCATTTATTTAAATTAGTATATAATAAATTATTAAAAGCTGGTTGTGATAAAAAAAAAATCAATGATTTATTTTATACTCATTTAAAATTTAGACATAAAGAGGACACTAATCAATGGAGTTGGAATGAAATAAATGAACTTGAATTAAATATACCATTTGATACTAATATTATATTTAGTAAATATAAATTTTTTTAAATAATTCTATCAATTAAATCATTTGTTGTTTCTGATTCTTTTTCTTTTAAATAGTCTTCTTTATTCATATTATTTATTACATCATTGTAATGTTTTTTAATTAAACATTTCAGTAATACATCATCAGCCCATTCATATTTTTTAGAATATAAAGTTTTTATATGTTCTAATAAATCAAGTTTATCTTTTGGAACTATCCAAGAATCATCTATATTAATACTTGAACAATATCCTATCATTTGATTTCTCTGCTTTTGGCTCATTTCTTTGTCTTCTATATCTTCAATCATTATAATAAATACAAATATTTTTTTTTTAAATTAATTAAATTTAATTATAATTAAAATATATTATAATGATATAATGCCGAAGAAAATATTAAATAGTGATTTAGTTAAAAAATATTTAGAACATATTAAAAATGAAAAGAAAGTATCAGAACAAACAATAAAGACTTATGAAAATATTGGTAAGAACATACCTTTTAACTTATTAAATGGACAACCTACAATAATCAAGAAATTAAAAGATGTATATGATAATCCAAATACTTTACAATTATATTTAAATATGATAATATTAGTTAGAAAATTTAATGATGAAGAAGTAGATAAATTAATCAAGTTTAGAAATAGTTTAAGTGATGATATAAAAAAAACAAGAAAAGATAATTTAGATAAAATGGATGATAAATTACCTAATATAGAATATATTAAAAAAGAATTAAATGATTTAACTGGTATTAGATATATATTAAATTATTTGATGATTAATCACGGTTTTAGAAATAAAGATTTAAATTTAAAATTTGTTAAATCACTACCAGAAGATAAAGAAGAAAATTATATAATACATAAAGGAAAAAATATAATGTTAAATATTAATGATTATAAAACAGATAAATCACACGGAACAAAAGAAATCAAAATAAATGATCCAAAATTTATAAAAGAATTTAAAAGTTTAGATTTAAAAAATGATGATTATATTTTATCTATGAAAAATGGAGATAAAATAAATAATATTATTACATTCAATGACCGTATATTAAAATTAACAATAGATAAATTAGGTCAAAACCGTTTAGTTAAAATTGTAGTAAAAGATTTATTAAATCATAAAAGTTTTGAAAAGTTAGACCAAATTAGTAAAGATAGAGGCACGAGTTTAGAAGTATTATTAAAATCATATAATTTACATAATGGTAATGATTAAAAATTAAAATATATTATAATGTATATATAATGAATAAACATTTACAATTAAAAACTACATCAAAATTATTTAAAGACGATGATTATGAAACACCTTTATCTGCATTAAAAATTCTACTACCTTTTATAAAAGATTATAATATTATTTATGACCCATTTTACTGTAATGGAACAATAGTTGAATATTGGAAAGAATTAGATAAAATATGTATTAATGAGAAATTAGATGCATTTAATAGAAAACATCCAGAAGATTATGATATAATAATTAGTAATATACCTTTTAGTATTAAAGACAAATGTATGGAATTATTTTTTAAATTAGAAAAACCTTTTATTATATTAATGCCTATTGATGCTATGGGAACAAAATGGATAAATAAATATTTTTCAAAATTACAATTTATAATACCACATACAAGAATAAATTTTGAAAAAAAAAATCAAGATTGTAAAAAAGGCAGTTGGTTTAATACATGTTTTTATTGTTATGGATTAAATTTAGAAAAAGATATAATAAAACTTTAAAAATTAAAATATATTATAATGTATATATAATGAGTTTTACAAAAGATAAAGATAGTGATAATTATGCTACTGATAAAATTGGTTGGGAAATAATCAAAGATTATATACCAAAAGATAAAATCATATATGCTCCATTTTATTGTGATGGAATGCAAAAAAAATATTTTAAAGAATTAGGATTTGATATAATACATGAAGATAAAGATTTTTTTATTTTTAATCCACAATATGATTTAATTGTTGATAATCCACCATTTTCTAAACTTAAAGATATTTGTATAAAATTAAAAGAATCAGATAAACCATTTATAATAATGGCTTTTTCAAAAGTTATATTACTAAAATGGTTTCAAAGATTATTTAAAGATGATTTACAAATAATCATACCTCTTCAAAGACCTACATTTACACATTTAACCAATCCTAAAAAAAACTATACACCACCATTTGGTGTAATGTATTTTTGTTATAAAATGAATTTAGATAAAGATTTAATATTTATTTAAAATATTTAGTTTATTTTATTGATTTATTAATGATTTTTAGATTATTTATTAGCAATTAACCATTATAATTTAAATTATAATGGTTAATTAAGGGTGTTTTAATGGTTTTTAATGCTTTTTATAGTTATTTATCATTATAATATACTATTTTTTTTATTTTTTTATAATATATTGCTTATTGGATGACCGCCATAGAGCCATTAGGATTGACTACATAGACTGCCTCAATTAATGCATAAGTTGTTATGTCTTGAACAGCACCAGGTGCTCCGCTCATAGTTATTTCTAATGTTCCAGGTGCACCGCTCATAGCAGTATTAATACCTTTCATTCTTAATTCTTTTTGGTCAAAGACTTTTAAATCAACAGATACTAAACCTTTACCAGCATCATTAGAACCAGAATTTACTAATGATGCATAAGCATTTTTAATGGATGTGAATTGATTTAATGTTACATTACAATTAGAATATTTATGTCCAGCTCTTGCCCACGCTTTCATTGATTCTTCAACAGCTCGTGATACATTTAATCCATTGTCTGCTAAATTCATTTCAATTTCTGATTGAGGATAATTTTGACCCATTAGTTTATAAACATAGCTTTGGACATGTCCCCCAGCAAAATTTACTAATGTAGCAGTATTAGAATAATCTAATCGCTGTGTATCAGCATCATTAGATCTAATAGCACTAACTAATGCACAAAGAGATTGTGACCTATCATTGATTTGAAATATTTGTTTATTAGCAGAATTAGCCATAGAGTTAATGTATGTTTTAGCAGTTTGTCCTATCCAAGAAGCACCTTGCGATGCAATAACATTTCTATAAGAAGCCATTACATCTCCGTTTTCTATTTTATAAACTGGACAATATAATCGTGGATTATCAATAGTATAATCATTCGCACCAGCACCAGTGCCTACAACAGCACCAGTTGCAGCTTTTAATCTTAAAATTATTTCAAATTCATTTAAGCCATCTGGTAAAGCTTTTTCAAAAGTATTTTTTAACATACCAGAATTGAGTTGAATAGCAAAATTTTTGCTTTCTGCTGCAACTAATGAATCACCTAAATTAGATAAAGCAGTTTCTAATGCTAAACCATTAGTTGCTGCAAGGAACGCATCACTTACAACTTTCACGGCTGCAGCTGTGTCTGCACCTGCAAGACCAAATGCACCGAGAGCTTGGGTCGTTTTTAAGTAATCACCACCAGATTCACTACATGCTTTAATTAATTCAATATTGTCTGAATCCCAATTTCTTTTAATACCAGAATATAAGGCATATCTATCAATCTGCTCTATTAAAGTCCCATTGCTTTCTATTGTTAATCTATCAAAGAAAGAATTTGCATCACCGTCAATGTTTGCACCAGCAGTTGTAGTATTAACAGTAAAGAATAAATAATGTTTAGATGAATCTAAAAATCCATCGGCTTTAACTCTAATTCTGATTTGGTCAGCACCACCAGAAGCAAAACCAGAATTACCATTGCTGGAATCAAACCGAGCTAATGTAGAGGACGCTTCTACGGCTGGAACAGAAGTGAGTGCGTATCTCATTGAAACTGGAAGATTATCTCTTGAAATTTGTTCTCCTTGCATAATTATATAATATTTAATTAGAAAATAATTTTTAAATAAAAATTAAATTAAATTAAATTAAATTTAAATTCAATTAGATAATAAATAAATAAATAAATTAATTAAAAAATAAAATATATTAATATAATGAAAATATTAAAAAATAAAATATTAACACATGTCCCTCCATTAAAACAGAGTGTAGATGATACAAGTGATTTGCCTTATATACCATCAAAGCCATTAACCGTTAAATCACCAGCCATTTATATTTGTGGTTTTAGTAGTAGTGGAAAAACTACATTATGGAATCAATTATTATTGGCTCATCCCACGAAAAAGAAACCAGACATACCACGATTTTATTATAGATTTTTTGATAGAATATATTTGATTAGTCCTTCAAAAGATACATTACCATTAAATAAATTAAAGTTAAAAGATGAAAGAATACATTTAAAATTTAATAATGATTTAATTGATGAAATTATAGAAACTGAAAAAGATGGTGAAAATTTAAATAATCTTATTATAATAGATGATTCAATTAAACAGATTAAGAATAATAATAAAATGCATTCATTATTATTAAATCGTCGGCATATTACTCAAAATCCTAATGAAGATGGACATGCTGGATTAGGTATAATAGTAACATCACAGAAATATAATGCTTGTGATTTAATATTAAGAACTAATTTTTCAGATATATTTTTATTTAAAACTGAAAACAGTAAAGAAATAAATTGTATTAAAGAAGAGTTAATGCAAGACTTATCAAAAGAACAACAAAATGAATTATTAAAAAAAGCTTGGAGTAAAAAATATAATTTCTTATTAATAAAAGCTTATGAAGGCACACCAGATAGATATTATATTGGTTTTGATAAAGTAGTTTTTGATGATGATAAAAAAGAAAATCAAGAATTAGAAACTAATGAATCTGAATCTAATTAAATTTTATTAAAAGTATTTATATATTTATTTTCTATTATATATTATAATGTGTGGTGATAATCATATAATTAGAATTACTAATACTACTCTTGCTGATAATGTTGTTACAGTAGATAATGCTAATGGTTCATTTACCTTTATTACACCAATTGATTTACAAAAAAGAAAATGTAAAGTATCTGTAATAGATTCAAGTATAGCATTAAGAAATGCAGCTGGTGCAGCACGAGTTGTTGCTAATGATACTCATATACTTTCTATTAGAACTAATATCCCAATGCTTGGTTATAATACAGAAAATAATGGTAGAAATAATATATTAGGTAGTGCTATAATTCCAGCAGATACTACTAATGTAGTTTCATTAGATGCTAATAATGGTATGATTTTTACATGTCCAGAATTACCACCACGAATTGAAATAGAAAGAATGTGTTATGATCCAGCAACACCTTTTAAATTAATACCAGCAAATAATTATACTGCTGCAACAGTGCCTTTACAAATCACTTTAAGCGTTGAATTTTTTGATGAAATGGATGATAAAAAATAAATAAAAAAAATATTTTGTAATGTATATACCTATGATATACAATATGATTTTAAAAACATTAATGGATTTTAGATATACTATAAGGGGTTATTACTATGAATTTTATTTTAATTATTTATATCATTATAGTTTAAAATATTAAATCAAAATAATTTATTCTTATAAAATTTATTTTTTTTTAGATTAGGCATATTATTAAAAAAAAAATTAAAATTGATTTTGTATTTTATATATGTAAGCCCTATTATGAATACAACACAAGAAGTATCACATATTATTTATGCTTTGTCTGAATGGAAGGATTTTGCGTTTGATGATGACTTAATTTGTATTGATAATTGTAATTTTAATAAAGATAAACCTAATGAATTTACAACTAAATATTCTATGCCGTATAATAAACCAAAATTAAAATTTATTGTGCTTTGTTATACAGAAAACGATTGTATAAATATACAAGATATATTATTTGATAAATTAGATAAATATTCTACTGGTAATATGATGGGTAACTGGTTTAAGAAATTTGATATTAAAATTATAAAGAAAATATTAAAAAATTATAACTTTAAATATGAAATACTAATTGAAGGTGATAGTGATTTAGAAAACTTTTGAAGAAAATTAAATTTAAATTTTGATAAAACTTTTTTTTTAAAAAAAATAAAATTATAAAAATAAATATATTTTAAATTAATCTTCACTTTCACAATCACATATAAATACTCTACACATAGGGCATTTTAATCCACAAATACCCCAATGCATACCATAATCACAATCAGAATCACACCTACATCTATTAATTTTATTTCGTGCCTCCATTTTTGTTAAACAACTATAACATAATGTATGACCACAATTTTGTAATGTTGCACCCATAAAGTTTTCTTCATTACAAACACAACATTCTTGATTTGGTGGAAATAATTGATGTTCAATTTTTTTATTTTTATATTCTTCTAATATTTCTAAATTATTTTTAAAATGACTAAATACAAATGTTGTTTCTATATATTTCATTAATAACTGTTTTAATGATTTAAAATCTGTAAAATGATATATCCAAGAATCACTATCTTCATACATAAAATCACATGCCTTTGTAGAAGCAAAAGAATAATTATTACATTTTCTTTTAATCATAAACATAAACTCCATTTTATCTATTTTAATATTACGAATTAGATATATAAGTTCTTCTGGTTCTTTACCTAACCCTTTATATTTTATTCTACTATCTTCATGCTCTTTAATATCTTCAATCCATTTATTATTAATTATATTTACCATTTTATTAACATGTTCTTCATTAGTTGTAGAATTAGTTTTATAAATAAATTCCTCTTGAATATTTAAGTCCATTTTAGTCTTACTATTATAAAATCCAAAATCAATTTTAAATTTAAATTTTAAATTTTAAATTTAAATTTAAAAAAAAATAAATATATTTTTGATAAAACTTTTTTATAAAAAGTTTAAAATAATGATTTAAATGCTTTGTATCCTTTTGATAAACTAAATGCACCCAGCCCCATAACGCCCCCAATTCCCAGCCCTATTAAAGTCCCAACTCCTGGTGCAAAAGCTGTCCCTATTGTAGCACCTTCTTCTGCTCCTAATAAGGCTGTGCCTACACCAGTCAGATAAACAGCAGTTCCAACGCCAGTTGCAGCACCAGCAACATCTTGTTCCACTTCTGTCCCCCCTGCCTTTTTAACTAAATCAGATACTTCACTGCCCACAATATTACCGACACCTCCACCAATTGCAGCTGGTAATAATGCAGCACCAGTAATAGCTGTGCCTCCCAATCTTAATATTGCACCCTCTCCTAATGCTCCGCCCAAAGAACCTCCAATTCCTAATCGAGCATCTTTTGGTATATTATGGTCTGGATCTACTAAATTTAATGCTTGGTCTGCCGTAAATTGTGCAGCAGTTCCTATTAATAAATTTTGACTAAAATTTTTTGCTGATTTAGAAAATTCATTAGTAATAGACCTTGCTTCTGAACCATCTTCATTTGGTATAGAAGTCATATCATCTACTTGTTTTTGTGTATCTAATGCATTTTGTTCATAATCTTTTACTATTTCATATCTTTCATCTGGTGTTGCATTATATAATTTTTTTCTTTCTGAATCACTTAAATAAAAATCCTCTGCTGATTCATCATTATATTTATTAAAATGTGCTTTTTCCTCTTCTGTAAAATCACCATCTGTTGCCTCATCCCACATCCGTTTCCATCTACTATCATTATGCATTCTACTTGAATTTAATTGTGGTTTTCCAGTTGTAGGATTTATTCTTGTATCTACTCCTTTTTCACTATTAAACTCATGTATAAAATCTGTAAATGTTTTAGTATTATTTCTATCTAATAATCCATCATACGCTTCCATTTCTTCTGGTTTAAAATCTGGTTCATCACCCATTTCATCAAATATACCAAATGCTTCTTTTCTTAATTGCTCAACACTTTTACTTGGAGTTTTAGGTAGTGGTCTATTTGTATTAGGTATTTGGGGTAATGGTCTACTTGGTTCATCAAAAAATATATTTTTTTCTTGTTTTCTAATCTCATCTCCTAATGGGTCTTTACGAGCAACACTTTCTGATGGGGCTTTTGGTATAGTAACATTTTCATCTAAAAATATATTTCTTTCTCTTGCTCTAATCTCATCTCCTAATGGATCTTTACTTGGTGTTTTAGGCAATGGTCTAACTACTGGTTCTGTATCTTCTTGTAATTTTCTCATTCGTTCTTGTAATGATTTTAATACTTCATCTGGCTCTGGTGGGGCATCATCTACTAATGCGACTGGTTTAGGACCAAATACTGAATCACCACCACCAAGCATTGGCTGTTCTACTTGTTCATTTATTTCATATAATCCAGGGGCTTTTGTATTGTGTCCTAAATTTGGGTGATTTGGATCTAATGTATTCATTTTTGCTTTTGTATTATATAAATCAGAACTAACTTTTATCGGTTTAGAGCCTTCAATAAAAGAAGCCATATCTGCTATTAATTGTGCTTCTCCATGTTTTGCTGATGCTGTTCCTAATTTTTTAAAAGCATTTGATAATTCGTGGTCATTTAATTGAACATTAGCACTATCAATAAAATTATCTATTGAATGTGCTTTGACTGGATTAGGCGTCCCCTTAACACTATCAATAACTTTAATATCATAATTTGGATTACTATTTTTTAATCCAATACCAAGTGATGGTAAATCAGTAGCAGTTCTATATATAGTATTTTTACTATTACCTACATCATTTATTAATTTTCTACCTAAAAAAGGATTAAAATTAGTAGTGTCTATTCCAAATTTTTCGCCCATATTCATTCCCAGAGCCGAACCCTTTGAAAATCCTACTAATTCACTTGGTAATTTTCCATATTTAGTTTTTATTTTATTTATTTGTTCCATTGCTTGATTATATTGAGTGCCTCCCTCTTCTGTTCCAGTTATGATTTTAAAATTAGTTTTTACATCTCCCAAGTTACTCCATTTTGTTCCTCTATAAGCAACCTTAACATCTCCCTCTGGATTACTTAATACTAATGATTCTTTATTACTTAATTCTTTATCTATTTTAAAAGGTATATCCATTTGGTCTAAATAATCTTGTGCTGCATTAAAATCATTATCGTGTGCTATTGATGAAGCTTTCGCCATCTGTGCCTTTTGTCTTACTTCACCAGAAACATTTTTAATATTTGATTTTACATTAGATAATACAGAATAATTTTTTGCTCTATTTATATTATCTTGTTTAGTTGTATTATCTAAAACTTTTGTTGCTTCTTTGATTTTATTTTCAATTTTTTTTATAAATGTTGGATTTAATTTTTGATTTTTTAAAATATCTAATAACATTAAAATTTCTCTGATTTGTCCATTATATAGTATTTGTTGGTCTACTGTTAATCCAGTTTGAATATCATATAACTTTTGTTTTTCTTGATTTATAAATAATTCAACATTTGATTTATCCATTATATAATATAATAATATAAAAAATATTATATTATATTATAATGAATACAAATATAATACAGCCAAAATCAAGCACAATTTTACATGTTAGAAGTAAAGATGCTACACAAGTATTAGATGGATATAATACAGACTTTAAATTAAATTTAAAAAGTCCCATCATAGTTAATGGAGATGAAGAATTACATATTTCATTGATGAGTGCAGAAATTCCATATAGTTTTTATAATGTTAGTAGTGATTTAGATAATAATAAATTATTTTATGCTGAAACATTATTAACATTTACAAATCAAGATTATAGTATTGATGATATTGTTGATTTTTTTAATAATGATGCTGGTTTTGTTTCTAAATTTACTACTACATATGATAGACAAAAAAATAAAATAAAATTTACCAATATAAGTGGTAGTAATCAAATATTACAATTTGCTACATCTACTATTAATAAAATAATAGGATATGATATAGCTGGACGACAAGAAGATATAACAGTCGCTAATGGTGCGTTTAGTGAATCGCCTTTTGTTTGTAATTTAGCAACAGTGCATTCAATATTAATCAGAGCAAATATAGGACAGTCAAATGTCTTATCAACTATTAGTAGTAATAGTAACATAATGCAAAAAATAAGTGTAGATGTAAATAGTAATGGTATAATATATTTAAATCAACAAGATTATAGACAAGTTAATATATCACAAGCACCAATAATAGACCTTATAGAATTTAAATTAACAGACCAAAATAATAATTTATTACAACTAAATAATGTTAATTTTGAAATGAGTTTAATATTTCAGATATTTCCTAAATATACTACTAATAGGCAAATAATACAACCAAATAATATTATTACTATACCAACACAACCAACTACTATTACAAGACCAGAAATCATAGATGACCCAAATTCTACACATCCAATAGAAGATAAAACTGATATTGAACATAAGGCAGATAGATTAATATTAGATGAGTTAATAAATCAGATTGATTAAAATTTTACATTTTTCATTAAAGCAAAATATATTTCATCGTGTTTTTTACTTGCTTCTTCTGCTGTTTTAAATTTATTAAATGTGATTCTAATACCATTTATAACAATTTTACAATTATATGTTTTTCCAGTAAAATGAACACCACTTGGTAATCCATTTATTCGTGTTATATTTTTCTTTCTTGAATTTTGTGTTCTTGTGATTATTTGTAAATTATGTAAATAATTATTATTTATATTTCCATCTATGTGGTCAATTACATGATTATATTTATTATTTAAATCATGATTTAAATAACATATTGCTACTAATTGATGTATTTTAAATGTTTTTCTTTTTGAAATATCACTACATAAATCAACTCTTAAATAATTATCTTTATCTCGTCTTTGTTTCAAAAATCTTTTTAATTTTTTAGAATATATATCACCATTATTATAAATCAAATAATTACTATAATCAGCAATTTGGCTCATATATATATATAAGAAGATATTTTTTTTCTATATATAGAAATAAATAAATAAAAAAAAATAAATAAATAAAATTAAATAAAATTAAGAAAATAATGATAAATCTTTTTTAAATTTATACATTTTTTTTTGTTCATCTGTTATTCTTTTCTTTTCTTTTATTTCTTTTATTTCACTTGCTGGTTTAGTAACAACATCTAATACAGAATCAGTTATAGTTTCTTTTAATTCATTTTTATCTTTTTCTTTTTTTTCTTTTAGTTTTGCATCTCTTGTTAATTTAGCTTTTTCTCTTGCTTTTTCTAATGCTTTTAATTGTGCTGGTGTTTTTTGGGATCGACCATCTACTTTTCCATTTTTGGTTTTTCTTAATAATTTAGTCGCTTTCTCTTGGATTTCTTCAAATTCTACTTCATTTTTTTTGATTTGTTCTTGTTTTTGTCTTTGTATATCTGTTATTACTGGTGTTTTAACTTTTTTAAAATCACCATTTCCATCTGGAATCATATATATTATTTTTTCTTTGATTACATTTATTGTATTACCTTTTCTACCTAATTTACCAGTAGTGTCTGTGCCTTCTTTTCTTGCTTCTGCTCTTGCTTTATTTATTTTAACTAAATTCGCTCTTGCAGCCAATTGCTTTTCAGTTGGAGGTTTTTTTGGTTTTGTTTCTGATTTTTTTTTTGGTTCTGATTTAATTTCATTTTCTGATTTAATTTCATTTTCAACTTCATTTTCATTTTGTGATTTATTTTCATTTTGTGATTTATTTTCATTTTGTGATTTTTTTTCATTTTGTGATTTATTTTTTAATTTATCTTCTTTTCTTTTTTTATTTAATTCTAACATACGCAATGTGGCTTGTTTCTGTGCTTCGGTTCGTTCTCGTTTTGGCTTTGATTCTGCTTTTTTTGCTGGTGGTTTTACATCTGCTTTTTTTACTTTTTTAGTTTGCTTTTCTCTTTCAATTCCTTTTACTTCTATTTCAACAGTTTCTTCTTCTTCAAATTGATTCTCATTTGTAGAATTTATTTGATTTAAATCTTCTGTATTTAAACTCTCATCACTCTCAGAATCACTCATATATAAATATATTAGAAAATAAATTTATAGATATATATATTTATATATTAAAATTACAATAAAATAAAATATAATCATAATTGTTATAATTATTCAATAACTTTTATAAATATGTATATATGTTAGTCTATATTTTAAATCAAAAAAAAATTAATATATAAAAATGTTTTATCAAAAATCCATTATAATATAAAAAAATAAATCATAATTATTGTGATTATTATAATTATTTTTATTGTAAATTTTATTATATTGTATAATCTAATCATAGATAATATATATGATTTAAATAATTTTTTTCACATGTTTTACAAATAGAATATTTATTAGTCATATTCTTTATACATCTTTTAAACCATTTTACATTTCTTTTTTTAGTATCACAACATTCACAAAAACTATTATTTTTTGCAATATATAAATAATCATTATTTTCTTTATCTACTATCATAGTATTAATGTTATAAAATGTAAAATCAATTTTAAATTTATTTTTGATAAAACTTTTTTTAAAAAGTTTATTTTAATAATTTGTCTTTACAAAATTTTTTAAATGTAAATATTTGTGCTTTTTCTTCTCCTACAATCTCTACAAATTGTAAATATACAGTTTGATATAATTTTATGATTTCACATAATTTATCAATATCTTTAAAACCTAATTCTATAAGAAGAGACACAGCAGTTTCACATTCTTCAACTAATTTAGGATTTTCATTATATGTATTAACAGTATCACGCACTTTTTTATTATAAGGGATACTAATAAAACTTGTATCAATTTGTTCTAATAGTTGATTAATTTTTCCTTCCATTTTATGTCTTGTTATTATAAAATGCAAAATCAATTTTAAATTTAAATTTATAAAATATTAGTCAAAAGCATGTTAGGATACAGATTTATGTTGATATATGTTTAATAAAAAATTATTTTATTTTTTTTTTTATAGTTGGTTTTAATTTTTTATTTTTTAAACTAACATACTAACATTCTCATAATATATAAAAAAACACATAACAATGTTAGTTATATTATATTATATTTATTAATATATATATATATAAATTAAATATAAATAAAATATAATATAAATATAAAGCAATATCCTTATAAAAATATATTAGTCAATGTGTTAGTTATGTAAATTTATCCTAATATATTAGAATTCTAACTAATATATTTTAAATCAAAAAAAAATAAATAATATGTTTTCTTATTTATCATTGTTGTATTATTATTAATCTAATGAGAAGTTTATATGTATTAATCCAAAATATTTTAATAATTCTTTAAAATCAATGTTATAACTTATTTTATTACAAGGCTTTACTATTTTAATAATATTTTCATCTTTTAAATCATCATTTATAAATAGTTTCATTTTTAAAGTAAATTGTTTAATAGTGCATTGATAATCCTTACCAAAATTTTCTTCTAAATAATTTTTATATTTTTCATGAAAATCTTTATTTTTATATTGTGTTTTAAATACACACGATTCTAAATGTTGCTCTGTAAGATCTTTTAACCAAGTAATTAAATTATCTTCATAATGTTGTTTAATATCTTCTTGATATTTTGTTTTAGGTATAGGTTTATTAATAAATATATCAGCATTTGGTCTATCCATTAAAAATTTATAAAATGTATAAGCAACATTTTTACTTCTTACATATTGTGCTAATTTACTAAAATATTCAGTATTATCTTTATTTTCATTAGAACACGCTATTAATAATGTTCTACGGTCACCCTCTTTTGTAACAATAGGTTTCGCCAATTCATTACTTGTTCCTAAATATCTATGAAATGATTTAATTTCTACTACATCTTTTGATTTCGCATTTATAGTAATAGTATCGCCAGTAATAAATTGTTTAAATTTTCCTAATGAACCTTTAACATTTAGAAATTCTAATTCAGATAGATTTACTAAAAAAGCATTTAACATTTTAGGATTGAAATTTCCAAATACATCTCTTGCAGCATCTGGTGTTTCAAAATATTTATTTTTTCCAATCATTAATTTTATTAGTGATATAAACATATCTTTACCAGTTCCTTCTTTTGAAAGAAACATAATAAATTTTGATTTTTCCCAAGGTCTTTGAAACATGTGAGCCAACCAATCTAAAAAGTATTCATAAACTTCTTCTTGATGATTACATAATATTTTTATATGATTTAAAATAAAATCTAAACCAATCTCATCAATTTCTACATTTTTAAATGTTTTAGCATCAAAATCACTCCATAAATTATAATGATTATCTGGACATTGATTTATATCAGCATAATAATCCATATCAGTATATATTTTTGGATCGACTGAATTATGACTTGTATATCTATTTATAAATGATTTATCTTCATCATTACCGTGTGCATCCATACCTTTATATTTTAGATGACTATATGAATCTATTAATGTTTGTTTTTTCATTACAATTATTTCATTATTAAATTCATTTATATTACAATATACACCTTTATTAATAACTTTAAAATGTGATTTATTAAATTCCTTTTCCATATTTTCATATTCACCTTCTAATTTTTTACTATTTGCTTCTTTTAAATATTTTTTTTTAATTTTATCATAATTTGTTTTATTTTCTTTACTATAATAATAGAGTGTTCCTATATCTAAATTAGTGCATTGTAATTTATTATTATATATATCATTAAATTTATTTTCATCATATTTTTTACTTTTTTTTGAAAAAAATTTTGCTAAATCATAAAATTCATATTTTCTTAATATAGTGATTATTTTAATCCAATCATCATAATTATCACTATATCTTTTAGGTATATTCATTACAATTTCTTCTAATTCATCATAATTTCCATCAAATTCTGCTTTGATTATTTTTGTATATAATATTTCTTTTAATTTATTTTCATCATAAGTTGTTTCATTTATAGGTGTATCAGCATATTTTTTATCAAATTTTATATTATATTCTTCTCCTATTTGATTTAAATCATCAATATCAATATCTTCATCTGTTAAAAATCCATCATATTTAGGTATTATACACTTATATCTATTAGTGCATTCTTCTAATATTTTATTTTCATAATAAAAGACTATACTACAACACATGCTACTTAAAAAATTTTTACTATCTTTTTTTTCATTTTGATATTCTATAATAATTTTATCATTTTCTAATTCAAATAATTGTGATTTATTATTATTAACTTCTGTTATTAATTTATCTAACCATTTTTTATTTTTAATTTTATAAGTATCTTGATTCATAAGTTTATTTATATCTTTCTTATTCATATTAGCACTTTTTAATAGAAAATCTCTATTATTACAATAATATTCTAAATTTTTAAATGGTAAATCATGCTTCTTATATAAGTATAAGAGAATTGAAGGCATACAATTTTTAATATCATATTCACAACTATTTTGTGGTAAAATAAAATGTAATATATTATTTGAAAAATATTGCAGTCCAAAACCTTTACAATATAATCTATTACAATCCTTTAATATATATGTTCTTTCTATTTTATTAGATTCAGTTAAAATTAAATTTTTAAATGTATTTCTTAAATTGTTTAAATATTTTTTGTTTTCTTCTTCTGTATAATCATTATGATTTGTATAGTTAAGTAATGTATTATCATCTAAACATAATAATATTTTAACTTTTTCTATATCAAATTCATCAAAAAATATTTTTTGTTTTATATTTTTATTTTTCATTATATTATATTATAAGAAAATAATTTTTTAAATACTTTAAATTAAAATTAAAAAATAATAAAAAAAAAATTTCGTTATATATATATCAAACCTATTATTTTTTGATTTTATTTCCATTTAAGTTGTTTCTTACAAACAGCACACTTATTACTATCTGTTAGTATTCTATCAAAACAAGTCTTACAATATTTATGTCCGCAATTAGATAATTGTAAATCATTATTATCAATAACATTCATACAAATAGGACATTCAATACTTTTTTTTAATTCTTTTAACATTGCAATATATTCGTCCTTAATATGAGTAGGTATATTTTCAACTAACTCTTTCATTCTATTATAATGTTGTGTATTTGTATTTAATTGAGTATTAACTTCATTAAAATATTTTGCCCAAGCATATTTTTTACCTTTTTCAAGCGATGTAATTTTATTGTGGAGTTGTCTTGTAGATTGTTGAGCCATTTTGTGTCTTATTATTATAAAATCCAAAATCAATTTTAAATTTAAATTTTAATATTTTTGATAAAACTTTTTTCTAAAAAGTTTATTACCAATTATCAATTATAATAGCTTTATTTTCAGTTGGTTCTACTGTATCATTATCTCCTATTTTTTTTAATGTTTTTAAATAATTTTGAATTGCTAAACCTTTATTAATTGTATTATAATTTTTAGCATATATCTCCATCATATCTTTTGTAAAAGTTTTTTTGCTTTGATTATAATTTATAATAAAATCGTGTAATTTATGAACTTTTTTAATTATATGAACATGTTTTTTAAAATCATCATAATCTGATTTATTTAAATCATAATTATATGTTTTTCTCCAATATCTAACTTTTTGTGCTACATTATCTCGTTTTCTGCGTTCTTCTAATTGTTCTTCTTTACTATTAAAATAAGTATCCGTTTTACAATCATATAATTTAGAAGGCATATATATTATTATTAGAAAATAAAATTTTAAATACTTTAATTAATTATAGAAATTAATTTTCTTCAACGCCTTTTTCTTCTACAAGTAATTCTCTAACAATTTTTCGTTTCCCTGGTCCAGCTGGTAAGCGTTTAGTATTATTAGGAAATTCTCTGTTAAATGATGCTTCAATATCAATAGTCCAATTTTTTCTTTTTACACCATTAACATATTCAATTAATACTATTAAATCCTTATTACTTTTTTTACCAGAAGTCCCAATTACAGTTCGTTCTTGTGGAACACGCAATGGCTTTACTATAACTTCTTGCTCGGCTTGTGCTTCTTGTTTTTTTGCAGCAGTTGGATCTCTTTCTTTAAATTCTTGTAGTTGTTCATATCTATCATTTAATACACTTTGTAATTTATCACGAGTAAGAATTAATTGCTCCCATGTTGATAAAATAAATGCTTTGTCTAATGGTGTTAATTTATTATGTGCATCATTAAAATCTAAATATTTTGTATCATATCCTTGTCGTAATGTTAATATTTCATTTTGCGTTAATCTATTAAAATATTCATTTTCATTCTCCATTTTACTTAAAAATTTTGTTTCAGTTTCCCAATTTGTAATTTGTTCTTTCATTTTTGCTTCTAATGCTTTTGCTGATGCTGATACTTTTTCTGGTGATTTTTTTAACATATCTTCAATTTCTGGATGCGTATCACCAGCAGTTACTTTTAGATTAGGTATTCGCTGTCTTTCATATATAGTAAATAATAAATCTCTTGGACTTATTGATACAGATGTAAATATTGTTGAATTAGCAGTTCTTAATAATGGATTTTTATCTACATACTCACGCTGTTCTGGTGTTAAATCGCCGAGCCACGAATTATACTGATTTAAAATATCTTGTCGCATTTTATTTAATTGATTATTTTGTTCTAATGGTATATGAAATTCCCCTGGTCTTAATTGTTGAGCATCAAATTTTAAATTATCTACATATCTATTAAATGGTTCATTAATATTATCCATCCACGAAATATTATTTTTTGGTTTTGGAGATGATACAATTACTCTTTTACCAGTAAATCCTAATGCTTCTACTCGCTCACCAGTAGTAGTTTCTAAATTTAAATCTTCTGGTAAAACTGGTGATTTTGCAGGTGATACTGGTGCTGGTGATACTGGTGCTGGTGGCGATGCTGGTTGTAATGGTGCTGGTAAAGGTAATGGTGATGATGATGGTGACGGTGCTGGTGTAGGCGGTAGTGGTCGTGATTGCTGTTGTTTCTTTCTTTCATTTATTCGTGCTATTATATCTTTTGTATTTGGGTCATTTGGATCTAAATTTTTTAATATTTCTGCTTCTAATGCATCTAATTTAGAACCTACATCTATTGCTGGTCTTACTGGTTGCGGTATTACTTGTGGCTGTTGAGGTATAAATTGTGGAACAAATTGTGGTATTACTTGTGGTTGTTGAATTTGTGGTATAGGTGCTTGTGGAAATACACCAGTCCCCATACCAATTCGTGGTGCAACACCAAACAATTGATTAGAACGATTAGCAACTGAATCACCTTTTATAAATTGTTGAATTTTTAATATTTTATTTTTTATTTCATCAGTTACTAATTCTAATTGTTTAGTGCTTTTTAATTCTTTAATATCTTTTGGTAATTCACCTAATTCTGATGGTAATTTAATATTTTTTTCTTTTGCTACTTCTATTTCTTGGTCATAGTCTTGTAATAATTCTTTTAATTCATCTATTAACTCTTTCTTCTTACTTTCATTAGGAGATTTCTTTTTCTTTTTTTTTTTAACTTTTCTTAACTCCATGTCGCTTGGAAATACAATTTGTATAGCATTCTGATTTACATTATTATTCTTACTCATATTATATTATAATAAAATAAAAAAATATTATTATAATATATAAATGAAAGTAATTGATCTATTTACAAACAAAGTAGCAAATATTAAAATATCTTATGGTGTTGAAAGAGAGCGTGATTTAGAAAATGATAAATCAAAAAAAAATAAACTTTTTAAAAAAAAGTTTTATCAAAAAAATAAAAAAACTAAAAAAACTAAAAAATAAAAATCAGTATAATATTTATTTTTGATAAAACTTTTTTGTAAAAAGTTTAATCAGTATAATAAAAATAAAATATTATAATATATATATGAGAAATATATTAAATGAAAGAAGAATTATTAAAGGAGGCGATGCTATTAATATAACAGATGTTAATAGTCTTTTACCTACTATAAATGTTGATATTTCAAAACAATCTGCTACTACTTCTTTTGCTGATACTGATTTATTTGTATTAGAAACATCTGCTGGATTGATTAAAAAAATCACTGGTGCTAATTTAAAAACTGGATCATTTAGTTCAAATTGGACTCGTAGTAGTGGTAATATATTTCCTACTGTTACTGGTGATACAATAGTAGCAAATGATAAAATACAAATTAATTCATTAGCAGATGCTACATATTTAGATACTTTATTAATCACAAATACAAATGCTGGAACAGATATATTAACTTATAAATATCAAATCAAAGATAATGGTAGTTTAGATGCTAAATTAAATTTTAAAGTTGATTATTCACGAGGTGGAGGAACAAGTATTGATATATTTGAAGTAACTTATGATGGGTTCTTACAAATAAAGAAACGATTAGATGTTGCAAGTGGATTTTTTGCTAATAGCGGAGAAGAATATAATTTTTTAGCAACTGGTGGAACATTAGCAAACACAACATTTTTTAGTGGAACATCTCCTATAACATATAATAGCACTACTGGTGTTATTTCAACAACATTTAAACTTACGAGTTTATCAGCAACATCACCAATTGCTTATAATAATACTACTGGTGTTATTTCAACAACATTTAAACTTACGAGTTTATCAGCAACATCACCAATTGCTTATAATAATACTAATGGTGTTATTTCAACAACATTTACGGCAACAAGCACCGATAATATGAGTGGTAAAACATTTACAGACCATGTTAATTTTAATAAAAGTCTTGTTGTTAAAAATGGTCCAACTGGTCAAACAAGTGTAAGTGGTTCTGTTAGATTTTTTGAAGCAGCTGATAATGGAAGTTTTTATACTGATTTGCATACTGGTGGTTCAACTCATCAATTAACTGATTTTAGAAATGTATATTTACCAGATGCTACTGGAACTATTGTTCTTGAAGAAACTAATATATGGAAAACACAAGGTTCAAA
>Ga0181394_1000384_pt1 | contig 20049 bp, 30 predicted proteins | sample 17SPOviralmetaG_FD_130123 | JGI IMG/M metagenome (GOLD analysis project Ga0181394, IMG submission 130123) | Marine viral communities from the oligotrophic San Pedro Time Series (SPOT) site, San Pedro Channel, CA, USA - 17 SPOT_SRF_2010-11-23 | ecosystem: Environmental > Aquatic > Marine > Strait...
GAACCTCAAAAGAAAACACTGGCAGTATTCGGAGGTAGGGGTGAGCCTTTAAGTAAGGTAGCCAACCGTGCCAACGGTATACTGGGTAGCAAAATAAAGGAGATGAATGATGCTACTACTTGAAGGCATAAGCCAACACGGTAAGAACCGCATCCGAGAACACGGTGCTGAATGGAGAATGGTTGCTACGCTGCCATCTATTCAAGCCGCCAGTCATGCTCGTCTGAAGGGACCATTCGCTAGTGTGGTGTCGGAACGGACTGGTGAGCGGAGGTGGGTATCACTGACTGATGATCCTGATTTCAGTATTATGACAAAGGAGGAACTGAAATGACTACCATCATCCACATCAACAAAAACCTTAAACAATCAAACGACAAGCACGGACGAACTGTGCCTATCTGTCGTGTAGAAATTAGAGGAAAGACCTTATATGGAAGCGCCGTCGATATACAGGGTCCAAGTAAAATGATTTATAATCCCGACAAGCCACGAAAATGTGGGGCTAAACTCTGGATAGAAACCAACAGCCCTGTAATTATACATGACCAAACTACGTATAGGGAACTGAAATGAACATCTTCAAGTTAGCAGACTATCCGAAGCAATGCGCGGAGGATCATTGCGACAAGCACATTGTCAAGATGATACTGGAGTACGGACAGTTGCTGTCCACTGCACATCATGTACTTGATGGTGATGATGCACCGGAAGGCATCTACAAAAAGACACACGTCAATCATCCGTCAGCAGTGTGGGCTAGAGAAAGTAGTATGAACTATCTGTGGCTGTACACACTGATGGGTGAGTGTATGGATGAGTACACTCGCAGGTATGGTAAGGATCATGCCACAGAGCGTCTTGTACCTATGCTGTGTCGCAAGCCTAAGAATATGCCATTCGGTCATCTCACTGACATACCACAATGTATGCCGGATGAATACAAACGGGAGGGTGATCCTGTTGGGGCATACCGCGCATACTACAAAGGTGAGAAGGCTCACTTCGCTAAATGGAATTACACAGCCACACCGTACTGGTGGGACAATGAGGAGGACGACTAATGTACACGTTCATACACAGAGTAAGCGAGATCAAGCTGTCTGAGACACAGGTGTCTGATACGTATACAGCTAAGAGGCTTATCATAACTTCAAAGGATACGGAGGATGGTAAGACCGTGAAATACGAGTTCGATCTGTTTCTTAATGATGACGTTAAAGTGGAGGTGGCGTAGTATGTCACACATAGAAAGACCCCGACGTGCAGGCTACGCAGCCGTCACTGATGACACAAGCGTGACTGTGTATAAGTTTGTCAGCAGGAAGGAGAGAAACATCTGGGTGGCTGACAACGGTGAGGCTATGAGGGTGGCTGGGCATGAGGCCACCCGACTACTTGCACTAAAAGATGGCAAAACGAAACGGTACGTGGAAGGATACACATAATAATGTCATATGGACACATCGTAAGACGTGAAAATCTTCAGGATGTCTTCATCAGACCTAAACTTCGATCTGTTAAGATTAGATACCAGTATTCTAAGAGGTCTTCTTACACTAGATACTGGCTTGAACCTGTAGACAAACCCCTAAATGTAATTGGGGATGAGCTGAAGCTAACCAACGACAGAGGGGGTAGGGACTTCACATATGAGATCATAGAGGGTACTCTACATTTTACACTGTCCTACAGGAATGTGGAACGTGTACTAAAAGGTGTAATCACACGTGGGGATAAGAGGTTATCAAAGCTATGACAATAGAACTACCTAAGTACGTATCAAAGGTTACGTATCGTAATCGGAGGATCGGCTACCGTTTCTACCCGCCTAAAAAGTATATTGACGCGGGCATAGCGGAGAGAAAGACGTTTGGTGCCAATATTCATATGGTTAAGCAGAGGGTAGAACCCATCCTTAAATCTATGCAGGATTGGGATGAGTCCAACAGAATTAAAAAGCTTAGTAGTTCTAATAAAGTGTCTGCACTTGTGGAACACTACAAAGTGTACAGCAATTTCAGTGACTTGGCTGAGACAACAACCAAAGATTACGAATACATGTTTGGTGTACTCACGAAGCACAGCGGTGATTGCAAAATAGATGCAGTCAACGTGCAGAAGGCTAAAGGCATATATGATGGGATAAGGAATGCTCACGGGTTGCATGTTAGCTCTAAAGCTATTCGTGTCGCAAGAGTATTGTTTAATCATGCGCTAGATAATTTACTCATAGAGAGTAATCCCTTCTCGCGTGTGAAGGTTAAGACCCCACAACCTCGACGGGTAATGTGGAAGGAGGATCAAGTCAAACAATTTCTATCCACAGCCTACAATAATTGGGAGTGGCGCAACATCGGACTCATATGTCAGATGGGGTACGCGTGGGTGCAGAGGATGAATGACCTTAGACTCCTTACGTGGGACTGCGTTAATCTTAGGGAGCGTCAGGTCACTATACTACAAACTAAGCGGGGCGCAACGGTATATCTTCCAATAGAGGATAAGCTACATGAAATGTTGAGTGAGCAGTACGAGGACTTTGGCTTCCAACCTTACGTGGCACCACACGTACACCCTGCTAATGGGGAGTTCTATCCTTATTCACGTGCGGATGTATCACGTGTAGCTAAGAAAATACTTGAGGCTGCTGACTTACCCACAAATATGTGGTTGAGTGATCTAAGGAGAACGGGTACTACTGAGATGGTGGAGAACGGTGTTCCTGTTACATCCATAATGCAAGTGACGGGTCACACAACACCATCTTCACTCAGCCCCTACCTAAAAAATACGTTGAAGGGTGCCACGGAGGCACTAAAAAGTAGGGGGTAATAAAAAAGGGGTTGCACACCACAAAAATACGTGCTAAAAGATTGGTACAAGCCGGAGAGTAGAGATATATAATATATATAAACCTTATATATTATAACTCTACTAGTCTTAGGAGGAGAGAGACTGTGAATATCTTAGATTACATAAAAGATTTAGAATTGGCTGTGGGTAGGTCTGTAAGACTAGACTGCCCTGTATGTAAGGGGTCTAAGACATTCACAGCCAGCAATGTAGGTGGTGAGTTACTGTGGAATTGTTACAAAGCAGGCTGCAACATTAAGGGTAGGTCTAAACTCCGTATGACTGCTGACGATATTGTAATGAGATTAAATAAGCTAAACAAGTCTGCTCCTAACACAGATGCAGCAGTAACGGAATTTATTCGTCCTAACTTTATTACGTATGACAAGCCTATCGAATTAGTTCAGTGGTGCGATCAATGGGGCATTGACACGAAGCATGTGATGTATGATATTAAAGATCATCGCGTTGTGTTTCAGGTGTTTTCAGATGGTATGTTGGTGGATGCAGCAGGGCGCGCGATTAGCCACCGACTACCTAAATGGAAACGATACAACGATTCGGGGTTGCCATACCATAAAGGCAGTGGTAAGGTGGCTGTGCTGGTGGAGGACTGCATCAGCGCGTATGTGGTCGGGGGTGACGACCGAGTGGGAGTAGCCCTACTCGGAACATCTTTATCGGAGTTACACACTGTGTTTCTCTCCCGCTTCGATAAAGTTATCGTCGCTCTCGACCCTGACGCTCTACCTAAGACACTTCAGATAGCGGGGAAGTTAAGATCGTGCATACCAGAGGTGCGGGTTTTGCGCTTGTTGGACGATCTTAAATATGGTAAAACTGACGATCTAAACGAGTTGGAGAGACTCATATGGAATTAGCAATACTACGATCTTTGATGGACAAAGAGTTCTACGATGACCATCGTGGAGCCAAATGTCCTGACCGCATCTTCTCATCTGATGGTAAGAAGATAAAGAAATCTATCGACGAAGCTATGGAGAATTACGGCAGGGCTGTGCAGCCGGATGAAATTGAGGCCATCTTTATGGCTGACAATCCTTCGATGACTACAGCACAGAAGGCTGCGTACTCATCCCTCTTTGATAAGATCAGGCGTCAAGACCCTATGGGTTCAGACGTAGCGCAAGACGTATTCATTAAGATGTTTCAGCAGGTGGTTGGTGAGGACATTGCCAACTTAGGCTTTGACTATGTTAATGGTACGGAGACTAGCCTCGAACCACTACGTGAGCTTCTTGAGAACCATCAAGATAATTTTCTACCTCAGTTACGTGTGGAGTGGGAAGACATATCTCTTGAGTCACTACTAGCTAAGAATGCTTTGGAGACTAGATGGTCCTTCAACATTCCTACGCTTGCACGTAAGGTTCCGGGCATCAACGGTGGTCATCTTGTAGAGATTGGGGCAAGACCCAACACTGGCAAGACATCCTTTCACGCAAGTCTTGTGTGTGGTCCGGGTGGCTTCGCGGATCAGGGTGCAAAGTGTGTTGTACTTTGTAATGAGGAAGGCGCACACCGTGTTGGCGCTAGATACCTCACTGCTGCGTTGGGTAAGGATGTACACAACATCAGCCAGAATAAAGAGACTGCACTACAGAAGTGGCAGATGATGAAGGATCGTGTCTACATTAAGGACTCAACAGGCAAAGATATGGCGTGGGTTGAGACACTATGTAAGACATTCAAGCCGGACGTACTCATATTGGATATGGGTGACAAGTTCGCTAAGACGGGTGGCTTCGCTCGTATGGATGAAGCACTGAAGGCTAACGCAATATATGCTCGACAGATAGCTAAGATGTATGACTGTGCAGTCCTCTACATGTCTCAGCTATCAGCAGACGCAGAGAATAAAGTCGTACTCAATCAGAGTATGATGGAAGGCAGTAGGACGGGTAAGGCAGCGGAAGCTGACCTCATGTTACTTATTGCTAAGAACCCTCCCGTTGAGGGGCAAGACGAAGAAGACACACAGCGTCATCTTAACGTAGTTAAAAACAAGTTGACGGGGTGGCACGGCATAGTGCATTGTGACCTCGACTACAAAGTTGGTCGCTACACAGCATAACGGAGAACACTAATGGCTGAACGAACTACCGCAACTAAGACACCCCGCCTACGTCAACTGTATGACCCACCAACGCGAGTTCGTGTTGTAACTACAGGAGTAAACCCAAAGAGTGACCAACCCGAAAGCCTTACTGTAGATAATGTATCTTCTATGGTTTATGCTGATAAGGGCATTCAACTTGATATCCCAAACGAGAATGTAGTGTTCATTCGATGGGACACCATTAAGTTCTTTTCTACGGAGAAGATGGATGGCTGATTTTGCACTGAGTTCACGATCAAGAAAGAATCTTGAGGGTGTGAAGCCTGAACTGGTGGCCGTAGTGAAAGGTGCCATCCTTCTTACGAAGGTAGACTTCGGAGTCATTGAAGGTGTACGTACACTGGATAGACAGAAGGAGCTTGTTGCATCTGGTGCATCACAGACAATGAAGTCTCGCCATCTTACGGGCGACGCAGTGGACCTAATGTGTTACGTAGGTTCACGGGGATCGTGGGAACTTAACCTGTATGATGACATTGCAGACGCAATGAAGGAGGCAGCAATCGAACAGGGCGTAGGTATCTGTTGGGGTGCAGCGTGGACTGTGCCTGACATTCGAGTGTGGGAAGGAAGTATGGAGGACGCTATGAACTCCTACGTAGATAAGCGTAGATCAGAAGGCAGAAGACCCTTCATTGATGCGCCGCACTTCCAACTGGCATAGTAACATGACTAACCCTTTCTGGAAAGAGGTAGACAGTGCTGCGTGGATTAAGGAAGGCAGGCAGAAGCTGTACTACGTAGACGTTCCCGTAGGTTGGAAGTATGGTTTTCCTAAAGCTATACCAAACAACGGCGTTGACTCTGTGTCAGACATATACGAATGGGTGGTAGCCAACGGGTATCCCAAAGAAGAGATGGACAGAATGGGTTCATCCTTCTACATTCGTATGTGGACGTACATCACACCAGAAAGTAAGTCTCCGTAGCTCAGTCGGATAGAGCAACAGCCTTCTAAGCTGTGGGTCATAGGTTCGAGTCCTATCGGGGACGCCAAATAAATAGAAGGAGACTACGGCTATGATTAAGTACGTAGTAAAAGTAGACGACAGGGGTACTAAATATTGGACTCTAAACGGGGATTTCCACAGAGAAGATGGACCAGCTATTGAGTACCGTGATGGTTCTAAATACTGGTATCTAAATGGAGAGCAACTAACAGAAGCTGAACATAGCTTTAAGACTACCTAACAACTGAAAGAGAAAGAAACAATGTCAAGTGAAGCCTTTCTATATCTTTGGTATGATGCACCTAATAAGAAATATTATTTAGGTAAGCATAAAGGTTCTCCAGATGATTCGTATACACATTCATCAACTGTGTGGGAATCCTTCACCAAAAGCACCATTCCAGATGGTGTAAGGAGGCGTATACTTGCATACGGAACTGATGAGGAGATGACTAAACTGGAATATGATCTACTTCTGAACAGGAAACAAAAATGTTGGGATCACTATTATAATGTGTCGGCAGGATGGCCTCTATTGTTTGACACTAGTGGTACAAATAACCCTATGTATGGTAGAAAGCATTCAGAAGAGACTAGAAAGAAGCTAAGTGAAGCAAATAAAGGTAAAAAACTTTCAGAAGAGACTAAAAAGAAGCTAAGTGAAGCAAATAAAGGTAAAAAACTTTCAGAAGAGACTAAAAAGAAGCTAAGTGAAGTACAGAAAGGTACAAATGTAATGCCACCATCTTTTAAAGGTAGAAAACATTCAGAAGAGTCTAAAAAGAAGATGAGGGCGTATTGGCAGACTCAAACAGAAGAGTATAAAAGTAAAAGAATGCAGATTGTGGCTAATGCAAGATGGAAAAAACATAGAGAAATGAAGGAACAGGCAAATGTCTGAAGTACAATTAGCGAGCTTCACACGGGCAGTAGAAGGGCAATCGGTAAACGAAAATCTAGTTGATCTCGTCGCCTACTATGCCCGTGTGTCGAACCCAGCGTCACAAATTAGTGGCATCAATAATGAGAAACTCATTCGTTATCTCATTAGAAACAAGCACTGGTCGCCATTCGAGATGGCTAATGTGTGTCTTGATATACTCTCTTCAAGAGATATAACGAGACAACTGATACGCCACAAATCGTTTTCTCTGCAAGAGTTTTCTCAACGATACGCAGCCACTGAAACTGTGTATGGGTTTAGGGAGGCCAGAGTGCAAGACCTCACTAACAGGCAAAACTCCCTACCTAACACAGACGTTGCCACTGAGGCGTGGTGGAAGCGCGCTCAAACAGATGTAGAACGTCTTACGTTCAGCCTCTACGATCAGGCATTGAAAATGAACATAGCCAAAGAGCAAGCAAGAGCATTGCTACCGGAGGGCTTGACACGGACTAGACTATATGTAAATGGTACACTACGTAGTTGGATTCACTACGTGGAATTACGTACTGATCCTTCCACTCAGAAGGAGCATCGCGTATTAGCCACTCAGTGTGCAACTGAAATTGCTAAAGTCTTTCCAATGATAATGGAGTTCGTACATGAGCAAGAGCGTGAAGAATATTAACATCGAAACTTACGTGGATTTAAACCCTGCGGGAGACTTCGACGTTATAGTATACATAGGAGATGGTGATCCCACTGTTGAGGGGTCCGTATCCTTCAAGTCCATATTGGAGGAATTGTGTAGTCATACAGACATTGAGGAGAGGGCAAAGATATTTGATATCATGCGCTCTCAAATGATCCCGTATGATAAAGAGAGAAAGGAAAGTTGAAAAATGTACGTAAATACTTCTCACATGCGAGAACAGTTGCACTCGCTTCTGAAGGGGTTGGCGGTAGTAGCAGTACTCGCTTCCGTCTGGGCGCTGTTCTGGTGGACCGCTATATCGTATCGTCTGGGATAAATAGCTACAAGACACATCCCAGATTAAAAGGTCTAACTCAGTATCCATTTTTACATGCTGAACAACATGCGTTGTTTAAATATGGCATTGAGAATGCTGCTGGGTTAGACCTTTATGTGTGTCGAGTGATGGCTAACGGTAGGTTGGCTATGGCTAGACCCTGTTATGTTTGTATGCACTTTATTAAAACAGCAGGACTAAACAAAGTGTACTACAGCATCAATCAAAATAGGTACGGCCTATATGATGTAGCAACAGGAGACACACAAATATGTCACCTCAAGTAGAGATGCTATACAACTTGACTAAGTTGATTAGGCATCAGCAGACTAGTGGCGACGGTTTCAGTCAAGAGGAGATGATGCGTTTATGGGAGGCGTATCAAAACATCATTGACTTCTGGGATTTAATTCTTCAGTATGATGAAGACGACAAAATTCATTAGGAGAGAAACATGAAGGTAGTTCTCGACGTTGAGAATACTGTCACAGAGAGAGGCGGCAAGCTTCATCTTGATCCTTACGAACCCACCAACGCATTAGTGATGGTGGGTGTTTTATTTGATACAGGAGAACATCATGTCTACACCTTCAACCATTCGGAAAAGCCATCGGACGACGTTACGGAACTACGCCGCATACTTCAGCAATGTACTGTTCTGATTGGTCACAATCTAGTACATGACTTGACGTGGTTGTGGGAGACTGGCTTTCAGTATGACGGTGCCATTTGGGACACAATGGTTGCGGAGTATGTTCTGCAAGAGGGTCAGAAACTTCCCCTATCACTAGACGCCTGCTCTGAACGATATGATCTTGCAGTGAAGAAGCAGGACACACTACACAACTATCTGAAGCAGGGCTACAGTGTGGCTGATATACCCCACGCTGAACTTACGGAGTATCTGATTGCTGATCTGAAAGCCACGCAGGAGTTGGCTACCATACAGAGGCGTCGTCTACTCTCCAACGATAAAGGTACACTACTTGAGACAGTGACCCTAAGTAATCAGGTAACTCAGTCTCTCGCCCGTATGAACCGCACAGGCATAGCCGTTGACAGAAACGTATTGAGTGAGGTACGTGAGGAGTTCAACAGAGAACGTAACGACCTTATCAATGAACTGGACGGCATAGCGCGAGACGTTATGGGTGACTACCCACTCAACCTCAACAGCCCTGAGCAGCTATCGTGGCTAATTTATTCTCGCAAGCCCTACGACAAAAAGAATTGGGCTGACAACTTCGATGACTACATGAGTAAGACAGACTTCAACTCATGCGTTAAGCAGCACTCTGAGATTATATATAAGAAGAAGGCGAAGCAGTGCAAAGCTTGCTACGGCACGGGTAAGGTACGTAAGGTGAAGAAGAATGGTCAGCCCTTTGCTAAACCTTCTAAGTGTCCTACGTGTGATGCAGAGGGCTACCTATACACATCTACGGATGAAATAGCTGGCCTAAAGTTTAAGGCACCTAACGCAAAGTGGGTTAGTGCTGGTGGCTTCAGCACGAACAAGCAAGACCTAACATTGCTGGCGGCTAATGCGGTACGAACTAAGAACAAAGTAGCTGAACAGTTTATTGGTAAGGTCATCCGGCTGAGTGCCGTTGAAACTTATCTGTCCTCCTTTGTTGGTGGTATTGACACCTTCACAAAGCCAGACAATATGCTGCACGTACAGCTTACACAAACAATCACATCTACTGGGCGCTTCTCTGGGCGCAATCCTAACATGCAGAACATGCCTCGCGGGGGAACATTCCCCGTGAAGAAATGCTTTGTGTCTCGTTGGGAAGGTGGTAGTATACTTGAGGCAGACTTTGCACAACTGGAGTTCCGTGTGGCTGCCTTTTTATCACAAGATACACTAGCCATAGAGGAGGTAACGAATGGCTTCGACGTACATTCCTACACAGCGCAGGTTATCAGCGATGCGGGCCAACCTACAACACGTCAGGAGGCGAAGGCACATACATTCGCACCCCTCTACGGAGCAACAGGCTTCGGTAGATCACCAGCAGAGGCTAAGTATTACGAACACTTCGGAGACAAGTACACAGGCATTGCCAGATGGCACAAAGAGCTTGCCAAAGAAGCCCTGAATGAAGGCCACATACGTACACCTTCAGGTAGGCAGTTTGCTTTTCCTGACGTAACAAGACGGGCAAACGGTACACCTACATTCTTCACACAGATCAAAAACTATCCGGTGCAGTCGTTTGCTACGGCAGACATTGTGCCACTGTCTTTAATCCACATTGAAAACCAACTGAAAGGAAAAAATACTTGCATTGTTAACACAGTGCATGACTCAATCGTGCTGGACGTACACCCAGATGAAACGCAGTACGCTCTGCAAGTGATTGATAATACAAACGATAATCTGAAAAACCTCATCGACTTGAGGTGGGGTATCGACTTCAACGTGCCTTTACTTTTAGAGGCAAAAATAGGACCGAATTGGCTTGACACCAAAGATGTCACCTGATATAACTTCGGACCTTAACAGGAGAATAAGTTACTATGAACGAACTAGCAAATCTAAACACAACTAACTTCGCAGAACTTGCCGTGCTTGCAGGTATGGGTACACCCTCTGCGGAAACTAAAACCTCTTCCCTCATGCGTCTTGCTTTGCAACACAAGCCTATCTCTGCAAAGCAGGACATCAAAGGGAAGAAGGTTAATGTGGAAGTCGTTGAAGCAGGCAGCTTCCGCATTGAAGAACCTATTGCGGATGGTAAGAAAATCTATTCTTCCAACGTAACCATTCGACCATTCATGCAGCGTGTATTCTACAAGCGTTTCATTATGGGTGATGGAGATAAACCCAACAGGTTCCGAAAGACTGTGATGGCTAATGACCTGAAGTCAGAATTAAAGGATACTGATGGTGGCTTCAACTGTGGTAAGCCAAGTCAGTACTTTGAAGACTGGAATCAGGTTCCTGATAATGTCAAGTCGGTTATCCGTGCTACCAAAAGAACACGGGCTATCTTCGGTACATTGACAGTGAAGGACGCCATCGACGCTGAAGGTAATCCTGTGGATACGCCTGATCCAATCCCCGCTATTTGGGAGGTCAATAACAATGAGGCTTACACCTCTGTTAATGTACCCTTCAATAAGTTGTACAAGATGCAGCAGCTTCCAATGAGCTACGGCATTGTCTTGTCAACTGAAGAGAAGCCCCTACCAAATGGCGACAGCTTCTATCTACCTCGTGTGGCACTTGATCTTAAAAATAAGATTGAGCTACTGGACTCAGATCAAGATACCTTCACTAACTTTCTTGATTGGGTTAAGGACCACAACTCCTACGTACTCAGTAAGTGGGACGAGAATAATGTAGATGATGTTGATGATACCACTAAGGATTTAGTGGACGAGTTCATTGACGTAGCCTCTGAGGAGGCTGCTTAAATGAATCACCCCGCTGAACTGACACTACATAAGTTACTCACGGATTTACGTGATGGCAAGACTTCGATGTCTCATTCCTCCATCGAACAAATTGTATCCGGTGTTCGCGATTCACTTGAGCGTCAGTTCGGCGGGGGTGGTCAGCAAGCATTTAGACTACGTATGTCTAATATAGGCAGACCATATTGCCAGCTTTGGTATCAGAAGAACAGACCCGACATTGAACGGTCACTACCTACCACATTTATTCTTAACATGATGTTAGGTGATATTGTGGAAGCCGTCTTTAAGGGTCTTCTTACTGAGGCTGGCGTAGAGTATACGGACAGCGAAGAGGTCAGGCTTGAATTAGAAGATGGCACTGTCATTAAAGGTACAACTGATCTTAGTATCGACGGTGCTGTTGACGATGTTAAGTCTGCCTCTCCGTGGTCCTATATGCACAAGTTCTCTGATTTCCAAACCTTAAAGAAAGGAGATTCATTTGGCTACGTAGGACAACTAGCAGGATATGCTAAAGGCTTAGATAAAAAAGCTGGTGGCTGGTGGGTAGTAAACAAAGCCAACGGAAACTTCAAATATGTTGAGGCAAATGAGCTTGACATTGACGAAGAAATTACTACATTACAAGATAAGGTGCAGAAGTTAGACGTTAATGAATTTGAACGATCCTTTGAGGCAGTGCCTGAGTACTACAGGAGAAAGCCAACGGGGAACACAGTTCTAAATTCAGGGTGTAAGTTCTGTGACTATAAGAGGGATTGCTACAAGTCTTTAATCACAAGACCTTCAATACCCTCTACCGCTAAAGAGCCACCAGAGGTGGACTACGTACACATCGAGGAGAAATACAATGACTGAATTATATGATGATCTTACTATGGAACAACTGAAAGAAACAGTTGACAATCTACAGGAAGAATTATCAGCGGCACGAAAGGAGTACAACGAAAGGCGAACTACAATGCTACGTAGTTTGATGGAAACTAAACGCGACACAGATGCAGCCATTCAACAAGAAATGGTGAAGTTGGGATATAATTCATTCCGACCAGCGCATAAGTTTGCTTCGAGTTTCTGGTCTTACTGATGAATAGAAAGCAGTTTCGTGCTGCTCGAAAGAAGGGGTATAGGTCTGGCTTAGAGGTAAAGGTTGCCGAAAGTCTTGACATTATCGGACAGAAATACCGATATGAAAAAGTTAAGATCGAATGGGAAGACTTATCTTACAGAACCTATACCCCCGATTTCGTACTTGATAACAATATTATAATTGAGACTAAAGGGTTGTTCACATCCCCAGACAGACGTAAGCATGTACAGATTAAGAAGCAGCATCCTGAATTGGATATTCGTTTTGTTTTTACTAACAGTAAAGCTAAACTTTACAAAGGTGCAAAAAATACCTACGGTCAGTGGTGTACCAAAAAAGGTTTTAAATACTACGACCGCATCATACCAGAAGACTGGTTGACAGAAGAACCAAATGACGCTATACCATCCTTCATCGACTTCAAAGGGACTAAACGAAAATGAATACCTTCAAAGACTCCTTCACGGAAAACAGCTTCTACCTCAAGTTCACACCTCTTATCGAGGATAACGGCAGATGGGCCGGTGACATTGACGTAGAAGCAATTATCCACGATGACAATGGTCTTTCACCGGAAGACGAACAGAAGATGGAGAATGTTCTTCATATGGTATCCGCCAGCATTCATCTCTACGAACAGAATGAAGAGGTGTATAATATGGCACGAGAGTTAGTCATTAATGGACTAAATAAAGATGACAATGAATATCTCTTGAACCAGACACCTGAAGAAGAAACAAAAGAAAAACCATCCTTCACTACGAATGGCAACGTAATCTCTGTGGGGTTTGGTAAGTGAGTAAGGACGACATCAATAATCCAGACCATTACAATATGAGTGGTATGGAAACTATAGACCTACTACAAGAGTCTATGGGCATGACTGAATTTGAAGGATACCTAAAAGGCAACATACTAAAATATGTTAGCCGATACAGATTCAAACATGCAGAAGACCCTGTGAAAGACTTACTGAAGGCACAGTGGTATCTGAATAAATTAATTGGGACACTACAAAAACAATGAAAGTTCGTATGATGATTACTGTGGAGGTTGACACTGAAGAATATCCTATGCCATCTGATGAGAACGTCGGCATAGAGCTTGAGCGTACCTTCACAGAAATCATCTACGACATTAATGGCCTATCAATTGTAGGCTTCAAAACAACACAGACGGGGAATTAGTATGAGCAATACCCTACCGACAGACTATCAAAACTTTATTGCACTCAGCCGCTATGCACGGTGGATGGAAGAAGAAGGACGCCGTGAAGATTGGCAAGAGACAGTCAGCCGATACTTTGATTACGTAGGTAGTTATATCTATGATACGTTTGGCTACCTGAAAGCTAAAACACTTCTCTCTGAGGTGGAGGACTCCGTTCTAAACTTAGGCGTCATGCCTTCTATGCGAGCTATGATGACTGCTGGGCCAGCTTTGGATCGTTGTCACGTAGGCAGCTACAACTGTAGTTACATTCCCGTAGACAGCCCCCGATCATTTGATGAGGCTATGTACATCCTGATGTGTGGTACAGGTGTAGGCTTCAGCGTTGAGCGTGAGAGCGTAGATAAGCTACCTGTAGTCAATGAAGACTTTCATAGCAGCAATACAGTCATTGTCGTTGACGACAGTAAGGCTGGCTGGTGTAAGGCACTACGTGAACTCATTGCATGTCTGTATGCCGGACAGGTTCCTAAGTGGGATGTAAGCAGAGTAAGGGCAGCAGGTGCAAGACTTATGACGTTTGGTGGTAGGGCGTCTGGTCCTGAACCTCTCGAAGACCTGTTCAACTTCTGCATTGAGAAGTTCAAAGGTGCAGCAGGACGCAGACTATTCTCCGTTGAGGCACATGACATCATGTGTAAGATTGGTGAGATTGTAGTTGTAGGTGGTGTACGTAGAAGCGCACTGATCTCTCTGTCTAATCTTGGTGACGCATCTATGCGTAAGGCTAAGTCAGGTGAGTGGTGGAACAATGAAGCACAACGTGCATTAGCTAACAACTCTGTGTCATACAAGACAAAGCCTACTATGGAAGTATTCTTTTCTGAATGGCACTCACTGTATGAGAGTAAGTCAGGTGAGCGGGGCATCTTCAACAGACAGGCAGCACACAAACAGGCTGCTAAGAATGGCCGCAGAAAGCTAGAGAATAAAAACAATAAGCCTATTGAGTGGGGTACTAATCCCTGTTCAGAGATTATTTTGCGACCATATCAATTCTGTAATTTATCTGAAGTAGTTGTTCGTGCTACAGATACACTAGAGACACTCAAAGAAAAGGTAAGACATGCTACAATCTTAGGTACGTTTCAGTCTTGCATGACTGACTTTAAATATCTACGTTCTATCTGGAAAACTAACACACAAGAAGAGCGTTTGTTGGGTGTAAGTCTAACAGGTATTATGGACCACAACATTCTTAATGGATCAGACGGTCTAGCAAAAACAAACAGATGGCTTGTAGAATTAAAACAAGTAGCCATTGACACTAATACAGAGATTGCATTTGATATGGGCATTCAACAGTCTGCCGCTATCACTTGCGTTAAGCCTTCCGGTACTGTGTCACAGCTTGTTGATAGTGCGTCAGGCATTCACGCCCGCCACAATCCACATTATGTACGTACAGTACGTGCAGATAATAAAGACCCTATGACACAGTTTATGATTGACTCTGGCATTCCTGCTGAACCAGACTTTATGAAACCAGAAAGCACAACAGTGTTCTCTTTTCCTATGAAGTCACCCTCAAGTGCTGTGTGTAGAGAAGACATGTCAGCCATCGAACAACTAGAATTGTGGAAGGTATATCAAAATGCGTGGTGTGAACACAAGCCGTCTATCACTGTCAGTGTACGTGAAGAAGAATGGCTGAAGGTAGGAGATTGGGTCTATGAAAACTTTGACAGCATTTCGGGCGTTAGTTTCCTCCCTCACGTTGAACATTCTTATAAGCAAGCTCCGTATCAGGATTGCACTGAAGCTGAGTATACTACGCTTAAAGAAGCGATGCCGAAAAACATTGACTGGTCTAAGCTCAAAGATTATGAGATGGAAGACAACACTTCGGGTTCACAAGAACTCGCCTGCACGGCAGGGGTCTGCGAAGTTGTGGACATCACCAGCCGTTAAGGCTAAAGGTAGTACGAAGGAAATAAAATGAAAAGCGTAGAAATAACTCTTGAAATGATTGACAAGGCTAGGACCAAAGCCAAAGAGCTTGGTACTCTACGTAATTCAATATCAAAAGGAAGGGGGAATTTAATTGGGTTTATTGGTGAGGAAGTAGCACAAACATGCTTGGGTGGAACTGTAGATAATACGTATGACTATGATATCGTATTAAACGACGGTTCAACTGTAGATGTTAAAACAAAAAGCACAAGTGTTAAACCTCTACCACACTATGATTGCAGTGTTTCTGCTTACAATACTAAACAAAAATGTGACGCATACGCTTTTGTACGAGTTAAACATGACTTGAGTATTGGTTGGTATTTAGGTATAATAGAAAAAGAAACTTACATGGATACAGCAGAGATGATGCGTAAGGGAGAGATTGATCCCAGTAACGGCTTTAAAATAAAAGCAGATTGTTACAATGTTAAAATATCACAATTACAGGATAAACTATGCACAGACAAAAAAGACCACCAAAGTTAAAGAATGACCCGCCTCTACCCTTACAGTATAATAAAGGGTACGAAGCTTTTTCTAGTGTTAAACAATGGACACGAAAGGTTGATGATGCAACCCTTATTGTAACGGCCTGCCCGTTTAAGGAACACACGATGCAGGCTCGCGAGTGGCAAAGAGGTTATAACAAAGCCTACTTTGATAATTTGGAGAAACTGCATGAAGCTAATGGAAGAAATTAAGGAATTTATGAATATGAAAGGCGCAGCTATGACGCTAGAAGACTATCAAGAATTTTGTAAGACTACAGCTATCTATCCTGCAAATACAAAGCTGATGTATCCAGCACTCGGACTTGCCGGTGAGGCTGGTGAAGTAGCAAACAAAGTAAAGAAACTTATACGTGATGGTGCAAGTAAGCGCCCAGACGATTGGAAGGAACAGATTGCGGCAGAGTTAGGAGACGTACTGTGGTACTGCTCCGCACTCGCCACTGATCTGGATATTTCTTTAGGCAGAGTAGCCAAAGATAATATGAACAAGCTTTCATCACGTAAAGATCGTGGCACTATTGGAGGGTCAGGAGATAAACGTTAGGGTTATTATTGCCCTAATCCTGCTCTTGACTGTGCAGCTTCATCTATAGATTCATCATAAGATTCTAAGTATACAGTAGCCAACCCATAAGATTTTTGTTCTGCAATAGTTGGGCCTCTTAAGTACATATAATCTATATTATATAGGTTGTCACCTTTATCTCTCTTTTGTTTTGCTTCTTCATGACGCCTTGCAAATTCTTTTTCTACTATTGACGCTTTTGTAGATGAAGACATACCATCCCACAAGACCTTTTGTCTGTCATTACTAATGTGATATAAACTATACGCAGCCAACTCACCCATAGCTTCTGCTAGTTCTTCTTTGGTTGCATTTTCTTTTTGCATTTTATCTAGCTTAATCATTAGGGCAGTTGTTTTTTCGTCGGCCTCTTGATTGTCAGCCTTCGCCGCAGTAGCTTTAGCTACCTCCCTATAAGATTTTGCTCTACTCTTAATCATATCAGATTGTTGTATAAGTTTTTCTCTTACTGTCATAGGCTCACCCGTTTTTATATCTACATCAGAATTATATCTGTTTGAGTTAATAAGATTACTTAAACCTTCAATAGCAGTAAGACGATAATGTTTAGTTTGTAAATTATTTAAACGGCTAGAACCTGTGTATGGTAACAGGTCTTTTCTTTTTAGTCCTACTCTTGCAACCTCTCTTTCAACTGCTCCAGATTTAGGTGTAAAAGTAACACCAACAAATCTAGCAATAGGTGATCTCCTAAATTTTTCCGCGTCTTCATACATATACTGACGTATAGGCAGACGTTCTTGAACGTCAAACCCAAATATATTCTCTGGTAAATTTGATGCGGCCATACGTGAAAAGATTTTGGTAATAGAAGACTCATCTTCAAGTCCAGCACGTATATCCTTACGTCTTGAGTCAACAGATAATTGTTCAGATACATCTTTAATCATGCGTAAGGGGGTACCCAAACCACCTAAATACTCAGCCGTAAATTCTGTCAATCTATCGTTTACGGATTGACCTCCAACAGAATCAGCATCCTTAAAAATATCAACGAGAGCGCCAAAAACCCTGTTTATATTTTCACCACTTCTTACTGGAAAACCACTTAATGTTTCTACTGCCATTTTTATGTCAGTACTATTTCTTTTTCTGTTTACTTTCTCTCCGAGTACACCACTTTCTAATCTTTGATCTAAAGCTATTAGTAGTTCTACAGCAGCAAAGTATGCACTAACAGGCCACATAGCACGAATGTCTACGCCCATGACGTTGTACCACGGAGTTCCATCTTCTTTATTAGAAAGGTGCTTATAGGCGTAAGCAAAACCAGCAGTACCAATAAGACCTTGAGCAACTGATTCTCTATATTGTGCGCCTGTATATTTATCCCCCACCAAAGCGCGGGTCATTTTTACTGCGGGGTTAAGCGGGCTAAATTCATACGTGGTACGAATAGCATTAACAAAAAATCGTGGAAATGGCATGACAACTGTAGTAAAAGGACGCCATTTTTCCAAACCATTCAAAAGATTTTTAGCCATAGAATTTTCTGGAGTAGCCGCAAACGTCATTTTAAGGGCGTCTTGTGTAGCCCCCGTAATAAGACGTTTATCAAGAATGCGGCCAGACTCAATAAACTGCGTTAAACTTTTAATCTCAACCTTCTTTGCATCTTTTGTTGCCGGTATTGATAATGCAGAACCATGTTTTGCTTTGTGATCCCTCAGATAGTTTTTAAATCTCTTATCAAGGGATGACATATAAAAAGCCCTACGATAAAAGGCATCAGACGCAATATTAAAATGGTTAAGTATTTCAATAAGTTTATTTGCACCATTAGTAAACTTACCTTTACTGGAGTCCATAAGATCAGGTTGACTTCTAATCAGGGTCTTATGTAAGTCAGGTGTAAATTCCATAGTGGCATCTATGAGAGTTTGACTTTTAGTAGTATTAAGAACAGACATTATAACAGAAGATGACTCAGCAAAAAAATCTTTCATACCGTTACCAATAGCTGCTCCATCAATATTTCCTTCCTTTAAACCTACTAGACCCCTGCCAGTATGATACAAAAGGCTATCAACAATATTTACGCCTGTTTGACCTACTATCATAGTACCACCACTCGCTATGTTTCTAGCAGTAGTAACTAGCCCGGCTGTTAAAAAGGAAGTACGAACCCTATCCATTGTTTTAATACCCGTTACTGTATTGTCTAGTGCTTTCTGATATTTATTGTTACCATTAACTTCCATGTACCCGTCTATAATTTTACGCATACTATCGCTTGTATTGGGGTAAACTTCGTTAAAAAATTCTTTCTTTAATTTAGAAGCCCTAGCCATAGTTTTGGCTGCGGTACTCATAGACTTTCTAGTCATATCTCCAACAGAAATAGCGCCATTTGTATAAAAAGACATGTAGGTAACAAATTCTTTTTTGCTGATACCCCCTTTAATAATAGCCTCATCAAGAACAGCCAATACAGCCTTTTCGTCAGCCCTACTTAACTCTTTAGTATAACTACCCCTAAACAAATTTTCGATACCATCAAGCCCATCTGCAATTACTGCTGTAACTCTTGTAGGTGGTGCGCCCTTATCGCCTTTAATGCCTCTGTACGTAGCTGCTGTTTTTTCCCCTAAAACATCTAACATACCAATCTTGTCTAAATCTTTTTGTAGTTGTATGGATACCTTACCAATGTTCTCAAAGACATCAGCATTTTGTAATGCGTCAATAGCTTTGTCATAGTCTTCTTTTTTTATGTTATCTATAAATACAAATTCTTCCTTTACTGTCTTCATTAAAGGTTCTTTAGCTTTTTTATCGTGTGCTTTACGAGCCTTATCTATTGCTTCAGCGAGTTGAATTGTCTCTAAATCAAGAGCGCCACCAGACGGTGTTGAAGTTACGGAGTCAGTTGCTTCCAATGTTTCTTGGTATTTTTTCTGTGCTTCTTTAATAGCCTTCATATTGTCAGCACGTTTTTTATTAAATTTACGTAATTTAAGATAAGCACTTGCTCCTACAGGTACACCCTGTAAAATACCACCTGTAGCACCACTAATAGCAGCCCTACCAAAAGAAAGCTCAAGGTCTTCTCGTGATGCAGTAGGATCATACTTCATAGTTGATGGATCAATGTATCCTAATCTTTCTACGTTTTGTAGCATTAAATCATCTACAGTAGACAAGGCTGCACTTGCAACTGTTGCTTTAACTACAGGTTTAGATATAGCAGCTTTTGCTACGTTAGACAGTAGGGCGCTTCGGATTGCAGCAGTAGACGCAACTTTAACCGCTGTAACACCTGCTGCTACACCAGCCCCCGTACCTACCGGCCCAGCTAAAGTTCCCACAGCCCCAGAAAAAAGAATAGTACCTAAAGTGCTGACAGATGTTGCTGAATACAATATAGTATCACCTACAGCTTTTGC
>Ga0181394_1000391_pt1 | contig 19743 bp, 32 predicted proteins | sample 17SPOviralmetaG_FD_130123 | JGI IMG/M metagenome (GOLD analysis project Ga0181394, IMG submission 130123) | Marine viral communities from the oligotrophic San Pedro Time Series (SPOT) site, San Pedro Channel, CA, USA - 17 SPOT_SRF_2010-11-23 | ecosystem: Environmental > Aquatic > Marine > Strait...
GAAGCTCTTAGCCGCTCTGATCTCTGCTTGCGCTACGCGCTTAACTGCCGCTTTCGCCATCATCTTCTCCTACGCTTTGCAACGCGCCGTACCCAACTGTACCAGCCAGAGGTACAGAAAACAAATTTTCCTTCATCTGGCGCATTACGCCTTCTCTATATTCATCTTTATTTGGTCCAAAGTCAGTGTAAGTCGCTACAGGCAAATTGTTTTCCCTGAAGATCCGCATCACTTCTTCGTTTTCAGTAAGGTTTCTAGGAACCAGAGCAGTGTCAAAATCACTGAGGCTCATTGTTGCATTGGGCTTTGCCTCAAAATACTTTGTCGGAGCGTTTTGCATGATTTCACCAACGCGATTTACAGCATCTCGAAGTGCAGGAATATCGTCCATAGATACGAAACCTTCAGACACAGCCGCTGTTTTAGAAACGTCTGCATCGTTACGACCAAGAGCAAGCAACAGTTCATTTGCTGTCTCTACACCCATCATGCGCGTGATTGGCTCTTGAGTTACCACAAACTCGCCGTCTTCATTTCTGGATCTGCGCGTTCTGATGTCTGTTTTCTTGAACTTATTTGTAAGATCATCGATCAAAGAAAATTTAACATTATGAAACGTGTTAAATAAGTCACCAAGCACATCTCCTGCTTGAGATGGTTGATCTCTCTCTTCAACAAAAATTTGGCCCCTAGCATCTTTAACTTCATCAATACTTTTAAATGGTCGTGACGTTGCTGCTCTTAGCGCCCCTGCAACATTTTGTGCGTAATCTTCTGTCGCTGGCATGTACATTGGCCCATATCTGCCTTGGCGCATGTCTTTTAAAACTGTTTGCGCCGTGTAAGGCTTATCTGGACGCCTACTTCCATCATCATAGTATGGATCTTTTGGCGGTAAAACACGCCTTACATCTGCATATTCTGATAGACCAGCGTACTTTTGAGATTCAGTAAGTGGGTAATCAAACGCAAATATAAGTTTTCTTCCCGCTTCTTCATATAATGCTTCAATGTTATTAAAATCTTTTGGATTAACTAAGTTATTATCTATAGCCGCATTGATTACTTGTAATACTTTGTTTGCTTCTTCAGGATCACCTTTATTTAAATAGATAGCTGCGTAATCAGCCATGTGACCTAGATTAACATCTGCCTTTAGCCGTTCTTTAAATTGTTTTGGATTTACTATTTTAACTTCACCCTTTGGCTGTCTGCCTGTGTAAGCATCAGTTGGATAAATGTTCATGTTTGGACTTAGCTTATTGGGGTTCATAATTAAGCTAATTTCACCAAAATTTTGCAAGTTAGCTGGATCTGAAATACCAATAGATGGGCTGGGAATGCCGCCTATTTCGTTTGCAGCCAATATACCTTCAAGGCTTGTATTATGCACTGCCATCAAAGGTGCGTTATCTACTGTCGGCTCTGGAACAGATGGGAAAGACTGAATTTCTGTTTTTATGGCCTTAACTCTATCTGCCGCTTCGTTGCCGAAGGCATCACGAATTGCCTCGAAAAAACCTTTGCTTGTGTCAATAACTCTTTCACCAAGCTGACTAATTGCGCCTTTTACTGGGTTTGCCATTATTCAGAGTCTCCAAACATATCATCATAGAATTTATCTATTTCTGCTTGTTCTTCTTGTGTGTATGTAGGTTTTTCTGGCGCTGTCATAGCACGTCTTTGAGGTGGCACAAACGACATGTCTTCTAATCCATCTGGGCCAAGTGCCGCTGTGAATGGTCCAACTCTATCTGGCCTTTGCTCTCTTAGACCAGATCTTGGATTGCTGATAGCTTGAAAAGATATTTCGCCATCTGGAGATCGCACCTCATATCCATATAATTGTGGGTCATAGATGTCTGCTTTGTACCCAACAATTTGATGCACTTCATCTGGCCTGCCTTTGCCTCCGATAGGTAATAACTTTGTTCCCAACGGCAAAGGTAGCTTTCCTTCTGAATTTAACTTTTGACCCATTTCATATGGCAAATTCATAATGTAAGGCACATTTTCCATTGCGCTTTTGATCTTATCTATAAATTGCTGTCTTTGAACATCAGCAAAATTTATAACATTCTCACCAAGCTGACTAATTGCGCCTTTTACTGGGTTTGCCATCTTACCACGCCTTACATGACCAATATCTGGCTTTAGTCTTCGGGCCGGGGTTATCGCAGTTATGACGCGCTCTGAAGTTTGATCGACGCCCTTTTTGGGTTTTCTTAATGGTCATCTTGGGATCGCCAAAGGTCACGCGCTTAACCCTGTCGCCATCCTTGACGTAAACCACAGACTTCTTTTTGCCATAAGATGTTTCGCCCTTGGCAATGCGTCTGGGTTTATTCAGCGATACTTTTTTGCCTTTATACGTTGCCATTACTTTTTCTTCTTTTTTGTTTTCTTCATCTTCTTGAAGTCAGCGCCAGTAATCTTGTTTTTAGGCTTTGCTTTGGCTGCAATTTTTTTTTGTGCTGGGCTTAGTTTTTTCATGCTTTGTGCGCCTTCTGAATGTCAAATGACGCCTTCTTAACAGCGCCTTTATGCGGTTTATATTCGCCCTTCATTAGCTTGAAGCCTTTGCCAGACTTCATCCAATGGTAACCTTTAGGAGCTTCAACTGCTTTTTTTGCCACTTTTCTTTCCTTTCCAATTTACGCGCTTGGCTGATGTCTTGCTTTTTGCTGCTGACTTAGCCGATTTGCTTTTGCATTGCGCCATAGTTGGCCGACAGGCTGGATAAGATCCTTTTGTGCGATCTTTGCGGCCACATGGACCGCCTGTCTTGCAATTGACCCAGCCTTTGCCCTTATTGCGGCCAAACCATGTGCGTAAACTATCGCTGCTGCTACTTTTTTTTCTTGGCACTTTTCTTACCCCAGTTTTTTGCGCCGACCTTACGACACTTTACCAAAGCCCCAGATCCATACGCTGATGGCCACGTTCCACCATTGCGTGTGTAACGCGCCTTTACTTTCCTATAACATGCATCTCGCTTCGGTTTTTTCTTCGCTGCCATTATGTACCGTCCTCTTCTGGGATCGCGCTTAGTGCGCCAACAGTCGGAGCCATCGCAGCAATCATCCATGAAGGAGCATTAGCTTTTCGGGCTGCTTCAATCATTTTTGCAGTTATTTTTCCTTCTGACAACAATTGTTGTGCATATTGCAAAGCTGCCCTTCGTCCACCTCTGCGCTCAAGCTCAGTAAAAGTAGAAATAATTTCTATTACTTTATCAGTAACAGGCTGCTTTGCTTTAGTCGGGCTGCTTTCATAAACCTTGTAATCTGCTGAGTTCATCACAAGATTACCGCCAGTTCCAGCCTCACGTCTTTGTGCAGATAAATCACTGTACAATAAATTGGCTGGAATACCTCTACCTTCTTCAATGAAACTTTGAGATTGACCAACCTTGTCCACACCAGTGTCATAAGTGGTAGAGTTTTCTCTAGTGGTGGGCAGTGCGCCTCTTTTTAAGTCTGGAACAAATCCACGATACCCAGTTGTACCCCAATCCATGCCAATTTGTGCAGGATCTGCAACCGCCAAACGTGCATCGCCAACTCTTGGTACGCCCATTTTCTGCAAACCAGCTTTATCTAAGCCTTTTAGAAAATATGCTCTATGGGTTCCTGTCGGCAAATTTCTAATATAATTTAGCATTGCGTCAGGATCTGCGACTGATGGAAAATCAGCAAATGGCTTGATGGTTTTGCCAACATTTTTGACTGTGCCATCAGGCATCGTTTGCTTGACCTTTATTGGCATTCCCAAATTACGAATAAACTCATTTATTTTTGGAATATCTTTTTTTGCAATCGGAGCGTTTTTAAACATCTGGCCGAACACTTCGCCAGTGTGCATAGCAAAATCGCCAGATTGCTCACCCATCATTAAACTTGTGTAATATGGGTTTTTTGTTTCTCTTGCTTCATTCAGCTTACTGCTGGTTGCTCCCGATGCTCCAGCGTAGCCTTGGCCCGGTACATCTATATACTGAAATCCAGCCATTGAAGCGACAGGCTCTGGTAAATCTTCGCCACCAACGCCAGTAACAATATGTCTTCCAGTTGGATCTCCCACAATACTCATAAGAGTTTTGCCTTTAAGATCGCCTATTGTAACTTGCTCTGGAGGAACTGTTTCGTCAGATAAAAATCCTTCGCTTTGGTGTTCACGCAAAAGCCTTGGCTGCACACTTTGAACGCTAGTTGTTGCACCAGCTTCTGGAATAAATGGTAATCCTTCGATTTCTCTAGCTGATGGTATGTCAGTAATCTGATCAGCTATCTGTGCGCCATCTCTGTTGTAATTTAATACATTCTTTAATGCGCCAAACGAATCGCTCAAGGTATCGATAACTTGAGTTCCTACACCTTTGGCTATCGTTTGAAACAAACCCATTACGCTTTGGCCTTCTTCTTTTTACCATATCCTGAAGCATAAGCAGCTCGCCCCTGACGATCTGCCTCTGCCTTGGTTTTATATACCTTGCCTTTCTTGCCCCAGCGATAACCGCCTTTGACTTTCATTACAGGCATTAGTAACCACCAAGGATCTCATTCATCATTTCGTGAACACTGCCGCCATCACCAACGCGCATGACTTTTACTTTAATCCCATCGTCTGGCATCATCATTTCATGGTGACCGCAATCGCAGTCTTCATCGCCGTGATCGCAATCGCAATCTTCTTCGTACTCTTCTTCATGCATACCATATTTTTCTTGGTAGCAGAGCATTAGAAAATTAACGAGCTGCTCATCAGTCATTTCCAGACCAGCCGCGTCATGGGGAAATCCCATTTTTTCCATGAAAAGACCCGCATTCTCTTCCATGTTTTCTACATTTACTTCAGCCATAATAGCCTCCTATCTCATTGGACGCGCCATTGGGCGCGGCGATGTCATTGGCGCAGCACTTTGCATTTGCTCCTGCATAGCTTGCTGGCTCATGTTATACATCTGTTCTTGCTCTTCGCGCAGACGTTTAAAATACGCTTCTTCTTCTGCCATACGCTTTTGAGCGTCTGTCATGCCAGTATTGGGCATTGCTTGCTCTGGCATTGGAGCTGGCATTGCACCTTCCATTGGCATTGCACCAACAACGCTTTGGAACATTTCACGTTCTTTATCAGACAGGCTACCGCCGTTTTGAATGCGCTGACCAATCATCATTAGCTGATTAGCTGATGATTCATCCATGTCGCCCGGTTGAATGAGCTTCAAAAAATTCATTACCAGTTGATAATCTGGATTTGCTTTAACTTCTGGCATTTTGAACTCCTTGCCTATCTTTATCCTACGATATTACCTTCTGCATCGTATTGTGTCACGTTTCCAGCCGCATCTGTTAAGGTATAGCCTTGTAAATAATCTTCCTGACCAGTCACAACTGACGTTGTATCACCAGCCAATGCCGTTCCTTTAAACTGCTCCATGTCCAAATAACGCCCATCTGGAGTCATATATGCCTCAGTGCCGTCTGGCAATTCCACACGGCGCACCAGTTCATCTATTGATTGACCACTTGCATATCTGCGTAAATATTGAGGGGCATAAAAGCCCATTCCACCGCCCTTATAACGGCGATTAAAGTCTTGGCTAACATCTCGCGTTCCATACATATCTGTTCGAAGAGGAGAAAATGGAGTTGGATCGTCAGGGATTACAGGCGTTACTGGCAAAACAGGATCTACTGTTGTTGTATCCTCATCAGTGCCAGTTGGATAATCCACTGCATCTGGATCTAAAACAACAGAGTTTACCGTAGCATTAATCGCGTCTGTAAGGCTAAGGCTGCTAGTAATATCATCTAAATCAGTGCCGATAGATGTGTCTGGCCGTTCAAAGCCAAAGTTATCAGTCACGTCTTTAACACCGCCGTACAACATGCCCGGTATTGTGTAATTATACACCGCGCCAGCCACACCAGTTGGATCTATTCCAGACCCCAGTGGAGTTGCGCCAGATGCAGTTGATACTGTTGAAACAAGGTTATCATTCATTGCGCCAGTGGCGTATGCTTCGTCGTTAGTAATATACCCATCACCATTTAAATCGGCATTGACCCCACCCGAACCAGAAAACATTTCGCCGCCAAAGTTTTTACCGCCACCATCGATCATATCTACTGCCGCACTTACAACTGTGCCGTCTGGCCGTGTGTAGCCCCACTCATCATCAAGCTGGCTCTCATCATACACACCAGCTTCTATGTTTGGATTTACAATAAGATTGGGAAGTGCATTCGTAAAGCTGGCTGGAAGTTCATTATCATCATTTGATGGATCATTTGCAGATCCTGAAATCACATTACCAGAATACGTTGTATCTCCAGCATCTAGCTTTTCACCAGTCTTTTCATCAACCAAAACACCATTGACATATGCTGCGCCATCAAAAGGCGTAAATGCATTTGCCAAGTTTTCAAATGCGCTATTGCCGCTGGTTTCTTCAACTGGCTCTGGATCTGGAGGAGCCACTTCTGACGCTGAAGGCAAAGCGCCAGTTGCTTCTGTTGCTGTTGTAGCTGGTGTGGCAGTTACAGGAGGTGGAGCTGGTCTGTCATCATCATCGCTTGATGATGACGCTGGTCTGTCATTACTTGGATCATTTGCCGATCCAGAAATAACATTGCCTGTTGAGGTTGTGCCGCCAGCTTCTATGGTTTCTCCAGTTGCATCATCAACAAGATTACCATTCACATAAGACGCGCCATCGTTTGGCGTAAAGATATTTGCCATCGTTTCTGAAAAGGTATTGCCGCTGTCGTTGTCGTTAGAAGAACTTCCACTATCAGAATTAGAGGAGCTAGAACCGCCGCCACCGCCGCAAAACACAGGTTTTTTGTTAAATCCCCAACCTAAAAGCGCGTTAAAAGTCTTCATATTCTTGCCCTCACTGTGTAGCCAAAGGTCGCAAGACCCATCTTGGACCAAAGTTTTGCTGTACGTTCAGCAGATACCCCTGCATTAGCGCCTCCAACAATTTCACGCGCATTCACTGTGTGCGCCCAACGAATAAATCTCTTCATCAAACGCGGCCCCATCATAGTGCCACGAAAAGATTTATCGACATATATCAGTTTTTCTCTAGCTTGGCGAGTATCGTTAAAAATCATTGTTGCATACTCTCCAAGAATTAATCCCACAATACGGCCATCAACCACAGAAACGTCTGCTATAGTTTCTGGCTGATTAGCCACAAAACCATGCATAGTTCGCATCATCTTTATTTTGTCATAAGCAAAATCAGGATCATTTCCCCAAACTGTTTCCGAATGCATCCGCTCAATTAAATCGCCTAATTCTGGCAAATCTTCTATCTTAGCTGCGCGGTATGTTGTTCCAGCCATCACGCCCTCATTGGCTGGGGTTGTGGGCGTGGCGGTTGTTGTGGTGCAGGCTGCGCCCTTACATTCATTTGTGGATCTGGCATTGCATCTGCAATTGCTGACAATCCACCCAAATCCCCAGCTCCCATTCTCTTGCGGATCTCTTCAACCTTATTCAAAAGATATTTATTCATGTCCATAGGTGGCTGACCTTGTGGCCCCCCCTGCATGGGAGGAGGCATAGGAGGGCCACTTCTTGGACCCTGCTGCGCTGGTAACCCGCCAAACGCAGCAGGATTTATTGGAGGAAGTCTATACTGTGGGGGGTACATTATTTTTCATGGCCTCCATCTGTATTTTAGCTGCGTTCTTTTCTCTCTCAAGCTGCAACTCTGCCTCCAACTTTGTGATCTTGGCCTGCATATCGGCTTGCGCCTTGGCCATTTCGATCTCCATATCCTGACGTGCTTCCGCTTCTTTGATCTGAATATTTGATTGCGCCTTGGCTTGATCCGCTTCGATCTGCGCTTGCGTTCTTGCCTTCAAAGCCTCTGTTTCTAGCTGCGCCAATTGCTGTGCATACTGCAAAGGATTTCCCTGCTGACCACCTTTTTGACCCATGCCGCGCAACGCTTCGATCTGCTTCATCTGAGGTGATGCAGCCACAACTTGCGCTGCACGTTGGCTGATTAATCGATCTTGCTCTGGATCTACATTGTCGAACTTGATTTTCAACTCTTTGAAATCTGGCAATGGTGGCAATGGGATATTGACGCTTGCCTCCATGCGCTGACGGTATAGCAACGCAATATGCTCTGCGATATGCGCGATCAACACAGGCTGCATTTGTTTGGCGCCGGGATTGCCAGCCAGAGATGGATCTTGAAGGAACTGCATGTGAACCGCAATGTGCGCTTCATGGTCTTGCTCTGGAAAGGCGCGGATTGGCTTGCCATACATCACGCTCATGTTCTCATCGATTGGGTCCATCTGAACCGCTTCTTCAGGCTTCTTCAAGATCTCATCGATATTCGGAATCCGAATGGCTTCGTACATCCGCTTGTATGCTTCATACAAATCATGGAGCTGTGGAGCTGATCGCGCCATTTCCAAAACAGCTTGAGCCTGTGCAATGCGCTGGGCTGTTGAGAAAATGTTTGGATCGCTAACTGGCACGATGTCAATGCGATCATCAAAGTCAGAACGATAGATTATTTCCGCTGCACCAGCTTGTGCAAAGCTAAACTCATCAGGCAAATTCTCTGCGTTCAGGTTTGCAAGTAGCTTAAACTCTTGGCCTTGTGCATAATGCAACCGCTTGTGAATTGCACTAAACGCTTTTGACCCCTGTTCAATTAGGGCAACCGTCGATCCAACTGGAGCGTTTGGATTAACGTCACCAACATTGAGATCAGCCGTACTTGCGAAACGCTGGCCAGCCTCAACAATGTAACCTAGCAAACTGAACAAGGAACTGCTTGGTTCTTTGAATGGCAATGGCATGATTGCCTTGTTTACATCATCAACTGTGCTGTCGAGATCCACAAACTCGCCCGGATTGATCTGCATGTCGCCGCCATTAACGCGGCCACGCAGCTTAAATCCACCTTGCATGTTGGCGAATGCGGCACTGTCGAGCAGAGCGCGAAGAGATCCAGTAGCTGCTTTGCCCAAACCGCCGATCATATGATACAGGCCAAAGCCATAGAAGCCCAAACCGGGTAGGAACTTGTAGCTTACGAACCAGTCACGGCGCTTTTTGGATTCGTCATCTTGCTTCCAGTTGCGTCGAATGCTGACAACGCGCTGGTTATCATAGTCAATTGTGATCACATATGGGATTGCAACAGCGTTTTCGTCTGCCTCATCGCTGTCCATTTCTTGGCCATCGATGCCTTCAAACAGATCATAGACGTGCATTTCGAGCAGCGTCATTACATCGTCTTGACTGCCTTCGCTGTATTCATCAACGCCTTCGATCTCTCCGATCACGTCATCGACTGGATCTACCGTGTCGCCAATGTAGGCGGTTGGCAGATAATAACCGTTTTGAACGTAGCGATTGAAGTCATTCTTTGGCATCCGAATGACGTGCGTGTAGCGCGGTGATGTGTAAAGATCCTTGCTTTCTGGAGCGACCACAAAGTCTTCTGCCTTTACGAACTGGCTGCACTGCCGATCCATGTTGGCATCCCACCAAACCTTTTTGAACGTGTGGCCGATCAATGGAAGGTGAAACAGCATTTGGTCTAGATCAGGGAAATACTCAGGCATTTCCTGCGTGATCTGGTAATTCATAAACTCGCGCACTCTGCGAGCTTGCTCTTCCATTTGCTCATCTGGATTGCCAATGATGATTGATTTAACTGGACCGCCTGATGGGTACAGCTCCGCAATGGCGCGAGCGTTAAACTGGGTTGCTGCCTCTGCGATCATTGGATGCACAACGACAGAAAGACCGCGAGTTGCGCGTTCATCTTCGCTTTCGTCAAGCCCACCGTCTGGATCTAGGGTCTTCAATCCTTGCTTGTAACGCTGCTCCCATTCGGATCTGGCTTCTTTGTCATTATCAAAAAAGCCAATAAGCTCCTGTGCTTTTCGCACCAACTCGCGTTCATCGATTGTTTCTGCAATGTTTTGGTCGAACTCTGCGCCTTCGAGTTCCTCCATCATGTCCAACTCTGGATCGCCAATAAGAACATCACCATCTGGAAGTGTCTCGACCATGAGATCGTCGGGTGGAGCGCCTTCGGCAAATGGGATAATGTTTTCTGGTTCAGCCATAGAGCGTCATCCTTTTCGTTTCTACAAAATCGTCATCATCTGGGTCTTCACTATGCCCAACAAACCATCCTTTGCGGAGCCGTAACCATGCCTGTGTGCATGTGTCAACGATGTCATCGTTGGGGTGAGCAGGGAAGGCCGCGCATATATCAATTAAATCTTTAGCCCATTTTCGGCTGGAAGGGAAGAAAATCCTTCCATCCTCCAAAAGAGCGGAGCTGGCATGGGCGCGAGCTTCCTTGTCACGATCTGGACTGTAGGCCAAAACTGGCACTCCAGCCATGCGTAAATCTTGCAGCAGCGACTGTCCTGACGCCTTTTTTTCGATCAGAACCGCGTCTGGCTCCCATTCTTCGTAGGCATCTTGCGCCAAGCGCCGAAGGTCAGGGTAGCTGACCTTATCCCACCATGCCTCCAGCACAATGGCGCATGTTGCGCCTTTGTAGGTAAACACGCCCCAAGTGGTTCTGGCGCTAAAGCTGGAGCTTTCCTTGGCCTCGAATGCGGTATCGTATGATTGCAGCACATATTCGATGTCAGGCATTTCCTCCTTTTCCCAAGGAACCCACCAGCTTGCCTTCAGGATTCCACCACCTTTTGGCGATGGTCGCTGCTGTAGCTGGCCTGCTGCTGCGTAAGATCCAAGGCTGCGCTCCAGAGTTGTTAGGGTTTTTTCGCCAATTCTTTCTGGCCAAAGCAGCTCGCCTTCGGCTGTTCTGGGGTCTGTGAAGCCCAGAGAAGAGCGCGTAGGCGTTGGGTGGCCGATTTCGTATCGGGCTGGCAAGCATAAATGATCCCACTCTTCGCCCAGCTCATTGGCCAGAATGTGGCCTGTGAGATCCTGTTCATGGACGCGCTGCATGATGATGATGAATGCGCCAGTGCGCGGATCGTTAAGCCGCGTTTGCATTGCCTGATCCCACCATTCGAGAACACCTTCGCGCACTTTGGCGCTGTCGCTGTCCACTACGTTGTGCGGATCATCGATACAGATGATGTCACCACCGTCACCAGTCAGAGCGCCCCCGACTGACGTGGCTATGCGATATCCTGTCTTATCGTTTTCGAATCTTTGCTTCTGGTTTTGATCGCCAGTCAGCACAAACTGGTCTGCGAAGTGGCGCTTGTACCACGGGCTATCGATCAGGCGGCGACACTTGGTGCTGTCTCTGATTGACAGGGAAGAGGCATAGGAGGCGTACAGAAACTTCTTGTGGGGTTGGTGTGTCCACGTCCATGCTGGCAGCGCAACGGCCACGCTGATGGATTTCATGTGGCGTGGCGGCACGTTTATGATCAGGCGTTTGATGTCGCCTTCGACCACCGCTTGGAGGTGATCGCTGATTGCATCAACGTGCCAATTGTTTTGGAAGTCTACGCCCGGTTCAATCGTCGGCCATGCGCTCTTCGTAAACTCCCTCAATGATCTGCGGTATTTCTCCGCTCTGACTTGCTCCAGAGTTAGATTGCTCAAAAGCGCGTTCAATTGCTGCGAGTTCATTAACACCAATCCTTGTTAGGTCGAGGGTGACTTTGTTTTCTGTTTCTACTTTATGCTCTTGCTTATCGACCCAGCCAGCGCGGTTCTTCAGATAGAAGATGATGGCTGTGTTATCGCGTTCCAGCGTTGCATTTTCGAAGAGTGCGTTGGTTACTTCTTCGATGCCCAGCGCCTCGCCCCTTTTTATGGCTTCCGAAAATTCCGAATTTTCTGCCTGATAAAGCTGGAAGGTAGAGACTGAAACGCCCAATGCTCTGGCGCATTGTTCTTTTGTTAAGCCTTGCGCCATTAGTCTTTCTGCGCGTTGCAGCACTTCTTCATTGATTTCGAACTTGGGTCTTCCGACAGGGTTCTTTGATTTTTTCTTTGCCATATGAATACCTTTCCACTTTTGAATTTAGTTTATAAGTTCAAAAAAAGAAAGACCCGCCGAAGCGGGTCAGTTGTATGAGGTCGAAGCAGGCCACAGGCGTGGATCTGTCGAGCAGTAATTATTGATAGCGTTTTTGGCTGTTTGGGTACAGAGTTTTTTTGCTGACGGTTGGATACCTACGCGGCCAAGGTCGAGGCGATCTGCATCCCAGCATGTTTGCACTGTGATGTCTGCGTCTGTGTATCCATTTGAATGATATGTGAGTGCTTCATCAAGGAGGCGCATTTCTTTATTGGATAGGTCGAACCATTTGCCTCTGATTGAGTGTGCGTATTTTGCTGCACGATAGCCGTGCTGTGGATCTCTGTTTTCGTTTCTGCGCTGTGTATCGTGCAGGAGTGCGAAGAGATCGACAACTTTTGTGTTGGCGTTTTCTGCTTTTGCAATGTGTCTGCCATTTTGGAACACACGCGCCCAGTGTTGGAAACCGTGATAACCTTGGTGGTTCATTTGGTATTGGTCATAGCAGAGTTTTACGAATTGTTTATTTACCATGCGAGCATAAACACCAATACGGCTATGACTAGGATTGCGAAGACTATTCCTGTTGCAATTTCTTTCATCCATCCTTCTGGCTTGAAGTCATAGACATTTACATGGCCACGCAGATTGATTGCTATGTACATTCCTTCTTCGGCTGGCATTTCTCCTGTTTGTGTGTGGACCCACAATAAATCTGATCCTTTTCTTTTTGAGGAGTTTTCCTGCACCCAATCTGGGAATGTTGCTTTAAAGCCTGTGAATTTCCAAGATTTAACGATCATTTTTTTGCTCCAAACATTTTTGTCATTAGTTTTTTACCTTTGTCGGTTAGCTTGATTTCTCTATGGCGTCTGTCTTCTGGCATCATTTTTATTTCGATTACGTCAGCGCCTTCGACATTTCCTCTGCCATGATCTGCGAGGGAGTGCAGCAGTCTGTTTGTTGTTGACTGTTGGAAGCCTAGCTTTTTGTGCAGATCATTGCTTGTTGTTGGCTGTTCTTGGCATATGGCTGCGAAGACAATCATGTGATTGATTGATGTTTGAGAGTTGTCCACAACATTTTGGAACTCTTTGATTTGTTTTTGGAGTGTGGTTATTTTTTGCATTTCATTCCTCACTGAATATATCTTTTGCCAGATCGATTGGCACTTCGACTGTGCTGGCTCTAAAGTCACACGTCAAACATTTCCGTCTGCGTTTAATTGTTTGAAAGCCATACGTTGAATGTTGTCTTGAGTCTACTGCTGCCATTTTTGTTTTGCAGTTTGGGCATTGGGAGACTGTATCGTAATTTTGTTCTGTCATTTTTCTGGCCTTGGCTTTGGTCTGACCAAAGGCTTTGATGGTTGTTTACTTACGATACATTGCATTGAGATGTCATTGCCGTAGAGATCATAGATGTGATCGTATAGTGGCTGCGCGAGATTTTCGTTCATCACTGTTTGGCAATGGCTTTGGCTTTTGAACCAAGCGACTGTTTTGATTTGTTCGCCTTGCAGATTGTATGCGATGACGAGAGCTGTGAAGTATTCGATCATGCTGCCTCCATTATTTTACCATAAAGAATGTTTGGCACATCTTGTTGTTTAAGTTTTTGCACATGATAAGTTTTATTGTGCTTTGGCTTTAACTCACGAATGAGACACTCTTCTTTACGAACTGCGATTTCTTTAGATTGGACCAGTTCCAATTTTATTTCAGAGACAAGATCCCACCAGTGTTTTCCTTTATGCTGTCTCATTCTTTGGTCAAAATCTTTAGTTTGCCCAATGTACAAGAAATCTTTTTGTTTATTTAGGAATGCATAAAGGTAGTGATATGTGTGTCCTTTTGAATGGATCTGCATTATTTCAAGAAATTCTTTTCTTCTATAAAGCCCGATTTTTTTTGCTTGCCTTGCCATGTACCAAATTTTTTTACCTTCAAAAAACTGTCCGATTGTTGGCTGATTGGTAAAATACTTATGGTTACCTATGATTAATTCTTCTGCCATCACGCTGCCTCCATATATTTTTCATTGATGGCGATGTAGACGTTTTCCACTCTAACATTCCAAACCTGTGGCCAGTCTGTTGAGCAGACTACTTTGGCTTTTTTCCCACAATAAAAATTGTTAGGATCGCGGATGATGATTTTATCATTGGAGTTAAACATTACGCTGCCTCCTTTTTTCTGAAGGCATCGTATAGTTTGATGGCAGCTTCGTGCCATTTGGTTTTGATGATTGGGCTTTCGCCTTTGACGTGATGCCAAGTTGGGGTATCGCGTGTTGTGCCACATGGAGCTGTTGTGGTTTTATAGATTGTGCCGATCACGATGTAGTGATCTTCACCGTAACGCTTCCAGAGGATAAGCCCCTCTGCGTATTCTCCAGATCCCTCGACGCGGCATCTGATGTCGAAGCCATTTTTTTTGTATTCCATTCTGCGTATAGACATTACACGATCTCCTTTGCTTCCATGATTTCCAAAAGGTCAGCGCGAGAATAAGCGCGACATACGATGCGGTTCATGCCGTGAGCGATGTCGGCTGCGACCCAGCGTAATCCAAGTTTGTATACGAGAATATTTTCTGCGCCTTTGACACACCATTCGGCAGTTGATGTTCCAAGACCGTTTCCGTTCCACTGTGTGGCAGATACTTTTTTAAGTTTGATCATTTTCTTTCCTCTCTCTCTATAACTGATATATAAGCCATCTGACATAGATTGCAAGTGTTCATAGAAAGTTTTTTAATGTATTTAATGCATATTAATTGCAGTGGCCCAGACTGCACTAATTCACCCAGCCCAAACCCCTTATTCTTATAGTAAATATATATATATATATTATTTATTGTATTATTACCTCTTACCCTTCCTACCCCCTCTCTGGGGTAGACATGGGGGGATCTGTAGGTACTAATAATAGACTGCATTATTGCAATAAATACATTAAATACTAAGCCATTGTTTTTCATACTAAAAACCACCCTATTTACAAATGCAATAAATACTGCAATTAAAAATCTGGCTCACCATTCTCATCGAACTGTGGCTTTCTGTAGGTATATTGGCTGTCAGGAGCTGGCTCTGGGGTGGCCCTCTTCTTGCTCACCACACCCAGTGCCTCCAGCTCCCTAACCATGTACGCAGGCATTTCGTTCATGGTCTGCGCTCCACAATATATTTGGTTTCTTTGTTTGGCTTGGATGACCAGACCGTCCAGATGAAATCCATAGTGGCGCTTTGTCCACGCTCTGGAGACATGGCTGGCCTCCACGTCATGGCCATCACTGCCATTGGGCCAGTGTCTATGAACAGCCGTCTGCGCTTTTCAGCGTGCCAAAATGTTGACTTGGTAAGCATTGCAAACGGCACTTTCTTTTCGGCTGATCGCTCAATAAAGTTTGATGCCAGTCTGAATGGTGGATTAGTAATGATGGCATCACAGGCGCATTCTGCGTTCAGAAAGTTCATGTTGCTTTCGCCATATCCCCGATCATGTAGATCCGAAGATACCACTCTGAAGCCTCGCAGCTCCAAGACTTTTGAGATCGCCCCATCGCCGCAAGCTGGCTCCCAGATGCGCCGACCTCTGAACAGCCACTCAAATCTATTGAGCAGCGCGATGGTGCATTCGGGTGGGGTGGCATAGAAGTCGGCAGCGTTGCGATTATTTTTGGGCGACTTTCCCCCGATGATTGTTGATGATTTCATTTTCTCTCCTCTTAATGTGGTGGTGGTGCGAAGTATGCGAGCCTTGGCTTGCCCCTCTGCCCAGCGTTTGTTTGTCTGCTTTGAATGCCGCGATCTTCTATCAGCGTTTCGAGAACATCCTGACGGCGCTTTGGCTCCATGTTTGCGAATGCAGAAACCGTGCGTGATATTTGCGAGGCAGTAATACCTTGGAGGCCCGACCTTTCGATCTTATCGAACACTTGCTTGCATGTTGCCTGAAATGGACCTTCGGCCATGTTTGCCCTGAACATCTCAATCGCTTGCTTGGCGTAGTGATCGACATAATCGATTGACCATTGCATTGCATCGATCCCGATTTCATCTTGATCCATTGATCTGGCAATGATCAGCGACAGGCGCATCGCCACTTCGCGTGATCGATTGTACATATCCTCAAGACCAGAGCCGTTTTCCTTTTTAATGGCATCGACCAGACGCGCTTCATATTCGCGCAGCATGTCTTCAGCCTCTGGAGTAAACGGCACTTCAATTGGATGTGGCGGCAAATCATGTGCATTGCCTGTGTCCAGATCACCTTCCTGTGCCTTGGCGTGTTCCTTTGACCAAGCAGTCAAACGCTCTGAGATTGTGGATCTGCGTTTCTTCTGAGACATCTGCACCCCGATACCAGAACGCACAATGATGAATCGGTTTAGCAAACCAGACGCAACATCACCGCCCCCGATAGCTTGCAGAAATTCTGATGGTGTGGACATGCCGACCAATGTCAGGCTTGGACGCTTGACTACCTTCTCCAGTTTTTCAGCTTCGGACGCCTTCATGGTATTGGTGGCGTAGCCTTGCTGTCGGAGCGTACCATCTTGGCGACCAAAGCATTCCATGATGGTGGTCAATGCGTCTGCCTTGTGCTGCATACCGCGAGCTGCTGCTGACTTGAGTTGGCGTCCAAGTTCGTCCACCACAGAAACATGGGTGGGCTTTTTGGTCAGAGTTGAGATAACCCCAGCCGCTGACGTGTAGCCTGCTGGACCGATCAGTTCATCCAGACCAGCCTGTTCGAGCAGTTCCTCCAAGACTGTCTTGGAATGCTCCTTGCCTGATCCTGTCTCACCAATGTTCAGAAAGTATAGACTGGAAAAGTTGCGTTGATCTGTCACCCATCTGCGCCCCATGACCACAGAGCCATATGCTAATGCCGCTTGGACTGCGAATTGTGGCTGTGGCTTAATTGCTGTGACCGTGTAATAGTTGACCACATCTTGTAGGATGCCCGGTACACTAAGCAGATTTTCTGGCAGACCATCCAATGGCCCCTGCTCTTCTTTCTTGGGCTTGGATAAAATTTGCGCGGCAACCTTTGCGCCATGTTCGATGGCCTCCTTGTCATATTCATAATCTGGATCTTGCGTCACATTCAAAAGCTGTGCCGCATCTTTAACCGCCTTGCTGACATTGCCCTGATGTTCGTACTGCAAGAACACTTCGAAGGCATCGAAGCTGTGTGCGCTGTCGAAGGGATCTGATGCATGGTGGCTATAGGCACGGCCATCATCGAAGAGTTTAACCCCAGCCAATCCAGATGATGAATTTGGCGATAGGTATCTGTTGCGCGATGTTGGCTTGTAGCCGTACTGCACTAATAGTGTGTGCATATCGTGCGCCTCATTATAGGCATCGATCACTGACGTGCTGTCAGTTTTTGGTCTGGGCTTTCTGGTTGGCTGGAACTCTGCCTTCTTTTTCCAAGGACACATTTCCATGAGCTGTGGCCTAAAGCGATCCCACTCTTTCCATAATGTTAGGAGCTGTGTTGGTAATTCTGGTAGCCCATCCCAGATTGGCATCCCAGCCCACTCATATGGGCGCCCAGTATCTGGATGTATTGATGGCGGCAGAACGTCTTGCACAGATCCAGCTCGCAGCTCAAAGACCACTTCTGTTTTGCGCGGATCACCGCACTTGCTTGGCCATGAAATTTTATGCGTGACCAAATCAGGTGGCGCTTTAAAGATGAGCTTGCCCCTGTTTTCGCGTCCGATAATTTGTGGCGCGGAGTTCATTAGATCAGAGAAGTTGATGCCCAACTCTTCGAAGATAATCTTTGTGTTTTCGACATTATCGATATCGACGGCGCACGTTCCTGACGCGCCATGCAACAGCCCAACATTATGTGTTGAGTTTCTTTCATAATAGTCACGCGCAATAGCTGGATCTGACAATGCCTTTTCTGGCTGCTGCCAGCCAAACTTTGTCGGCCCCTTCGAGCCTGCTGGGATTGTGACCAAATACCAGCCCAGTCTTGAACAGTATTCTTCTATCTTCATTGCGAATCACTCAGGTAGTCGCTGAGTTTTTTCCATGTGTTCAGGCTGATTTTTTCGTTGCCAGACGCTATTGCTTTGACCGTTGGGTGAGACAGCCCACACTTCTCTGCAACCACTGTTAAACGCCTGTCTTGCAAGGCATTTCGTATGTCATCGATTGGTATAAGGTTTGTCATTTTTTGCTCCATTTTGTTTCATATTTGCATAATCTGCAAAAAGATCTTTACAGCCTAAAAGTTTTTCTGTAAACCGATTTTTGTAGAGAAAGAAAAAGTGAAAGGAATTGCCATGAGCAATGTAGACGGTTTAGCCGCCGAATGGCTACAATTAAAGGCGCAAGAAAAAGAAATAATCGCAAAGCGCCATGCGATAGAAGCCCAAATCACCAAGGCGTTGGACGCCAAAGATGAAGGCACAATATCCCACAAGTTAGACCAGCACAAAGTAACGCTGACACAGCCTGTCACGCGCAAGGTTGATGCTGTGCAATGGGATAAAGTCAAAGACAAGATCCCAGAAAATATGCACCCAATTAAAGTCAGCATTTCTGCTGATGCTGTTGGCTGTCGTTATCTGGCTGAAAAGGAACCTGTGTTGTGGCGCAAAGTTGCCAAGGCATTTGAAACGAAACAAGGCAAAATTGGTGTGAAAGTAGAGGAGATATAATGGAACCCAAGGTAACAATAAGAGAGATGCTTGCCGATCTTGATGAGGCGCTTCTTCGACTGCGCGAGGTAGCGCAAAACAAAAAGCAAGAGCCTATCGATAGTGGGCTTGTAGCTTTGAAGGATAAACTTCTGAAGGCATTGGGTCTTCATTATTTGTCCAGCTTTAAGCAAGAAGATGAACCCTCAAAACGTGGTCGTGGACGGCCAAAGAAAGGAGCCAAGTAAATGGCCATTAATTTAAAATCACTATCAAAACCAACAGGACAGCGACCAATAATTGCTACACTGTTTGGCGAAGGCGGCATGGGTAAAACTACCCTTGCTGCAATGTTCCCGAAACCTGTGTTCGTGCGTACTGAAGATGGCACGGCCAGCTTGCAGGGGAATGATGAAGTCAGCTTGTTTCCGATTGCAAATTCAAGCGACGATGTGCTTGGCGCGATTGAGGCGCTGGCCACCGAAAAGCATGACTTCAAGACGCTGGTCATTGACAGCATTACGCAATTGGCCACGATGATCGAAAGCGAGATTGTTGCTGCCGATCCAAAGGCGAAGTCGATCAATCAAGCTGGTGGTGGCTACGGCGCTGGGTACAGCACAGCCGCTGAGAAGCATCGCCAGATGCGCGAATGGGCTGGTGCGCTGGCCTATGACAATGGCATGAATGTGGTCTTTATTGGTCACGCAGATACTGAGACATTGGATCTGCCAGACATGGACCCATTTGCCCGATACACAGTGCGGATGCATAAGAAGGCAATTCCGCACTACACTGATAATGTCGATCTAGTTGGGCTTATCCGACTGAAGACATTTACCAGAGGCGATGGTGAGAAAAAACGTGCCATCTCAACTGGGGAACGTGAGATCCTGTGCTTCCCACAGGCGTCGAGCGTTACCAAAAATCGGTTCAACATCACTGAACCACTGCCGTTTACCTTCGATGGCGGCAATCCTTTTCAACAATTTTTAGCAGAGTAGGAGCTTACTCAAATGGACTTAAACGGCTTTAACGCGATGAATATCGAACCTTCAA
>Ga0181394_1000392_pt1 | contig 19743 bp, 40 predicted proteins | sample 17SPOviralmetaG_FD_130123 | JGI IMG/M metagenome (GOLD analysis project Ga0181394, IMG submission 130123) | Marine viral communities from the oligotrophic San Pedro Time Series (SPOT) site, San Pedro Channel, CA, USA - 17 SPOT_SRF_2010-11-23 | ecosystem: Environmental > Aquatic > Marine > Strait...
CTATAACAAATACAGATGGCACTGCCTCTGATCTATTTGATGAAAGTTTCTTTGCTAGTAGGAACCTAACTTTCTCTATCAATGCAACAACAGGAAACTTGGAGGTAACAGTATAATGGCAACGATAAATCTTGGACGTATTAAGCTAGTAAATAAAGGCGTGTGGTCAAATTCAACTACATATGCAATCGATGACTTTGTGCAGTACACAGACAGTGGTGTTGTATCAACTTACATTGCAGTGGCTGCTTCACAAAACCAGGCACCATCTTCTTCTGGAACGGAGAATGGTAGTTATTGGAAATTCTTAGCTAAAGGCGTAGCCTTGGCTGTTGGTAATAATAAGGTTGTTACATCCGATGCCTCTGGTAATTTACAAGGCACATCTCTTGGCAGTGCTGGACAATTTCTGCGTACAAATTTAGCTGGAAACGGATTTGATTTTGCTACGGTATCTCAAACTTTTGTAAAAAGAACATCAATATTTAACAACACTAGATATTCACACAGCAGCGTTAGTGATAGTGGAAATGTTTGGTCAGGCAGTTTTACAAAAGTACATGATGATGCAACGTCATGTATATATCTTACTTGGATGGCAAAGTCTTATGGTAGTAGTGCGGATTTTTCTGGTGTTTACTTTGATATAGATACTGGAACTACACATGGCAGTGATAACTCAGATGCTTTTTATGGTGTTGGTTACACAGACAATGGTGAGCAAGCCATGCATTGGGGTCATAAAAAAGTAGACAGAGCAAGTTTAGATGCTGGAGGCCACAATGTAATATGGGGTTGGAGGGTAAGAACTGGCTCTTCTAACAAACCTGGTAGCGTTTTAAATCCAAATCAAAGTGATGACACTAGAATGCACAATTCTGGGTTCTATTGTTTCATTGATGAGATATTAAAATAGGAGGTATGTAATATGGCAATACACAATAAATATAGATGGCACGAAGATGAAAACGGTAAAAGAACTAAGGTTCATATTGATGATGCTCTTTGTGCGTTTGATAATTTTTTAGGTTATCAAGGAGAACCACCAACAACCGCAACACAGTTTAAAAATTTAAAAGCAATAGGTGGAACAAAAACTAAAACTGTTTGGAAAGAAAGTACGACTGCACCAACTTGGACAGAGGTACAAACAAAACAAACAGAACTAACTACCGCTGCTCAAAAACAATTAGATGATAAACTTTCTGCATACAGAAAACTATCTATGACAGATGATGAGATTAATGCGATTGACCCAACACTACTAGAGGAGTGATAACACATGGCGGCAAGAGGCAGACCAAAGAAGGTAATAGAGGCGGCACCTATGAATGATGTCGTTACTAGACTTGCTCGCATGGAAGAAAAGATTGAACACATACACAGGTGTACAGAAGAAAACACCACAGAGATTAAGGCTTTGCGTCACCAGGTTGCTATGGGAAGAGGCGGTATTAAAGTTATCATTTGGCTAGGCGCAATCCTAGGTGGAGTGGTTGCTATTTACGAAGGACTTATTAAGTGAGGAGGTGGATAAAAAATATGGTTATGAGTTTACTACAACTAAACCCAAAGCTAGCTAAAGGTAAGAAGGTAGAGAAGAAACCTACTGAAGATAAACCTAAAGCTAAGAAGAGGGGTAGACCTAAGAAGGTTAACAAATAGGGGATGATGATTGTTAGAGTATGTTGCAGCAGCCAATGCTGCTTATTCAGTTATAAAGAAATTTGTCAGCAATGGCAGGGAACTAACTGACTGTGCGCAACACATTGCTAAATTCGTTGATAGCAAAGATGCTCTTGCAGCTGCTCACAATAAAAGAAAGAACAGTATCTGGTCAACATTTACTGGGAAAGAAGAAAACGATTTAGAAACATTTATGCATCTCGAAGGGATAAAACAGAAAGAAGATGAACTAAAACAAATGATGATATACCTGGGTAGGCCAGGGTTACATCAAGACTATGTAAGGTTCTGTGTTGAGGCTAGAAAGCAAAGACAACAAGATGTTAAAGACAGAGCAAGAAAGATTGAAGAGTTAAAAGAAAACATAGGCGTTACCTTACTGTGGGTAATTGGGTTCTTTGTATTTATAGGGCTACTCTTTGCTGTGTTATATGGGATGCAAAGAAGAGGAATGTTATGATGGTAGGTAAGATATTAGAAGCATCAAAGAAACACCAGGTGCTTCCTAGGGCCATGATGATAATAATGAGTTATCAATATTTCGTGGTGACTAATTGGTTTATGTCATTAGATAACCCTAGCAATAGCCAGGCTGCTCTTGTCAGTGTAGTAACAGGTGCAATGACTGGTGCTTTTGGTTTATGGCTAGGAGCAGAGGGAAAACAAGTTATAACTTATGGCAAAAACGACAAGGATAAATGAGAACTCAGAGGTTGCACTTCCTCTTAGAAATATACTTAGCATGATTGCAGCCGCAAGCGTAGCGACATGGGCATACTTTGGTATTGTTGAAAAGCTAAATGCTATTCAGACAAATCAAACTATGATGAAATCAGATCTAGAAAAAAATACAGAGTTTCGTATCAAGTGGCCCAGGGGTGAGATGGGTTCCTTGCCTGCTGACAGTGAGCAATTCATGCTCATCGAACATCTAGCAAAAGAATTAGAAAAGCTACAGAAACAAATAGAAAATGGTCAGGCTCCATATGATCAACAGCAGAAATTAACATTGGAGTTTTATGAAAAAAGAATTAACGATATAGAAGAGAGAATAGAAAAGATAAGAGTTAATGGTTACGGTACAAAATGATTGAGATGGTTTTTGTTTTATTGTTGTGGACATCAGGTGGTACTGAACCGTTAGAGTATACGCCTTATGAAAACTTATCTGAATGCTTATCGACTAAGCGTAAGATAAAGCAGCACACTACTGGAAGTGTAGACTTTGATAGCCAGTGGCAGTGTAAACAATTAAAGGTCCAGATGGAACAGAGTAGTGATGGCAGCTGGGATATAACAAAAATAATGGAGGAGGTATCACGATGATTAATCTACTAGGTAATCTTGTTGGTCCAGTGACAGGGCTGCTTGATAAATTTATTGAGGACAAAGATCAGAAGAATGCTTTGGCCCATGAGATTGCAACGATGTCACAACGTCATGCACAGGAAGCTATGCTTGCACAGATTGAGGTACTCAAGGCTGATGCAAAAGGTAACTGGTTCCAGGCATCATGGCGACCATTGATTGGTTGGATCTGCGGATTATCCCTGGGAATAAATTATATGGTGTCACCTATCTGCGCTGGCTTTGGTGTTGTTATACCACAAGCTGACATGAGTGTGATGATGCCATTAATGTTTGGAATGCTTGGCATTGGGGGAATGCGTAGCTTTGACAAGGCAAAGAAAACAGATACAAAAGGAGGTAAGTAATGGCACATACAAAAGGAACAAAGAAGCCAGGCCTCTGGGCTAACATACATCACAAGCGTAAGCGTATAGCTGAAGGTAGTGGTGAGAAGATGCGTAAGCCTGGAGCAAAAGGTTCGCCAACAGCCAAGGCACTAAAGCAATCAGCTGTTAAGAAATATAAAATAAAGAGAGCGTAATGAAACTACAACCAGGAGAAAAGAACCTTAGTAAAGAGCGGCAAGCTGAACTGTACAGAAGTGTAGTGATGAGGCAATCACGACAGCTGTCAGAACACTATTTAAAAATGTGTCAAGAAACTAATAACACATGGCCTGATATGAAAGAAGATTGTTTAGAAGCTGCAACAACAGAGATCGTCCATGTATATGAAGGAGGTGATAATGGCAAAGGATAACGAAGCATTCATGCAGGCTCTATCATTTATGTACAGACCTAGCGCAGCTGGTGCTAAACAAATGAGAGGCATAATCGATAAACAAAAGAAACAAACAATAAGTCAAAGACGCAAGAGAACTATGACAGGAATGTCTATGTCTGCTGGCTTGGGTAATGGAGGTACCAATGTTCAAACTATCGCAACGAAGTATTGATAAACTTAATGGTGTAGACGATGCGCTTGTAGCTGTGACTGAACTAGCTATTGAATATACTAAAATAGATTTTGGTGTAACGTGTGGACTGCGTACCATTGAGGAGCAACGTGCATTGGTAGACAGTGGCGCATCACAAACCATGAACAGTAAACATATAACAGGTCAGGCTGTTGATGTTGTTGCTTATGTAAGTGGCAGGGTTTGTTGGGAAGCTAACGTCTATGATGATGTAGCTGATGCATTTAAGATTGCTGCTACAGAACTAGGTACATCAGTTAGATGGGGTGGAGCCTGGACCGTACCAGATATAATTGATTGGGATGGTACAATGGAACAAGCAATGAATAGATACATAGACATCAGACGTAGTGAAGGGAAGCGACCATTTATAGACGCTCCCCATTTTGAACTTATATAACTGCTATACCTCTTGGACTATTAATCTCTTTAAGGATATAACCTTTCCTGGCTAGGCAGTTTAATATTCTATGAACATTAGATTGCGCTGCCATCTTAGGCATAGCCTGCTTGCCATCTATCCTACCTTTGCATATCTCTCTTACTGTTGGATACACTCCAGAATTTTTTTGATAAGCAACTAAGAATGCCAGGACCTGTTGTTGTCTAGGTGTTAAACCTATTCGTTGTTTACTCTGTTCCATCTGGGTTCTCCCTTGCCATGATACTTAGGCTCTTGTTCCATTCAAGCCTTTTAGTTTCTAACTCTTTAGCCAGCTGCTGATCATCCATACTTTCCAGAACATCTTTGTTTAATTCCTTAAACTCTTTTAGCTTTGTTCTTTTAATAGATGGGTTCAGATCTTTGTGGGTTGATCGATACATGGCTAACATTAACTCATGGTATCTGTCTGCCCAATCTTGCTCGACATTGTAACGCTCTACCTTTGGCTGCTCAGTGCCGTTAGGTATATGCAAAGGCATACCTTCATCGTCCAGGTCTGGGGTTTCTGTTTCGTCCTCACCAGGTTCTGCATGGTCAGCTATATTATCTATAACCGCATCCTTGTGTGCCTGTTCCTCTGCTTTAGAGGCCTGCTCAAGGGCATCTGTTAGCTGCGTGGTAGATTGTGCATTGGAAACGCTAGGCATGGATTGTACGCCCTCTCCTGGGGTTATATCTTTAGGTGCTGGATAATCCATAGCTTCCTCTGCTGTGATCAATCCTTTGATAGCGTCAGGGAATGCATCACGAATAGCAAAGCCTCTTGCTCTAAGCTGCATCATACGTTTTGGATACTGCCTCCAAGGCCCCTGCTTATTTAACAGGCCTGCCTTCTGTGCATCACCTTCACTAAACTGTTGCAGCGTAGCTTCTATCTCACCATTGTTCAGGGTTCTTTTTATTTCACAGAAAGCTATGTTGCCTTCCATCCATTCCCTGCACCCAGCAAAATTCTTATGGCCTTTGACCAGGGCAAGTAAGCTATCACCCCAGAGCGATGGCCTGCCATTTATAACTGCAATGTTTTGCAGGGCCTGCATTGGTGCAAGGCCTATCTCATATCCCCATTGAACAGCTACTAATATGTTAGCTGGCTTGGCTTGAAATTCTTTAGGAACTAATCCAGACTTAGATAAAGTTTCTGCAAATTCTTTTGCCTCTTTGAGGTTGGTTGGTTCCAGCATCTGTCGCTGGATAACATTCTTATTTGTCATCACTGACCTCCTTGATTGAGAACGATGCGCTTTCTATAAATTGACCAGGTACATCCACCATCGTTCTCTTAGGTTTCTGTGTTGTAACTGATTTGATTTGATAGCTACCAACATTCATAACGTCAGCATCAATGCTATCCATATGTAACTCTAAGATCTCCTGGTTATCTTTTGCTACCTTGCCCCATGACTTAGCTTCTGCTTTAGCTTTCATTAGGTCAGTGGCTACAACTTCCAGGTCCAGGTTATCCCCAGCCTTTGCATCTACGGTTACAGTTTTAAGGCCTTGCTCTTTTGGTTCAACAGCTACAGGGTAGTCACCATCTTCTTTAAGTAGTTTCCAAAACTCTTTAGCTGCATCAAGGATTTGATTACAAAGTTTATCATCCCTCTTATATGCATAGGTAACTAGCTTGCCTTGCTGTGTCATAACTAGAATGACAGCCCATGGTAAATCAGCACACATCATTTGCTGGTGTACCTGTATCATCCAATCAGGTTTGCATTTACCCTGGTGGTAGAAATCTGTTTTAACTTCTAATGCACCTTTGCCTTTTAACTCTAGGCCATTGGTCACCAGGTCATAGCCTTTAGGTACAGTAAGGATACGATCAAGCGTGGCACCTAGCTGCGCTTCCTTAATCCTAAATGCTTTGGTTGGTTCTTCAGCTGTACAGTTAATGCCATCTTCCTTTAGAGTTTCTAACCACCAAGGAACAATAGCGTGTTCAAGATATGTACCTCGCAGCAATGCATTCTTGTTGAAGAATTTTTTTTCTACAACTTCAACACCAGCTGCTGCCTTCTTGTGTTCGTCTAGTTTCTCTTGCCTGGTGTTACCGTAGGCATCCTTATGTAGAAGAACAGCTGGCATTTCTGATGCGCCTAACTCTTCTCCTGTTATTGTTTTCTTACCTGTTACTTTAACGTCTGGCATATCGGATCTCCCATTGTGTTATCGCAATAGCATTTATCATTCAGCGCACAACCAATCCAGATTGCTGCCCAGATAAATACAACAAAGGCCATAGCTGCTACCAGCTGACCAACAAAAGACAACCAATCCCTGGCTGTCCAATCTCTAATTAACTCAATCATGCTGCCCTCCTTAATGCATTGCTGACTGTTGAAGCATACCAATCACCACCTCTTGCAGTCTGGTATCCTTCATCGTTAAGATAAGCTGCAACATCTTTCATAGTTTTACCCTGGCCCAGCTGGTCTTTGATTACTGGTAGGATTTTGTTTGCAAACTTATCTGCTCTTGATTTGATAGTGGCATTGCCTGCATCTGATGCAGCCTGGTTAGGATTACCCAGGCTATAAACTTTCTTGCCTGCTCTTGATACAAAGTAACCCTGCTCTTCTATCTCTGCTTTCTGCCTGTCATGCGCTGCCTTAGTACGCTGACTAATCTTGATACGTTCCATCTGTTGTATAGTGAAATGTATACCAGCTGTTTCAGGTTCTAAGTTTGGCTGGTCCAATGCAATCATCTGCACCTGGCCTGACATTACATTGTCACGATACCAAGTAGAGATCTCTGCTAGGTCACGTCCAAACCTGGACAGGTTAGCAGCTACGATTGGAACACCTAACTTCTTAGCTAACTTAGTAGCCTTCAAGAACTCTGGACGTTCAGCGTTAGGTGTCTTACCTGATACACCTTCTTCTATAAACCAGTGAACTTCTACACCAGGATATGCCTGGTTGATTTGGTGTTGTTGGTTATCGACTGACTGTTCCTTAGTCGATACTCTTAATATTGAAACGATAACTTTATGCATTTTGTATCCTCCTTGTTCGTGTCATCTTCTTCTAATATACCTATTTAATTTATAATTGCAAGTGATAGATTGATTTGTTCTGGGGAAATAAAAAAGGCCCAGGCTGTGAGGCCTGGACCAGGGGCGACAGGGAGGAATGAGAATGATGACACATTCTGCCGCCCTGCTAACATACTCTAAACTGCCTGCTCTTGTCTAGCTGTGTAAATCCAGTAACCATACACGCAGCGTTTACCTTCCCTGCTACAATCATGGGTGTCATTCAAGACACCATCGATAACTGCACATAGATGCTTACTCACATTACATACCAGCCTGCCAGCTGGTAACTCTTCAGCTTTTAAATGTACCTTACAGCCTGAACCTATCTGCATTGTAGGCACCCAGATAAAGCCCAGGCTTACCATGTAATCTTTAAACCATTTACGTTTTGTGTGGATGCCGTTCCTGGCTGATCGTTTACGATTACCTTTACGCTCTGTTGCATTACCTTCTGCCAAGGCCTGATAAACTTGTTCATAATCTAGGCCAGCTGCTATAGCTATTGCACGACTAACACAATCTCCTGCGCTACCCAGATAGCCTGCCTTCTTTCTTCCACCGTCATTAAATATCCAATCCATTAGTTTACCTCCTTCAAACTATCTACAATCACTTTACCTTTTGGCGTAGTGTGATGAGTTATAACTACGTCTTTACCTTGAATGCTGTGAGCAGATAAACCGTAAACCCAGCCAGCATCTGAAGCTGACCTGGCAATACCGATACCTGAAAAAACAAACTCATACTTTGGGTTACCATTGATTGAGTTATTTAATCTACTGATGTTCAAGACTTTTGCTTTTGTTGTGTTTGGCATTGTATCCTCCTTGGTTAATATTGTTCGTGCCATGTTCTCTATTGTTAATATAATCATTCCTGGTATATTGTCAAGCTATCTACGAAATATTATTTTAATAGGAGGTAAACATTGGAAAAGAAACAGGAAAAGCCTGAAGAAATACAGGTAGTCCTGGTGCCTATGTATGTGAAGATTAGCCCTGATGTTAAGCAGCTGGTTGAGAATAAGGCCAGGTTAGAAAGACGCAGTCTTGCATCCATGGTTGAGATCATACTGCGTGAAGGCTGTGAGGCTAGCGGTGCGTAGGCCCAGCAAGTTTGGAAATAAAAGATACCAGCTAGACGGTATCAAGTTTATGAGTAAAGCAGAGGCAGCTTACTACTGGTTTAAGTTAAAGCCCAGGGTAGAAGCTGGTGAGATAACACACTTGGTATTTCAACCAAGAATTAAATGCGAGATAGGGGGGCAGAAGATATGCGACTACATTGCAGACTTCAGCTATATCGACAGGCAAGAAGAAGGACAACATGGGCAGCAAGGCTGCGAGGTTGTGATAGAAGTCAAAGGATACAAGACAGACGTTTACAATTTGAAAATGAAACTAGTGTTAGCGTTACATCGTGGTATCAAGATAATCGTCATACCTTCCAAGGACCTGAAGAAAGAGATAGCAAACCTACCTCTCCAGGAAGGCGTGAAGGGTGAGAAAGACTAAGCTAACACCAGATCCAGTTAGAGATCCACCAGCTAAGTCTGGCGGTTCCTTCCAGTGTCCTGGTCCGCATATGATTATGCCAGCCAGAGCATATGGTGATAACAGGTTCAATCAGTATCCAATGACGTTTAGAGCATTCGCTATTTGTTGCAGTCATGCTAACAGCTGGACAGGTGTATTCTTTCCTAACCAGCTATACATTGCCAAGGTCCTGGAGTGTAGCCAGCAGGCAGTGTCACAGCATATGCGTAAGCTAATAGAATACGGTTACATAGAGAAGTTAAGGAACGCTGACATAAGAAGGAACTACGGCAAGCGTGGTGCGCTGTGGCGTGTGATATATGATCCTACAAAGACATTAGATGATTGTATATCTGGACAACCTGCACAAGATAGAGATCCTGAGATAGAGGCAGAGATTGCCAAGCATACTCTCAATGTGGCAAGGACAGGCTCAAGACGTAAGAGTATTAAAGCTGTGGATAAAGATACTCAATACAAGCCTGACATTGTACAAGCTGTACCTAGTAAGGGTAATGGTATTGATACAGATAACAAGCCTGGGGTTGTACTAGATAACAAGGTGGACCTAGTAAATAACTCTACTAAATTAACTAGTATAAATACTATAGGGGAAATTAAAGAAATAGATTGTAGGAAACTGTGCAACAACTATGGGCAGATACTACAAGACATCTATGGCAAGCCTTGGAGTTATGACCTAAGACAGATGGCTATAGCAAAGGAACTACTACAGTCAGGCTATACAATCCTATCATTCATAGAAGATGCCAGGGGTGTTGTAACCTGGAAGAGAGATAAGAACCAACAACCGCCTTACTCATTGCAATACTTCATGTCCAGGAAGGTATCACAGCAGCAAGCTAAGAGTGGTAAGGATGTAAAGGATATACTCAAGCACATGACTAGCAAGATGAGGTTACCTAAGTGATTACAAATCCCAAAGGAACCATTAGGTTTTGTACAGCCTCCCAGAATAGCATGGGGGGTATAACAAAAACACTGCATTTAAAGGCCCAGGATGCAGGGTGAGTAACGAATTGGGTCAGAAAATGGACCCTCTGGGGGGTGCCACCTACCGTATCGTTAGGGGGGTTCCCTCAAAATATTTTGGGGTTTACAAAAAAAAGAAAGGAGCAAGCTATGAAAGTAGATAAACTATTTGATGTAGTACAGCCAAAGGAAACAGACAAGCTAGACGAGAATGGCAAGCCTGTTACTAGATGGACCAACCTGGGTATTGCCTTCTATAAGGAAGGAAAGATAACAGGAATAAAACTTGAAGCCTTACCTCTTCCTGATAAGAACGGAGAAGTATGGATAAGGTTATTCGAGAAGAAGGAAAAACCAGGCATGAGTAATCCTGGTGACAGCGGAGGTGATCCATGGTCATAAAAAAGGTTAAGAAACTTTGGCAAGGTAAGTTTGTATCTGTCAGGGATTATGAGGTGGAGAAGGCTATCAAGAAAGGCGGCATGAGAATACAGCATGGCAAAGATATGATGCAGCTAGATGTAGGTGAACTACGTCAACTCAAGCCAACTGGTCATGTGCTGCAATCTAGATATGGAGGACAGTATCAACTTGTGGATATTACCTTCAAGCCGCTAACGGAACATCCAGACCAAGGGAGAATGTTTTAATGGCAAAAAGGGTAGTGCCGCCTGTTGGTAGATTTGGTGGAGTGGGCGAGATCCGCAAGAGATTGAGAGGCTCACAAATAATCTACGACAATCGTGATGGCCTGGCGAATGAAATGCTAGGAATAGCGAAGGCTAAGATAACTGACATATTCGATTGGAACGGTCAGAAGCTGGAACTAAAGGATGCTAAAGATATTCCAGACCATGCGCTGGCTGCAATTAGAAAGGTCAAGATTACGCCTACCCAAAGTGGTGAAGATATTGTTGAGGTTGAACTAGTCGATAAGGTTCGTGTCATGCAGCTGCTGGCTAAGTCTGCTGGCCTTCTGGATACTGAGAAGGATGGGGATAAACCAGCGGTTGTTGATATACAAATGGTAATGCCAGGAGAGGAGGTAGATGATGAAGAAAAATAAATATGAATATCTTTTATGGAATGCGTATCATACAGTAATAGTATTTCTATTAGCTGGATTATTAGTAGTGGAGATATTGGAATATATTAAATTTGGAGTTTGCATATGACAGAGGGAAGATCTGTAACTAAATTAGATTTTAGTACAAGCCCCACCGTTGCAAAGTTTATGCAATCAAAAGGTTTCGTGAGAGGACTTCTAGGACCAGTAGGGAGCGGCAAGTCCTATGCCTGCTGCGCTGAACTATGGCGCAGAGCCGTACAACAGAAGCCCTCTCCAAGAGATGGTATCAAGTATTCAAGATTTGCGATAGTAAGAAATACGCATCCGATGCTTAGAACGACTACTCTTAAGACCTGGCTTGAGTTAATGCCTGAACATATCTGGGGCCATGTTAAGTATGCTCCTCCAATAACTCATCATATAAAACTGCCATCTAAAGGCAAAGCTGCTGGAATAGACTGCGAGGTCATTTTCTTAGCCCTAGATGACCCAAAGGACGTGCGTAAGCTGCTTTCATTAGAACTTACAGGTGCATGGGTCAATGAATGCAGAGAGTTACCTAAAGCCGTTATAGACGGTCTAACGCATAGAGTGGGTAGATACCCAACTAAGAATGATGGAGGACCAAGCTGGCATGGTGTAATACTCGACACAAACCCTATGGATACGGATCATTGGTATTTTCATTTAGCTGAAGGCAAAGATAGACCTACAGGTAAATATGCCTGGGAATTTTTTAAGCAGCCTCCTGGTGTTATCGAAGTAGATAACGATGATGTTCCTGAAGATATGCCAGAAGCAAATGGATTTTTGCAAGCAGCTGGTAAATGGTGGCGAACAAACGCTAAAGCAGAAAACCTAAAAAATTTGCCGACAGGATACTACGAGCAATTATTAGGTGGTAAGCAATTAGATTGGATTAAGTGTTATGCAAAAGGAGATTACACTTATGTCCAAGAAGGAATGCCTATCTGGCCTGAATATGACGATACAACTATGTCTAAGGATTTAGAATTTGAACCAGGCGTTCCTGTACAAGTAGGTATTGACTTTGGATTAACACCAGCAGCAATTTTTGCACAACGAATGTCTAACGGAGTATGGCACGTCTTACATGAACTAGTTACGTTTGACATGGGTCTAAATAGATTTGTTTCAATGCTCAAAGAAGAAATGGGAATTTATTTTCCCAAGGCACAGTTTATGGTTTGGGGTGACCCAGCTGGACAACAGCGTGATCAGATTTATGAAACAACTGCTTTCGATCACATGAGGACATTAGATATTTATGCGAAGCCATGTGCAACAAACGATTTTAAAATTAGACGTGAGGCTCTTGCTATCCCCATGCAGAGATTGATTGAAGGTAAGCCAGGATTTTTATTGAACAAGAAATGCGAGAGGTTGCGTAAATCACTTGCTGGAGGGTATCACTTCAAAAGAGTTAGTATGGGTTCAGGTCAAGAACGATACAGATCTACACCAAACAAGAATGAACACTCGCACGTTGGTGATGCAGCTGGATATTGCTTGCTTGGAGGAGGAGAGCATAGAGATATGGTTACTAAAAAAGGAGGTGTTGCAAAAATGCAACAAACTATAAAGGTATTGGATTTCGATGTTTTCTCCTGAAGAACTAACACAAGAGATGCGCCTCAACTGGCCTGAACAAAGAATTGTTGATTGGCATCCTATGCATTTGAATATGATTGAACTCAATGAGTTTGATTTGAAAAATCGTGAACTATTCGATGACTATTCTAAGTACCTGACAAATTTTGTTACAAAAGGTTACAGCTTCACTGCAATGCAGGATAAAATATATGCAATGTTTGGAATATGGAAATTATGGGATGGCGTTTACGAAGCCTGGTTAATACCAAGCAATGATATTAGTCGTAAATCATTTAGAATGCATCGTGCATCTAAACTGTTTTTTGAGTACGCTGCGAACAAACTAGAAATGAAACGGTTACAAATCACTGTTTGTTCACGAAATATCCCTGCTTACAAGTGGGCAAAAGTATGTTACTTTGAAAATGAGGGCGTGCTACGAAAGTACGGACCTCAAGGAGATGATTATTATATGATGTCGAGGGTGTTTTAATATGGGCGGTATATTTTCAAGTCCTTCACCTCCACCACCTCCAAAGACTGACCCTGAAGAAGAACGTAGGGCGCAGGCACTGGATGCGGAAGAGAAGAGGGAAAGAAAGACTATAGCATCTAGACGTAAGTCTAGACGTGGTAGATCTGCAAGAGTTTTGATGTCGAGTGCTAGGGTTGCACCAGAGGTACAAGGAGGCGCACAACAGCTTGCTTCTAATCTTGGTGGTGTCCGTAATCCAAGGGGCTAACAATGTCCGATAAAAATTGGTTACGAAATCCAAGGCATCGAAAGTACAAACCTGGAGAGGAGGATGCGGATGTACGGAATGAAAAAGAAACCGATGGCAAAGAAGAAGCCAGCGGACAAGAAGATGAGCGGTCTGAAAAAGGCGATGGCTAAGAAGTATGGAAAAACTAAAAAGGCTTAGTCTATGGTTGCTAAAAGGTTTCAAAACCCCAGTGGTGGTCTTAATGAAGCTGGAAGAAAGCATTTTAAGAAAACAGAGGGTGCTAACCTTAAGAGGCCTCAGACTAGTGGAACTGATAGTCGTAGGGTTAGTTTTGCTGCTCGTTTTGCTGGGATGAAAGGTCCAATGAAAGACGAGAAGGGTAAACCAACTCGTAAGGCATTGGCATTAAAAGCATGGGGGTTTGGAAGCGTTGAAGCTGCCAGGAACTTTGCTAACAAAAATAAGAAGGCATAGGATGGCAGGGTTAGAGGTTAGACAATTAAAAAAACGATACGGCTCTTGTCAAACAAGAAAAGAGCAGTGGCGTAGTATTTACGAAGAGGCTTACGAATATTGTTTGCCTATGCGTAATTTATACGATGGATATTATGAACAGGACACTCCTGGTCAAAACAAAATGAAGAGGGTATTTGATAGTACCGCTATTCATTCTACAGCAAGATTTGCCAACAGAATACAGTCTGCTTTATTTCCTCCACAACAGCAATGGTGCAGGCTACGTCCAGGTTCAGACGTTCCTCCTGAAAGACATATTCAAGCACAACAAGTTTTGGATATGTATAATCAAAAAATGTTCAGCGTCATGCGTCAATCAGGATTTGACTTGGCGATTGGAGAATTTTTGTTAGACCTGGCTGTTGGCACAGCTGTAATGCTAATTCAAAAAGGAGATGAACTACAGCCTATTAGGTACACAGCTATTCCTATGTATCAAATTACATTTGATGAAGGACCAGACGGTAAACCTAATTTTGTTTTTAGAAAATTTAAAAGACCGTTTGAAGTAGTCGAGCAAGAGTTTCCTGGTGTTGAGTTTCCAGAAGAGGTTTTGTCTAAGTATAGAGAAAGACCTAGCGAATATATTGAACTGCTTGAAGCAACGTATCCAAATAAAGAAACAGGTAAAGTCGATTATTGTCTGATGACAATGGAAGGCGACTACAAAATTTTACATAAAGAATTAAAATCTTCACCATGGGTTATCAGTAGGTTTATGGTAGCACCAGGTGAAATTATGGGAAGAGGTCCTTGTTTATATGCTCTTCCTGATATTAAAACACTTAACAAAGTTATAGAGTTAAATCTGAAAAATGCTTCCCTTTCTATAGGTGGCGTGTTCACCGCTGTTGATGATGGCGTGTTGAACCCTCAAGCTATTCAGATAGTGCCAGGGGCAATCATTGGCGTATCCTCCAATGGTGGTCCAAGAGGACCGTCCTTGGCACCGCTCCCAAGATCTGGTGATACAAATCTATCGCAACTTATTGCGAATGATTTAAGAATGAATATTAAAAAAACTTTGTACGATGAAAGTTTACCACCTGACAATATGTCAGCAAGGTCTGCTACTGAAATAGTAGAGCGTATGAAAGAACTATCACAAAATTTAGGTGCAGCTTTTGGAAGATTGATAAACGAAACAATGTATCCAATCGTTAGACGTTCATTAGAATTAATGGATGAAGAAGGTATGGTAGATCTTCCATTAAAAGTAAATGGCCTGGAAGTAAACATTGAACCTCAATCACCATTAGCTATGGCTTCTAATATGGAGAAGGTACAAAACGTATTACAGTTTATGCAGATAGCACAATCTTTTGGAGGAGCAGGCATGGCCCTTGTTAATCCAGAAAAGGTTGGTGACTACATTTTAGATCATATGGGAATTGATGCATCTCTTAGAACTACTCCAGAAGAAAGAGCGCAAATAATTCAACAAGCACAACAGATGCAAATGCAGATGCAGCAGCAAGCAGCCCAAGCAGGCCAGGGAGCAGCACCTGACCAAGCTGGGGCTGCACCACCTCAAGAAGGAGAGGTAATGGATGGCTAACAACGCAGATAAAATTAGAGATATTAATTCTGTAGGATGGGATGGCATAGATGCTAACGTACACCAACTACGGATTAACGATATTGATGCACAACGAAAGCTAGATATCGCATACAGGAAATGTTTCTTAACGGCAGAAGGCAGGGAAGTTTTGGAACATCTTAAACAAATAACTCTTGATCAACCCTGTTGGGTTCCTGGCGCAGACGCAAGTTATGGCTACGCTAGAGAAGGACAGAACTCTATTGTGAGAGAGATACAACAACGTGTAAGGAGAGCAAATGAGCCAAGCGAATGAGGCACTGGCTGCTGATGAAACTGTAAAAACAGAAGAGCAGCAACAACCTGAACCTCAAGGTTTAATGGATGAGGCACGAAAAAGTGAACCAGTAACAAATACTGAAACTGAAGAGCCTGGAGAAATTCCACATCTTGAGCCACAAGACGAAGATGTTAATGATGGTCCATATGAAAGACCTGAATGGTATCCAGAAAAGTTTTGGGATGATGATGGTCCTAATCTAGAAAAGATTGTGGATGCATATTCAAATCTAGAAAAACAATTCTCTCAGGGAAAACACAAAGCCCCTGAAGATGGAAAGTATGATACAAAATTTTTAGGAGATAACATTCCTGAAGGTGATGAACTTCTAGGTTTTTTTTCTGGATGGGCAAAAGACAATGGTATTTCACAAGCAGCGTTTGAAGGATTGGCAGGCAAAGTTATGGAGATGGGTGGGGTCAATGCGGAAGCAGAAACACTATCTATCGCACAGGAGAAAAAAGCGTTAGGTGAAAATGCAGATGAGATAATTAAATCTAATATTACCTGGGCAAATGGTTTAGTAGGTAAAGGAATTATCTCTGAAGATGAATTGTCAGAAATAGATATATGGGGTGGTACAGCTACAGGCGCACGTCTATTGCAAAAGGTTAGAGCAATGACAGGCGAGAATATCACTATTCCAACTACTACTGCTTATCAAGCTGGAAAAGAAAGTGAAGATGATTTTCGTAATAGGATTAACTCTAAGATGGCAGATCCTAAATATGGAACAGACCCATCTTACACTAGGTCAGTAGAGAAGGAATTTGAGGAGCGATACAAATAACTTTACAAGATGGGTCTTGTAAGGTATAACTTATTGTGAACGATAACTGTAACCACAGCCGTTCTGGCAGCTGAGAAATCAGTCGTTGCGGCAGCGTATGCCGTAGGTTACAGCCCAGACTTTCTGGATAACTGTTGCGAGTAATGTAAACGTAACTTTTATGCTAGGAGGCATATTATGACAACAAGAGCAAACTTGTCGCCAGCGTTTACTCAGCTGTTCGAAGCAGAGGTACATCAAGCGTACCAAGGATCAGCGGTATTAACTGGCGCAGCACGAACCAGAACTGGCGTTGTCGGTTCTACGGTTAACTTTCCCAAGGTAGGGAAAGGACAAGCTAGTGTTCGAACTCCAGGAACTGACGTGGTTCCTCTAAACACTAGTTTTTCAAGTGTCGCTTGTTCTCTTACGGATTTTTCCGCATCAGAATACAGCGATATCTTTCTTCAAAACAAGATCAACTTTGATGAGCGAAGAGAACTTGCACAGGTTGTTGGTTCAGCTATCGGACGTAGACAAGATCAAATCATCTTGGATGCGTTGGCAGCTGCATCAGCTGGTAGCACAGTGGCTAACACTATTGTTACAACTGGTAGTGCAGCAGCATCTGACCTTAACATGGGTAAGATCATTGCAGCGAAGAAAGCTATGGATGCTAAGAATGTACCAGCCCAAAATCGTCACATGATTATTCATGCGAACAACTTGGCTGGACTACTTGGTGATGAAAGAGCAATTAGTGCCGATTATCAGAATATACAAAATTTGATAAGCGGTCAGATCGGAAGCATGATGGGTTTCCAATTCCACATTCTTGGTGACAGGGATGAGGGTGGATTATCTATTGATGGTTCTAGTGATCGTACTTGTTTTGCGTTTCATCAATCCGCACTAGGGGTTGCAGTAGGGATGCCTGCTTCAACTGAAATTAATTATATAGCAGAAAAAACATCTTTCTTGGTGACAGCCAAGTTATCTATGGGAAGTATCGCAATCGATACTGACGGTATTGTAGATGTTGTCTGTAGGGAGGCTTAATCATGGCGTTTAGTAGAGATGGGTGGAACCCAATCGGTGGACAGTCTAAGAAAGGGTCAGCCCCTCAGATGTTCGCTTATACGACAGCAGATACTATTGCTACAGCTAACACTGAAGGTTACTTTAATTCAGTAGCCCAAGAAGTTAGCGTTGGCGATATGATCTTTGTCAACTCAAGCACAGGCGGTACGTTGGTTGCTACTTTAGTTTATGTCTTATCGAACACTGGTTCGGTTGTTGATGTGAACGATGGTACTACACTAGCAAGCACTGATGGCGACTAATAATAACAAGGTTGGGGGGGAAACCCCCCTTCCTATTATAAGGAGGCATAGATGGCAGTAGGTGACACAGATGTAACAATTTGTAATAAATCGTTGTTACTATTAGGAGCGGAAGCTATCACAAGTTTTTCTGATGGTTCTCCAGCTGCACAAGCCTGCAACACCATCTATAAAGAAGTAAAGTTTTCTACATTAGGAATGTACAAGTGGTCTTTCACTATTGCAAAGACACAGCTTTCAAGAGATAGCAACACACCACAAAACGAATGGACATATCAATATTTATTTCCTAACGATATGCTTATAGGTGTACCTGAAGCAGTAAGAACAAGCAGCACACCAGGCGCACAATTATTTAAAGATTGGGAAGTAGGACAAGCAGCTAGTGGCGTAGCTGTTTTAAGAACAGACGCAACAGAAATTCATATAGATTATCAGAAGGCAGTAGGTGAAGGGTCCATGCCTTCATACTTTGTAACATTACTTGCCTAACAAATGGCTTGGCATTTAGCTGAAGTAATTACAGACCAAACAACTAAATCAGATTATTGGAAACAAATTGCACTAGGAACGGTAGCTGAAAACATGAGGGGTGGTTTTTTTAGACAGGCTGCATCTATCGATAGTGGAGGGCAGACACCATCTGTAGTGGGTGACTATCTGCTTACAGATATTAGATGAGTAGGGTACAGCAATATCAAGCATCGTTTAGTATTGGTGAGATAGATCCATTACTATATGGACGACTAGACTTACAGCAATACTACACCAGTGTTTCTTCTGCAAAGAATGTTATCTTTGAACCTCAAGGAGGTTTTAGTAGAAGGCCTGGGTTAAAGTTTCTTTTAGATTTAACTGCACAAGGCGCAGCTAACAGTCATCACTTAGTACCATTTGAGTTTTCATCTACACAATCTTTTATGATTGTTATGACTGCTATAAATAATCAAACAACAATTCGTATGCATTTTTATCAAGCAGGCACTTTGCTTACTAATATAAATGGATCTGGTAATAATTATTTAGACTACACTGTAGGAAGTTTATACAGCGTATCTACATTTGATTTACAGCAATTAAGTTTTACACAATCAGCTGACACGTTGATTGTTGTTCATCCTAACTTTGCACCGTTTAAATTAGTAAGAGGAGCAAACAATACTACCTGGACAGCAACCAGTTTAGTATCAGAAATTACTGTACCTAAACACGCATTTACTCTTACCACAACAAGTCCATCAGGAACTATTACATCAGATAAAGTAGATGGCACAGTAACAATCACAGCGTCATCTAGTATATTTTCTTCAAGTGATGTAGATCAATTTCTAGAAGCTGATAATGGATTTGGTAGAGCAAGAATAACACAATTCAATTCTGCTACAGAAGTAGAAGCAGTAGTAGAGGTACCATTTTTTAGTACCGATGCTATAGCTAGTGGAAACTATATAAAAGAAAGTGGTTATGAAGATGCCTGGTCAAATACTAGAGGCTGGCCTTTTACCGCTACGTTCCATGAAGGACGTTTATTTTTTGGAGGCAGCGCATCATTACCATCAACATTGTGTGGTTCTAAGGTTGGAAACTTTTTTAACTTTAAAGCAGCTGAAGGATTAGATGATGATGCTATTAAAATTACGTTAGCTACTGACAGCGTTAATACTATTACTGGTTTACGTTCTGGTAGAGATTTACAAGTCTTTACCACAGGGGCTGAGTTTTTCATTCCACAAGGTGACCTAGACCCAATAACACCTTCTAATGTTGTTGCTAAGTCTAGTACAAAACGTGGAGCAAAA
>Ga0181394_1000397_pt1 | contig 19611 bp, 22 predicted proteins | sample 17SPOviralmetaG_FD_130123 | JGI IMG/M metagenome (GOLD analysis project Ga0181394, IMG submission 130123) | Marine viral communities from the oligotrophic San Pedro Time Series (SPOT) site, San Pedro Channel, CA, USA - 17 SPOT_SRF_2010-11-23 | ecosystem: Environmental > Aquatic > Marine > Strait...
GTAAGACCAAATTTGTTACTGCTGTTTGAACTGGTGTAAGTGTAATTTTCAAGCACTGTTATTTTTAGTGTGCCGGATGTGGTCAGTTGCACTGAATCACGAGTGGATGTGTTGAAAACCTGTATCACAATACTTTTTGTGTCCGAGATAACATTGAAAAGACCACCTGCCATAAAATTTGTAAATTGAGCGGAACTGCCTGAACTGTTGGCATAGGTTCCTGTGGTTTCTATCAAACAATCGAACTGATTTGCCACAACTGATAGTAAAGGTGCTGTGAATGGCATTATGACATATTCAACATGGCATTTCCGTACAGGTTCGTACCGTCGGATACGAAACATAAAATATCCACATCATTTGCACCTGTTGAAAGTGTTGGTGCTGTGCCTGATGGAAATTTGTACTCACTGCCATAACTTAGAGTTCTGCTACCTGATCCGTCTTGTTTAACAATCAGCACATAGGTTGCTCCTGCTTCTTTGTTTGTAGGATTTGCCAGTGCCCTGTTGTCTGTTAAGATTACTTGTGCCACTTGATTGATGCTGAGGTCCCAACCAATACTAGACGCATCAGTTAATGAAGTCAAGTCAAAATATTGTTGTTTGGAATATTCGCCTTTGGTTGCGTAAGGTCCTGAAGCATCATAGAAATCTATGATTGTGTTCACATTGTCTATGTTTTGTTTTATATCTGCACGTGCTGAACTGATTGAATCTGTTCCTGCATCGCAATTGCTTGTAGGTGCTTTTGTGCCTGATGGCCATGCCATAATGTTTCTCCTTTGTTGTTTATTTATTAAGCACTTTTGTGTCTAACTTTTATCATCTGTTTGATCAGTTGTTTCACAATGAAACAATGCTAGTGTGTCATCATCATTGGTGAATGCTGTTGTTGGTGCTGTAAAGTTTGTGGTGCTGTGTGCGTATCTGTTGACGCTGGATATTCTTATTTCATCAATATAATTTGTGCCTGTGCTGAATGTTGGCGATGCTTTTCTATTGCCCCAATACAAAACAGTTTTAGCACCAATGTTGTGGTTTTTGCTGGTTTTGTGTGTGCCGTTCAACCACACTCTCATATTGTTTGTGCCGTCGTATTGTAAGGCAAAGTGGTGCCAAGTTCCACTGCCTGGATTGCCAAGATTAACTTCTTGACCACTTTGGTTACCGTTTAGATAAAGATTACCGTCTTCCCAAACTTCTAGTGTGATTTGACTGGATGCTGTGGAGTAATTGTCATCATCAATTGGTGCTGTGGCAAATATTTTTGTGCTTTTGTTTGATGAACCAAGTATAGATGATTGGAACCAAAATTCTATAGTGATTGTTTCACCATCATCAAATTCAACACCCCCTGGCAGTTGAATAGAACCTGTTGTGCCTGATGTCATTGAAAATCCTGTGTTGAACTTGCCTGTGGTTGTGCCCCAAGAACCATTTGTCCATGTTGATCTACTAACATCGTCTGTGGTAATGGTCTCACCATTATTGCCTTCAAAGTTTAATAATACTTTAGTGTCAGCATCATCACCTCTAAATGGATAATCTTCTACTGGTGTAAAGTTTGATGTGTATCTTGCTACGCTACTCATTCTATATGCGTCTATGTAACCTGAGAAGTTGCTTGTTGTACCTCCCACTGTGCCTATCCAAGTGGTGCTCCATTGTTCGTAATTAGGAGGAGTAGTGCTACTCACTGTGGCACCCATTGTGCCGTCGTAAAATGTTCTGTATGTGCTACCATCCCATGAGATTGCGAAATGATGCCATGTGTTTGCTGACACGCTGGACCCAACTGTCACATTGTTCACAACATATGAACTGCCGCCCCAAACATAAGTTCTAAGAGTGGTTCCATTTAGATACACAGTCCATGTGAATCCACCATGTGGTGATCCGCCCCACACACCTGCCATGTATTGATCACCTGTGGTGTTGTCTGCTCTGAACCAAAATTCTATTGTGTAAGCACTGCCAAATGATGGTGTGGCGAATTCACAATGACCATCGTTGTCATATGATCTGAAACTTGTTTCACCAATTCTTGCTTCACCTGATGATATTGAGGGTGCTGTGCCTGCCTGTGCGTTGGGTTGTATGTGTATGTCCAATGGTCTCAAATCACCTATGTCGTCCACAATGTGGAAGTTACCGTTTGATCCCACCGGACCATCACCGTGTAATAATAATTTGGTGTGGTTGTCTTGTGTGAATGCCGCTGTGGGCACTGTGTAAGATGTGCCTGAATATCTTGCTGTGTCTGATATTCTAAATTCATCAATATAACCTGGTGGTGTGTAATTTTCTGCTCCAATTGAATTGTGCCATATTCTTAGTTCTGTGTGTGCATAGTTGTTGGAATCAGAATAGTCTGATCCTACCTGTGCACCATCCACAAACAATCTTGTGGTGCCTGATTCTCTTTGTGCCACAATGTGTTGCCATTGATTGGCACTCAAACAATTACTGGCTGTTATATTATTCGCTGTGGTGTAAAAATAAAGATCATCTGCTGATCCATCTGAAGGATAAGAATACAATAAAATTTTTGTTGACGCACTGGATCCTGCTCTAAAGTCAATGGCAAATCTGTCCAGTGATGTCAGATATTGAAACCATTCAACGGTAAAATCTCCTGTGCCAAAGTCTAGATTATTATCAGCATTGTCATTCATTGACAGATAATCTCCTGTGCCATCAAATTTTATACTACCACCGCGTGTTCCGGTTCTAAATTTGTATTGTGTATTGGACAGTTGAGCATCGCCATTTGCTATGACATTCATAAACCCTGTGGTTCTATTGGTATCGGTTGTCGCTACTGTTAATACTCTTGAAAGTGTGTTTAATCTTGCCGCGCCTAATGGCATATTTGTTCTCCTTAACTAAAGTTTGTACTTAATGATGCAAAATATATGCCACCAATGAAAGTGATTGTCATAATGTCTATGGCATTTGCCGCTGTGCTTAATGTGGATGTTCCACCAGCAAACAGCATTCTGTTACCTGAATCTAAACTTTCTGTGAATGTTCTACCACCTGTACCGTCTTGTGTAATGACCAGCGTAATTGATGCACCGTCTGTTTCTGTAGCAAATCCTTGAAAATTTATACTTCCTGTCAGTGTAATTCTTTGTATTGAACCGTCTGATGGTTCAGGTGTAAAGTTTGCGTTGAACGTTGCATCATGAATCTTTTCGTTATATGTGCCATTAAAAGTGGTTGTGCCTGTGACTGACACACCTCCAGAGGCAGTTTCAAATTTTTTGCTTGTGCCGTGATATAGTTCTGTGACACCATTCTGCGACACTTTGAATACAGTATTTGGGGTTTCATCAGTTATTACAAATTGTGTTGCACCTGAGTTTAAACTCATTTGTACTGGTTGTGTTGATGTTATTTTTGAATCCCCTGAATTAGAAAATAATACCATGCCAGTGTTGTTGAATCTTATAAGACCAGTTGAGTCCGCCATTTTTATTTCGTTGCCGTTTGATTCAAGATCACCACCAAGTTGTGGTGTAGAATCCGATACAACATCTGATATGCCTGCAGACACTGTGCTTGTGATTGTGTATTCTCCCGCACTGTCTGGATTGGTAACAGTTATGCCTGTGCCTGCTACTATCCTTGCAAATGAAAGATTGTTTGAACCGTCAGTGATTAAGAATTCGCCCGCAGTACCATCTGCTTGTGGATAATTCAATCCATCAATCACAACTTTGCCTGAACCATCAGGTGTGATATTAATGTCTGCACCAGATACAGAAACAATGCTGTTGCCGTTAACATCTAGGTTGCCACCCAGTTGCGGTGATGAATCAGACACAACATCTGATATTCCTGCACTTGCACTATTTGTAATAACAAAATCTCCTCCACTGTCTGGATTAGTGATTGTTATGCCAGTTCCTGCTGTAAGTTTTGTAAATTTTAAATCTCCATCTGCATCAGACACCATGAAGTCGTTGGCATTGGGTGAGTTGCTTGGAAACGTTATTGTGTAAGATTGTCCTGCTGAGTGAGGCGGTGATGCTAATTTTATTCCATGTGAGTTTTGTGAACAGTTTAATTGTATTGTGCCGTCTGCTGATGCACCATCACCTTCAATTTCTACAACACCTGTCCCATGAGGAGATAATTTTAAGTTGGCATTTCCAGATGCAGTGATAATTTTACTGCCATTCACATCAAGATTGCCACCCAGTTGTGGGGAAGTATCTTCTGCGATATTCACAAGACCTGCACCATTAATTGTTAAATTGGCATTGCCTGCAGAATCTTCTGTAACAGCAGTGGTTATGTTTGTGCCTCCTGCTATTGAGAATACACCGTTATTTTGTGATTGTCCAACTTTTACAGAACCTGTATCTGCGTCTATTTGTATTGGTAATAATTTTGTTGTGAGTAGATCAATAAAGTTATTGTCTAATTCAGCATAAGTCAGCGAACTAGATTTTGTCGTTGCTCCTGACTGTGATTCTTGTCGTAGTGTTATTGTCATCTGTTGCTCCTATAGGTGTCGCACGTGCCCTAGTATTTATAATGTTTGTAATACTTTGTTTTTTCCAATTGCTTTCTTGCTTTGTTAAGTGTACTTAACCTTTGTATGATTAATATAGGAAGTTCAAATTGGTAATCTACAGGTAACACGCTTTCATCACCATCTGGATGCATCATCAAACAAATGGTGTCTTTATGTGCTAGTTTTTTATTTAATGCTGTAATCATCTTATCCATCTTGTCATAACTCATCCAGAACCCAAAGGCAACCACTGCTTCAAAACGAAACACATCTTTCATGTGTGCAAAATTGTTGGCAAGAAATTCAGGTTTTGTGGTTTGTGCAATGTGTATGCGGTTCCTGTATTTGCCTATAAATGGACAAATAGGCATATTGTCCATTTTTTTATTTGGTGTAGACAGTTTGTCTAACCATGCTTTTACTTTATTTTTTGTGGTGTCTGTAACAACAATTTTCCGCATATTCAATACCTTTTGCCCCATCTGGTATGTGTACCACAAACCTTGTGTTGGGTGCTTGTTTAAACACTGTGGACCAATTTGGTCTCCATTCTTTATTTAAATTAGGTCGTTGTGGTCTTTGCACCCTGTCGTCCATAAGACTGGTTAAATCGTCTGTGAACATAGAGTCCATTCCCCACATATGTATTTCATTATGCGTTTTTGCCATGTGTTCTACTGCAAGATGTCCTGAATTCCATCTGTGTCTTTTTTTGTAAACATCTTTGTATGTGCCAGGCAAGGATTTTGATTCTGCGTATCTTTTGATTTCTGGTGTACACCATATTTCAACAGGGTGTATTGCTGTTCTGTTGTTTTGTAACCAAACTAAAACTTTTTGATCTATAATGCTGAGCACTTTGTAATTGTGTTTGTGTTTTGGTACATTGCAGGCAACCACATAAGCATTAACATCAAAAGTGTAAAGATTTTGACTGTTGCCGTTACCTACCAAATGCACGTTCATATCAATATTTACAAAAAAACCTTTTTTGCTTGACTAATTTAGGTATTTTTGTTAAAATACTTAAATAAAGGAGTAATATGAAAAATATAAAATACATTGAAACAACACTCGGCACAGATCCAAAAAATCCATTGTGTCAAGTGCGTGATGAAGATGTCACATATATTTTGAACTATCTCATGGGGACAGCAAAATATTTTAGCGACATATCACAAAAGAAAGCAGACGTATGGCATGACATAATCAAACGTTTGCCCAAACATTTACACAAAGGTGCAAATGGTCCAAACAGCATAATAAGTTTTTGTTTGGGTTTGTTGACCAACACATATTTCAATATACAAAAATATAAAGGTCAGTGCAGAATAAGTCGCAAACAGATTGAAGATTTAGAATTTTGTTCTAAATGTTTGCACATTGCAGATGCACAATTCGAACCTATTAGGTTTCAATCTTCTTTGATTGAAGTTGCAGGCGAGATGGTGTAATGGGAAAACCTAAAAAGTTTTTATCTGATTGGGGTTGGTACATTCAAAAAGGTACAGATCCAAGAATAAGAGACACACGTTTTGAAGGCACATATGAATATTGTGCTGAACCCACACACACCGATGGTGAACAACATCTTGTAAAGTTTGGGAATAATTTCAATGGCACATGGAGAGATCCTTGGAAGATGCCCCATGGCAATTGGCATTTTTGGGACAATCCTGAACTGTGTCATTTGTTGTATCCTAGCAGTGTGAATGTAAAAGCATCTAAAGACTGGATACGTTGGGTAAAGAACAGCATACTGACAAAAGCAAGTGAATTTACAGATGGTACAGAACGTATCAATTGGATGTTAAAACAATTGAATGCCTGTGTGCCCACATGGCAAGATCTTGTGCGTGAATTAGATCCCACAGCATTTGATCCTATTCAAATCAGAAACAAAACAGCATTGGTTATTACAAGTTCTCCCAACTGCCACTTGTACTACTATGGTGAAAGCATAGGTGTATGGACCAACAGAGTGAAAGAAAAATTAAACAAGATGGGTTGGCAAGTAAATGTAATAAGACAGAAGTCCAGTAGAAAAACAAGAACACAATCTGCAGATGCAAGATTGTATCAACAATTGCAAAACAAAAAACCAGGCATCATTGTGAATCAACACAGTGCCAGCACCATTGAAGCATTGTGTTCTGGTGTGCCTGTTGTATCCACAGGTGATCATTGTGGTGGACCTTGCATAACCAATTGGAAAGATTTTATTAATGGTGCAGATCCTACAACGCCCAACGAAGCAGACTTTTTTGCTTGGATGAATGTTATTTTGTCCAACATAAGACACAAAACGGAAATTGTGGATCGTGATTTTCGTCAAAACAACCGTGTACTACCACAATGGGCATAAAATCACATGGCAATAGAAAATTTCCAGATGTACCAACCAAGTGGGTCACAAGATACAATAGGAAAAAAGTGTTTTGCATATACAAAAAACAAGAATGGGCATTCACACTGCATTCTTTCTATGACTTATGGTGCAAAAGTGGAGTGATGAACAAAATTAGCAGGTCACCAGGCGGTTATTGTATGGTAAGATTGGATCCTACAGAAGCATGGTCACCTAAAAATGTAAAAATAGTACAGAGAGGAAGGTTATTGATGAGAAATATAGGACAAATGTGGCGAAACAGTTGGGAGAGATCATGAAAATTATTGCATATCATGATTTGACCAATGTTGAAGTGGCAAAATGGGACGATCCACATCGTTTGTTGTTGAGAAAATATTCATCATTAGAATTAGGCACACAATTGGCAAGTGAGTTTCATTATTGCTCTTTACAAGAAGCATTGATGATTGTTTCTGTACAACTCTATAGTGCATTTGGAGGAGACAACCATCTAATGGTGATAAAACCTGGCACAAAAGAATTTGTGGTTGGTGAAGACAAATTAAATTTCAGAGAATTATCAAGCAACAACTGGCACGCAGAGTGTTGGGGTATACAAAGGGAGATACGCGATGTGCGGAGTGGTTGGCATCTCAACAAGAGATGAAGATTTTATTGATACAGCAATAAAACAATTAAGACATAGAGGTCCTGATGGTGCAGGCAAATACATTGATGCCAGTATCAGTCTTGGACACACACTGTTGGCAATCACAAGCGATCCCAAACTGGGACAACAACCTTACAAGACTGCACGTGGCAACATCTTGGTTTACAACGGCGAAATTTTTAACTATGAAGATTTGTTAACCAAGTATACACAGTTTAAACCACACACAACTTGTGATACAGAATTATTAGCATGGGGACTGGATCACTATGGTATGGATTTTGTAAATCAAATAGATTCACAACACGCATTTGTGTACTACGACACACAAAAACAAAAATTGTATCTCAGCAGAGACCATGTGGGCATAAAACCTTTGTACTATGCAGAAATAAAAGAAGGCATTGTGTTTGCCAGCGAAATTCAACCATTGCGTTCAAAGGTAACAAAGTCAAACATTATAGATCCTGTTGCACACAGCAGTTGGAGTTTGTTGGGTGTTAATTTTACACGCAATACATTTTACACAGGCATCAAAAAAATTATGCCTGGTGAATGCATGGTGTATGATATTCCCACAAAACGTTTGTCGCAGTTCAGTAGGTTTTTTGCAACCACCAACACACGCAGACAGTTTGATGCAGAAGAATTTAGATCACAAGTGAAAGATGTGTGTCGCAAAACAATCAGAGGATTGAGAAAGACAGCAATATTTTTAAGTGGTGGTTTGGACAGCAGTATGATCACTTATGAAATTGCAAACATGATGCCCAATGTCACAGCATACAGTAGCAAGATAGAACCATGTCCGGTAGACAAAGAAGACTTTAACAGTGACTGGCGTTGTGGTAAAGAACTTGCTGAACAATTAGGCATACAACATCACACCATAACCTGTACACCAGAAACATGGCAAGATTATCTACATCTCAGTGTGCAAAGTCTGGAAGAACCTTGCTACAATTCCTCACTGCCCATGTACTATCAGACCAACAGATACATGGCATTGGATGGAGTGGTTGTGACCATTGCAGGTGACATGGGTGATGAGACACTGGCAGGATACAAAAAATATTCACAGATGCCACCCATAAGCACATACCGTGAATTGGTTGCACACTGGATGAAACGTTTGAGTCAACCACCCAGAGTGCCTTGTGCATTAACATCAGATCAACTGTTGAAGGTTTTGATGACAGATGTGTTTGATGAAGCACAATACAATCCAATTGATCCTGTGAACAGTTTCATGCTGTTGGACATCACAGCAAACTGTGCCGCAGACTTCTTTCAACGCAATGATAGATTTGGCATGACACACAGCATGGAGGGAAGATTCCCGTTGGCAACCAAACAGTGGATTGAATACACCATGAGTATGGAGAGTGCGGAAAAATACAATGGTGGAATGAAACTGATGAGCAAACAGGCATACCATGATGTGTTGCCACACAGCATCATACACAAACCCAAGACAGGTTGGACAGCACCACATCAACAATGGTGTAGGCAATCACCCAAATCAGCAGATGTATTGAGACGTCATCAACCGCCCGAAGTTCGTAAATACTGGAACACCAAACGCGAAAGTGTGATGCATCAATACTACACATGGTGTCAACTGCAGGGAATGAAACATGCACCAATTTAAAGTACACTTTGACAACTATCAACAGTTTGAAATTCATGTCAAACTGTTGACAGGCAAATTGAGCAAGGATCTCAATCAAAACTGGAGATACACCACATCAGGCATAGAACTGATTGAATTCATGATGAGATGGTATCCAAATTGGTGGCGGAAATTGGACCCACACATATGATTTGGCAAATTGATCGTCTAAATAAAAATAGACCCCAACAGCAGGAACAGGCGAGCACAGTGAGACAGGAGCAGTGGGGCATGGCACAACAGTACATCCAACACTATGGTGTGGCCCTAGATTGTGGTGCACACATAGGTGAATGCACACAACAGTATGCTGAACGATTTCAACAGGTGATTGCTGTGGAACCCAATCACACATTTCATGAATGCTGGCACCTTAACTGTGATCATCTCACCAACGTGCAACTGCACACTCAAGCACTGGGTGATTGTGAAGGCAGAATGCAGAGAGACAATCCATTGGCACAGGTACTCACTGTGCATGAAGAGGGAGAAATCCGGATGCACACACTGGACAGCATGGGGTTGACACAATTGAATTTCATCAAGATAGATGTGGATGGATCTGAAGCAAGACTGTTGCAGGGAGCAACTCAAACCATACTGAAATTGCAACCTGTGATACAGATAGAAATAAAAAAAAATCGTAGACCTAAAGTGAGACTGAGTGCTCTCGAACAGTTGCGTGATCTGGGTTATAAACCCCAAGCACGTGTGCGTTCAGATTGGATCTACACAACATAAGGAGATGACAATGAAAGCAGGCAAGATTTGGGGACAGACAGAATTGATACACGCCAATGGTGTGTTGGAGTTCCACAGGATAGAATACAAAAAGGGTTACAAGTGCTCAGAGCATGAACACAGATTCAAATGGAATGGTTTCTATGTGGAATCAGGCAAAATGATAGTGCGTGTGTGGCAGGATGGTGTACAGCATGGCATGGTGGATGAAACTGTATTGTGTGCAGGAGATTTTACCCAAGTAAAACCAGGCAAGATACATCAGTTTGAAGGTGTGGAAGATGGAGTGGCATTTGAACTGTATTGGGCAGAATTTAACCACGATGACATTGTGCGTAGAACAGTGGGCACTGCTACCAAAAACGCGAAGCGTTCGCAGAAAAACGCAAAATAAATTTATGAATGAATATGAACTGTATTTAAAATTGGCACAACAACATCATGAACTGCCCAACACATGGAATGGTAGCAATCTGAGAGATCATCACATGGACGCAATCCGTCAGTTGATTGAACAACATCACATCAAGAGCATACTGGACTATGGTTGTGGCAAAGCACTGCATCACCCCCCTGAATGGCGTGCCACACTGTATGATCCTGCTGTGCCACAATACTCTGAAGAACCCACAGGAGAATATGATTTGGTGATCTGCACTGATGTGTTGGAACACATACCTGAATCAGGATTGCAGTGGGTGATTGACCGTTTGCACCAGTTCAGCAAGGGTGGTTGGTTGTATGTGAGTGTGTGCTGTCGTAAGGCAAAACAACTGTTGACAATGCCCAACAGCATGAGGCGATACAATGCCCATGTGTGCATAAAACCAGAGGCATGGTGGAAGAAACGTGTGCAGGGTGAAAGAGTAATTCTTAAATTTACAGATTAAACTGGTTTTGATGTGGCGGATATTTTGCAACCAGGTTTGAGCGACGAATGTTTTAACGCAAGACAGCAGGCACCCCACTCCTAATGTGCAGGACGGGTCCACCACCATACCCCACTGTGAGAACCATGCCCCCAATGGTGAGCACAGACTACTACCAAAATTTTGGCACAATGAACTGTTGACTTAGGGTTTGAAATGTGCTACAATTAAGTGTTTAATATATGAAAACCCTGGTGAGAATATCCTGCATCTCTGTGTTCATGACTGTGTTGACAGGATGTTCTGCCTTGGATCTCACCCCATCATTCACTGATACCTTTTTAGAGAACCATACCCCCCAATACCGTATCGTAGGCAACCATATCTACGAGAATTAGGCACCATTGATGCCATCAGAAGTGGTTGATATGGAAGGATATTCTGGTTGATACGTTTGATTTTGGGCGATATCTCAGAATTAGACAGATTTTGACACAATCAGAAACGGTTGCCTCCAATTAAAAATACCAATTCAGACCACTCTCAAATGGTTTCAACGGCCCTACTGTTATGATTTGTCCTGTGGCCAGAACCCTTTCATTGCACCTGTTTGACTCACATTCTTGTAACTGGCATCCACTCTGCTCAAGGTTCTGATCCATTTTATGCCTTCCTCATGAGCGACAGTGAGGTGTTCGTACACAGTGACCATGTCTTTCATTTGTTTGTGCCATTCATCTCTCTGACTCACTTTCATTTCAGTGATCAACATCATGTGTGTGCCTCTTTCTGCGTGTGCAGTTATAATGTCTTGATATTCTTTAAATGTGCGTGGTTTCAATGAGAATATGTGTGTGTAGGGTTTCTCATGTATGATTCGGTTGGGTTTGCTCTTCAACAGTTTGCGTATGTGATGGTGTGCATCTGGTGACCATATGGAGTTCATCTTGACATCGTGCATGGTTCTCTGCAGGAAGTTCATCACGTGCAGGGTGTATTGGAATTGGTTCATCATCATGTGTGTGAGTGGAAGTGAGTAACGAAATGACAGACTTGGACTGCACCTCCACCCGTTTAAGGAGTAAACTGATTGTTGTCAGAATACATCAGTATTTACTCTGTGATATCTCACACTCACTGAGGTGTGGCACACCCATTAGGATATAACCCCATGAAGGGGATCAATGGCATATTGATGTAATGTGGTGTGCCATCAATATTTACCCTCAATCACACACACTGTGGTGGAGACTGAAACAAGTTCAGTCTAAAGTGACTGACGTCACTTTGTTTTGTTTTGTTTTGCTTGAATCTGATTGATTGAATAGACGGAACCTATCCGCGGGTTCCATCTATTGTCTCTTGAATCGTGTTGAACGAATGAGACTGGAAGCAGGTGTTTTGAATTGTGTATTGTCGCAGGACTCTGTGCTTTTCCTTACCTGCCACGACTCTCTGTTAGGAGTCTATCACTGCGTTACCGTGTATGTGATAGTGTTTGCGACACACTCACCAATATCATGCCTAAGGGCAATCCGTCAGTGTTAATTGGCATCTTGGACTGATATTTTAGGATTTGCAACCTTTGTCCCTGTTGTTGTGGATGCTATGCTTTGCCTCTGTGTGATTTCATGTTTTGCGTTGTTGATTGTTGCCTTTGCCATTTTGCTGTTGGGTAACCATGTGCTCACTATCCATCGCAAATAGTTGATGGGCACCTGTTTCAGTGTTTTGCCTTTGTGTTTGCCAAATTTCAGTTTGCTCCATTCCACTTCACGCTCATAAGCAATCCGACGGCGACCTGTGCCTACCGCAGAGTGAACATCATTGTGATAATTGTGTTTGGACCAATCTATTTTTGCCATTTCAACAATTATATAGCACTGTGATGAAAAAGTCAACGATTAAGTGAGTGATTTGGGGATTTTGATTAGAAACCCCCTGTAGAACGGTGGTGCTGGGTACAAATGGGAAGATTTGTTTGAGATGTGTTTGACGTATCGCTAAACCCAGCACTCCCGCTGAAATATTTATTACGTGGCGCTGTCTGCGTGTTCAACCTTGAGTATCACACCAAAAGGTTCTGAACATTTGTGATTGGCACATCTTATGCGCCACTGCACGTGTTTGGTTTTGTGTCCGTAGGTTCTGTAGTATCCATACAGGGTGTTCTGAGGCACTTCGCACAGAAAATGGTTGCTTTTACATTTGGGACACTCGGTGTGTTGGTGAAATGTTTCTGGTGAGTAGTGTGGGCGTCGTTTGGTGTATTTTTGACACTGCACTGTGAATGGTCGGGCCATCTAGAATGTTCTAAGAAATATCGCCGTCAGCATGGCCACAATCAGACCTGTCAATGCCAAAATGTACAATTGGTAGTGTTGTATATGATGCAGATGATTGTTCATGATCTTGTCCAGTGTGCGTTCTATTTTGTAGATGCGTTTTTCCAAACTGTTTATGATTGTTTTTTTCATTATGCTATGTTGATTCCTAAATCAATGGTTCTCCAAGAAGATCCTGTGTACACTGCTAGACATGGTGCACCACCTGAGTCTGTGCCTCCATCTGAACAGTATGCCACATCACCTTCTGCCGCATCGCTTCTGGCATTCAATTGTGCCACAGTCTGCGGTTTGAGATTGACAATTTCTTCTATTTTGACTTTGCCTGTGGAAGGATCCAATGTTAAATTGGTAGCAGTGGTAGAATTCAATTCATCTGGTATCTGTGACGCCGCTATTTTGGAACTGGCATTCAGTCCTGCTACACCGTTTGCTGTGTCCTTGCCGTCTATTACGTTCTTTAATTCATCAAATGCTGTTTTGATATCCGCTCTTGCTGATGCTGGCGAATCACTACCATCATCTAGATTGGTTGTTGATACATTTGAACTTGTTGCCCATCCCATATTGGTTCTCCTTTGTTGTTTTTATTTATAAAATTGGTTGCACTACACAACTTATCTTATCTATTTGTTTTGCCCGTGTACTGACGTCTACGAGCGACTAACACACCTTTTTTAACTGAAGTTGGTGCTTAAACTTGCCAAATAATCTGTACCATCGTAAAATATTGTTATCACATCAATTGCATTGGCGGCAGTACTCAAGGTTTTGGTTCCTCCCGCAAATTTCATTGTGCTACTGAGTGTTCTTCCACCTGTTCCGTCTTGCTTTACTATTAAAGTTATTGAATCTCCATTTGCCACATTTGATAATGCGTTCAATGTAAGGTTATTGTTCAATGTGATTTTTTGCACACTGCCGTTGTTGGGATCTGGTGTTAGTGTACCACTTGTTGTGCCCAAATCATTTATGATCTCTCCAAAATTTTTAATTTGCATATTGGACAACTGCTGGTCATTCATATCCAACGTTGCACTCAATTGAGTTTGACTGATCACAAAACCACCTGCTGAATCAGGTTGTGTGACTGTGATATTGTCACCGCCTGCAATCTGTGTTTCACTACCTGCCGACACTGTGGCAAAAGAAAGTGTACCACTACCGTTTGTCTGAAGCACTTGACCATTAGATCCATCTGTTTTAGGAAATGAATATTGGGCATACATTTTAATTGTTCCTGTGCCACCTGAAGCGAGAAGTGAAAGATTTTTATCACTCTCAGCAATTATTTGTAGATCATCACGTCTGTTTGCCCGAATTTGATGCCCTACTCCTGTGCCCGGACTACCGCCATTTGTTTGTGCGTGACTGCCACTGTCAAGTATACTCCAACCAGCACCTGTGATATCATCTTCGGCATCACCATTAAACAGCATACTGATACTTGCGGATCTGTTGGTAAAACCTATGTTACCATTATTTGAAAGTTGAAATGAATTATTTTGCGGTGAAGGAGCACCTGTATGAGCGTCTGTCTCTACAAAAAGTCCTCTATAACCGGGTTGTGTTAAAATCCGTATCTTTACAGCACTTTCACCACCACTGTCTATTTGTGATGACTTAATTAGAAAATCACCCACCTCGAGATCCCCACCCAATTCCGGAGAAGTGTCATCGACAACCTCACTGATACCACCGCTGGCATTAATCACAAAAGGACCTCCTGCGGAATCAGGTGCTGTGATTGTTGTACTGGCACTGAATTCTGCCACTTCTAATCTGCCTGCAGATTTGTTGTAAATCAAAATGGCATTGCTGTCAATACCTGTGGTGTCAATGAAATCAACAATGTCGTTGACTGCCTGACTCATTGTGTTCAGTTCTGGTCTTGATTCTTTGATAGAATCTGTGTCTGCTGAAAATTTGTTTGAATCTGGTTTATTTGTTGGCCATGCCATTATAGTATCTCCGTTTGTCCCACAATATCAGTTTGTAATTGTGGCAAATATTGTATCTGCACATCCAATGTGCAATCTATTCTACGTGCTTTACCGTATGAATCTAAATCAAAAATATTTAACACAACAGGTGTGCTGGATTTGTCAATATAGACTATGGGCCTCACAGGATCACCTCCTGAATCATCTAACCCTGTTATGTGTGGTTGTATGAGACAGTTTGTGATTGTGCCTGTGGTTTGGTTGAAGGTAAGTTGTCTTTCACCCACACTACCACCCAGTGTGCTGGTGTCAATGTTGCTTTGTGTGAGACTGAATGTTTCTGAAATAAAACTAATGTTAAGATTTCTTAAAAACAGTTCAGGTGACCCTGCTGAATCCGTTGCCGCACCAGAATCTCCTGTGCCTTGAATAATTTTGAATTGAAAAAAACGTGCAAAAGGCACTGTGATGTTCGCAGTGTCTGGAGCAATGGTCACAATGTTTGGTGAATCCAACGCACCGCCACTAGAATCAACTGTTTCACTTGTTGACATTTGAATGGTCACTGCTGTTGCACTCTCAAACACAATGATTGGAGCATGGAAATCAACCCTGCCTGCATCAATTATTCCAGTTGTAAATTCTAAGTTGGAACCTGCTGTGCCAGTCCAACTGGTAAATGCGTCCCAAGATGTGTAATCTGCCCAACCTTCCACGCTACGGGCAAACAGTGTGTTTTGTGTTATGTCAAAATATCCATTACTAGGCATATTATCCTCCTAAATTTTGTGAACCACCACCTTGGAAACCATAAGTTTGGTTGATGTAATTTATAAATCCTTCTAGACCATTGTCTTTCAGACGTTGTCCTAGCAGTGTGTACTCGAATGTGTCGTTGTAACCTATACGTGTAAAATCGCCACCTATTCTATATTCTTGTATTTCACCTAGTATTTGTTTTTGTGCTCTTATTTTGAACACCAAAGATTTGTTCAAAGGTAAAACAATTATACCTGATTTTGATTTGGTATCAAATCTGTATAATCTGTCTTCTGCAGGATTAAGACTTGCACCAATGGGAACATTTCTTTCAACTTGTGGAGTGCTAATAAGTTGTTGTTGAGGATCACCAAATAGTGTGGAATAACTTGAATGCACACGATCAGTGCCATCATATGCCTCAACAATGTATTTGTCAATACTAGTTTCCATTGGAAAATTCACAAAAATAAGACAACGTATACCGACTGTGTATGCACTTTGATTAGAGTTCATTTTGTATAAAGACATTTTTCTCACGTTGTCTTGTGCCACTGTGACTGTGTTGTTAAAATATTTGTCGTAAGGACCATGACTTGTAAATCCTGATCTGCGTAAATCATAATCCAATAAAGGGAATGTTGACGGATATTCTTGTGAAATGCCATGCAATCTTTGACCATTTCTACCAAATGCATTGGTTGGATCTCTGGTGGTTGCTCTTTCAGAATAATAAAACTTATCTATAGTGGGTTTGTCAATTGGTTCATAAGGTGGTGGCGGTGTTGGTGTTGGTGTAGGTCCTGCAGAATCTTCTGGATCAGGAACTGGTGGCACAACGCCTTTTGGTGGATCACTCACAGGTCTTTGCAAAGGTCTGCCTGAATATTCATCTGGTAGATACACAGTGGGTGGTATTTCTATCTGTTCGCCTGATGTGTGTGGATAATGACTTGCTGTGTGTTCCACAGCAGATATTTCTAACAATCCTGCATTGGTCAATTTCATATCTATCACTCTGAATGTACGCAAATCAAGATCCAATATTTCTTCAGACATTCTTATGATGTCACCTGGTTCAACATTGAATAATTCTTGTGTGCCTGTAAAACTTAATGTTCTTTGATTACGTGATTTTTGATAGATCATTCTTGCCATTTCACGTGCTATGTAAGGATTGGTTAGTGTTCCAAATGTAAATTCTCCTGACAGTTCTTCATCATCATCTATTGCTTGGTCACCTGCCGCACTGAACACCACTTGTTGACTGCTGAATTCTTTGTCTGGATCTATGTAGTTCACAAACACATTGTTGTACTTGGATACTTTCGATTCTCCACCCAATGTGACTGGACCCACAATGAAAAAATTACTCACATCAAATGCAACATCAATTGTGGAAGATGTGATGTCAGTGGCATTACCACCATCTTCTACTTTCAGTTTGAATCTGCCACTCACATAAGGCATAACGCCTCTGCAACCACCTACCAACTGTTTAACATTGTCTATCAATTTTGATTCTGTGGTCAACACTGTGTTGCAGGTTAAAACAAATTCTGTAAAATTACCATCATTATCCAAGTCCACCAATTGATTATATTTTTCGGCGGCAATTCTAAAACTTTCTGCGTGTATGTCTTCTTTTTTGATGCCCAATCCATAACGTGGATTCATCATGTAGTCTAATAAGACGTTTGCTGGATTTGTGCCTGGTCTGTTGCTATTTGTTTCAATATATGATTTTGATAAATCTGCATAATCGTTTGGCAAGTTTTCACTGCCCGGTGTGACCAAAGTAAGATCAAAAACTTTCTTACCAAACACATCAAATGTGATTTGTGGTACACCACCGCCAAAAGGATTGGAATCTATTTCTGCTTGAGTTGAATTTTTCCATTCAAATCTAAATGCCGCATAAGCAACACCTGGTAATTTTCTTACACCGTTGTTCCAACTGGGTGATTCGTTGGCCAATGTGCTTTGTGATTGATCTTCTGTGCCGTTGAATATTTGAAACTTCACTCTGTTGGCATATCTACCAGTTGTACATGTAATTATTTCTTGATGGTTGTATGTGTTGCTGGTACCTGGGTGTGGCAACAGTTCGTTTTCATCCAATTTAATTCTGTGTACACCTGCAATCTCGCCTTCACAAATGGCATACACCACATAAAGGTATTGATTACTGTTTCCATCAGTTTCTACGTGTACAATTGTGCCACCCAAACGTCTAAATCCATACGCCACAGGTATTCCAACATTGGTACCTGATTTTGTAACCTTCACACCTTGTGCAACTGATTCAGCAGATATGTCTGGTGTTTCAAAAGAACCAAAAGGTTTAATAATAAATCCAAAAGCATCTCCCACAAAAGATGTTATGCCTTTGACAACTTTTTTGATGCCTTTTATAATTCCTTTGATTGGTTTCTTAATGAATCCCATTACAACTCCTTCACATACATATTGCCACACCATTTCATATTTTTCATTTCAAAATATTTACTGGCACGGTCTACATATTCTTCATCAACGTTGTAATCTTTGTCAAACAAAAACACACCGCTCATAATTAATTCAACATCTTGATCTCTTAAAAAATCTTCTATTTGATCAAAGAATTTGTGACTGCTGATCTTGTGTCTGTAATCAGGATGTAAAAAAAACATTTCTACATTGGCAACTCTCACTCTGTTCCAAGTTAATTCTGTTAGACTGATCACACTGTAACCCACCACTCTGTCATCTCTAATGTACAACAAAATATTGCTTTGTTCTTCTATCAGTCTTTGTTTGGTTAATTCTAATGCTGTTTCCACATCAAAATTTAATTTACCTGACACATTGGCCTCTTCAGCGTGTATGCGATAAATTTCTTGCAGTTGATTGAAGTGTGAGATGTTTGCTTGTTTCAACATTATTTTATACCCCATTTGATTTCTGCCAATGCTTCGTGTGAAAATTCCATACTGGCATCGTTAGGGTGTTCTCTTTGAAAATTGTTTTGATTGGTTCTGCGTCCATTCTTTCTGTTAAAGTTTACAAACTGCGAACTGACTTGTAGTTGTATGTCTGCTGTGGTTTGATTGTTGGTCACATTGTAACCTGCTATTTTGCCTTTGAACAACAAGAAAGCATTTTCTCCTGCAGAGTCCCCAAACAACACATTGGTGCTAGGGTCAATAAATCCTCTGTATATGCTCACTGTTTGATTTATTATTTCTGATGTGGCAAATGTTTGCACATTGGCAAGTGTTAAGGCATTGATTGCTAGGTTTACAGAACTGATTTGTACAGCACTGTTTAATTGTGTTTCACTGATAGAAATAAATTCACCTTGTGCAGAATATGTTTCTCCATTGTATGTAAGGTCATACGGGTTGTTGGTGTATCTCAATGTTTCTGATGCACCACCGCTGTCTGGTGTGTCTATCTCCAACAACAACACACTGGTAAACGTGTTGCCTGCAAGATATGTGTTTAGTGGATCTGAAAAACCGCGAGGCATTAGATTACCTCCTCAACATCCATCCTATAATTCACAGTGCCGTCTACATTGTATTGATATTCTTGTAGATCACTGCTCATAATCACTTTGAATGGCACATTGTCGTATGTGACTGTTTCACTAGTGGAAACTTGTAACACTAATGCTGGTTCAAATGAAACATCAAATGGTGATGCATCTGCTTCACACTTTTCTGTTATCATGTACACTTTGCTGTGTCCTGA
>Ga0181394_1000400_pt1 | contig 19522 bp, 16 predicted proteins | sample 17SPOviralmetaG_FD_130123 | JGI IMG/M metagenome (GOLD analysis project Ga0181394, IMG submission 130123) | Marine viral communities from the oligotrophic San Pedro Time Series (SPOT) site, San Pedro Channel, CA, USA - 17 SPOT_SRF_2010-11-23 | ecosystem: Environmental > Aquatic > Marine > Strait...
ACAAAAGCATTAAATTTAAATATGATAATTTTAGTAAGAAAACATAACGAAGAAGAAACTGATAAATTAATTAAATTTAGAAATAGTTTAAGAGATGATATTATTAAAATCAGAAAAGAAAAAATGACTGAAACTAAAAATAATTTACCAAGTTATAATGAGATTATGGGTAAATTAGATGACCTAAAAGGTATTAATTATTTAATTAATTTTTTATTTTTAAAACACGGATTAAGAAATAAAGATATTAATTTAATATATGTTAAAAAATTACCAACTGAAAAAGAAGATGAAAATTATTTAGTTCATAAAAAAAATAAGGTTGTATTAGATATTAATGATTATAAAACTGATAAATCATTTGGATCTAAAACTATTGATATTACAGATGATAGATTTATTAAAGAATTAAAAGATATTAACACAAAAGATAATGCATATATAATATCTAAAAAAAATGGTGAAAAATTAAAACTTTCTTCTTTTAATGAAAGATTATTAAATTTATCAATTGATAAATTAGGTGAAGCAAAATTATTTAAAATATTAATAGCACACTTATTAGATAAGAAAGATTTTAAAAAGATTGAAGAATTAGTTAATAGTAGAGGAACAAGTATGAATACAATAATGAAATCTTATAATATCCACAATAACGATGAAGAAAATTAAAATGTTTTTATATATAAATGGTAAAAAGATTATTGGAAATATTTTGTGGAACAAAATCATTATCCAAAGTATTTGAAAAAAATGACTGGGAAGTATATACAATTGATATTGAAAAAAAATATAATCCTTCTGAATGTGTAAATGTTTTGGATTGGGATTATACCAAGTTTGATAAGGATTATTTTAATCATATACATTTATCTCCACCTTGTATTTATATGTCGCAATTACAAACATGTTGGTATGGTAGATATAAAGGAAAAGGAAATGATAAATATTTATTTACAAAAGAATTACATTTAGAAAAATTAAAAGAAAGTGATAATCTATTATATAAATGTATTGAGATTTTGGATTATTTTGATAATAATACATTTACAATAGAAAATCCTTATCATAATCAATTTAATAGTATAAATAATAGAAACATATTTAATTATGATTACACTATTGTAGACTATTGTATGTATAATCATCCAGTAAAAAAACCAACGATATTTTATAATAATTTTAATTTAGATTTAAAAAGATGTGATAAAAAACATACACATACTAAATGGCGTGACTATGCGAGTGGAACAAGTCCAATAGAACAAAGATATATGTTTCCAGAAGAATTATGTAATGAAATACTAAAACAAGTTGAATTTTATTATATTCATATAATATAATAAGAAAATATGTTTAAGCGTGTAGGTGGTAAATCTAAATTAAAAAAGAAGATTGTATCTTTGATTCCAAAACATAGTATTTATGTTGAACCTTTTGTTGGTGGTGGTTCTATATTTTTTGAAAAAGAACCAGTTGAAGTTAATGTTATAAATGATAAAGATAAAGACATTTACAATATTTATAGTGATATGAAAAGTGTTGGTGATAAAATGATAGATAAAGATTTTAAACCATCAAGGGATAAATTTGATAAATTATTAAAACAAAAAACTTTTAATAATAAAGTTGATAGATTGTATAGAAATTTATATATAAGTGTTAATTCTTTTTCTGGTAATAGAAAAGGATATGTAGGTGAAAAAGAAGAATTAAATAAAACTGGTGATGTTGGTAAAAAATATAAAACTACAAAATGGAAGGATTTTTTAAATAATAATAATGTAAAAATTTATAATAAAAATTTTAAAAGCATGATTGATAAATTTGATAGTCCTAATACATTTTTTTATTTAGACCCTCCATATTCAGAAAGCACAAACGATTATAAAATTTCTGGTGTCACACCAGAAGATATTTATAATGCGTTAAAAGATATAAAAGGTAAATTTCTTTTAAGTTATGATAATAGTAAAGTAGTTAAAAATTTATTTAAAAAATATAGAATAAGAACAGCAACAACCACATACGAACAGAGCGGTCAACGTCAAGAAAATATAAAAGAGTTATTAATAAGCAATTATTAATATAAAACAGCATAAAAACAGCATAATTAACCCTATTTATCATTATTTTAACCATATAATTTAAATTATATGGTTAAAATAACTATATATACAGCATAATAACAGCATAATAACCATTTTATAATGTTTTTTTTGCATTTTAATTAATAATTGAGTAAAATCAGACATAATATATATATAATTTACTGATTTTACTCACTAATTAAAAGATAATATATTACTAACATAAGTTTTTGTAAATTTTCTTCTACATATATTACACTTATTATCCTTTCGGTTTCTATGTTTAATTCCACAATCACTACAACTCCTTTTATTGTTTGGAATAAATCTTTTTATACAACAATTACCAACTGGTAAAACTCTATCACCATTACCAATATAACAATTGTATTTTATTTTATGTCCGCATATACAAAATATACTATGTTCTGGTAAATCACTTGTCGCACCATTAACAAGTTTATAATAATTAAAATGACTTCCTATTTCTCCTCCTTGATAAAACCATTCATTTTTTAATTCTTCAATTGTTATATTATTTTTTTCAAGTCCACTTAAAAATCTTTTTGAATAAATTATATCATCGTCAATAGTTTTTAACTCTTCCATAATATATACATGATATAAAAATTTTAACCAAATAATTTTCCAATAAGGTAAGCACCCCCACCAATTAACCCACCAACCGCTGCCCCTATTCCAACTCCTATTACCCCCCCTGCTAATCCAATTTCCGCACCAGTTGCAACTGCTGTTCCAATTCCTGCTGCTGCCGCAGTTGCTCCTCCCACTATACCTCCACCAGTCGCACCAAGTCCCTCGCTTACTGGTTTGCTTACACCTAAATCTTCAAGACCTTCTGTGATGCCTTCACTTGAATATTTAGTTGCTAAATACCCTGCCGTTCCTGCTGCGATTTCTGGAAGGGCAGGCGACCCTAACAAAAATGATGTGCCTAATCCTGCAAGACCTCCTGCTTCTGCTGTTCTTAAAACTTCTGGTTGCTTACATTCTGGATCAACCCAACTTAATACTTGGTCTGCTCCTAATCCAGCAACTAAACCTACACCAAGACTGGTTGGCGACACACCTTTTAAAACTTCGTTTCCAAAATTACCAACTCCCTCTGCTCTGATAGGTGTTTCCAAATGATCTTGTAATTCTTGTGTTGCCTGGTCTTGTTCTTTTAATGAATCTGTTAAATCTGATGTTCTATCATCTATATCTTTATCTTTAAAATCATCAAGAAATTCTAAATCATTATAGGTTTTTTCTGGTGTATATCCTACCTTTTCTTCATCTGTTAATTCACCACCAGATTTTTCCCATAATGTTTTTTTATGATTAGAATTAACACTCATTTTATCTCCTGTTTCTCTATTATGTTTATTTACCCATTCTGTAAAAGTCATATCATCTTCTGCTTCTGGTCTTCCTTCTGCTAATTTATTAAATCTTGCTTGTAAATCATCAGCGGTCATAGGTTTTTGTTCTGGTTCTGGTGGTGGTCTTAATTGTGATTTTCCTAATTCAGTATCTAATTCTGTTGTAGTTCTTGTTCCTTGTTTTTTACCCAAATCATCAAGTTCAATACCAGTATCAAAAACAAAACTTTTTGTTCCTTTTGGTTGTGGTATTGTCTGAACTTTTACACCCATTATTCTACCTTCTAATGCATCAATAGATTTATTTAATGACCTTGAATTTTGTGATGGTGTTTCTGTTGGCGGATTGGTTTTATTTTTTAAAGTTCTTAATTCTTTAAATTGTTTCTCATTTTCAGTAAATTCATTAGATACTTTTTTTGCTCTTCTTCTAATTTTTGGTTCAGTTCCAAATATACGACTTTCTAAATCTGTTGTTTGCCTACTTATATCATCACCTTCTAAACTACTATTCCTCAATTTCGGTATTTCTTTTAATTCAACTTGCGTTCCTAATACACGATTTTCTAATTCTGTTGTTTGCCTACTTATATTATCATCTGTTTTTGGTTGTTGTCTTCTATCTATTAATTCTGTTTCATCTTCAACATCTTCTAATTGTTTCCCTTTTTGTTTAAATATTCTTCTTCCTTGACTTTGTTGTGTTTGTGACAAATCTTCTAATGGTATTAATGTTTCTTTTTTTCCAAATTTAGCAAAATAATCTTCTGGTGGTAGGTCATCAAAATAATTAGGGTCAAATTGTCCTGTTCGTTTCATTTTTGCAATTCTATCTGGTGGTAATTTTGGTAAATGTGGTTCTGGAATACTTTTTACATTCGCTTCTAATGTATCTAATTTTTGTTGTGTTAATGGATCATAAGGCATTATTTCTGGTGGTGCAGATGGTTTTTTATTTAACATTCTATTAAATGTTTGTAATTCTCCATGTTGTAATGCTGTTTCAACTGCTTTTTTTCCTTTCATTTCAATAGTAGTAGGGTCATCTGTTCTTGGGTCATTACTTGTAAATTGTTCTAATTTATGACTTGTATATGGGTTTGTTTTTCCTGCTTTTACTGGAATTGTTTTAACTTCTAAATTATTAGTTCCATCTAAATAAGTTGCTGCTATACTCGGTAAATCCTCACTCGTTCTGAATATTTCGTGTTTTAATCCTTCCTCGTATGATGGTGTAGCGTTATAATGAGATTTTCCTATATATGAATTAAAACCTCTGGAATCGACTTTAAACTCTTGTCCTATTGTAAGTGCTTTATTTCCTCCAAGACTGAAACCATTTACCCTCTCAACATTTTCTTTTCCATATTTTTCTATTACACTTTTCATTTGTTTCCTTGCTGATTTTAAATGTTCGTGGTTTCCTTCTCTACCAAAATACACACGAGCATCGTAGTCAAAATCTTCGGCATTTAGACCTTTTGCATCTGTTCCACGATAATTTACTTTTACTTTTCCTGTTCTTGTATTTTCAACAACTAATCCTTTTTCATTAGATAAATCATTATCTATTTTATAATGTTTTAATCCATTATCTTCTAAATACTGGTTCGCTACTACATCATTCTCTTTATTAGCATAATATTTAGTTGCTGCTTTTACCAAATGTGCGTCCTCCATAGCGTCATCTGGAACTTGTTTATCTGTAATTATACTTGATTTTCTTAATGAAAAATGATTAATTAATTGTTTAAATTTATTTTCAACATCTTTTTTTGTTTTTTCTGTTTTTTGTTTTTGTTTTTGTGTTTGTGGTTTTTTTTCCTGTTGTCTTAAAATTTCTAATAATTTTTGTATATATTCAATCTCTTCTCCGTATCGTTGTTTATCGTATGGTGTTAATCTACTTTCTATTGTTTGTAGTTTCCTTTCTTCAAAATTAATAAATTCTTCATCACTCATAGTTTATATTATAAAATAAGATTTTTTTTTTTTTTTAATATGTTATAATATAAATGGAAAATAATTTAATCCAACCAGTCCGTCAATTCATCGTGCATATTCGTTCGAAAGATGTAAATGTAGAAGGAGATTTAAATTCTCACATCTTTATAGATTTAGTTGAACCAATAAAAATTAATCCAAAAGAAGAAGAGATACACTTGGTAATGACCCAAGCAGAAATTCCTAATAGTTTTTATAATGTTTCAAGTAATGTTAATAATGATAAATTATTATATAATTCAAGTGTTAGTTATACAATACCTAATAAAAATTATGATATAGATGAATTAGTAAGAGTTCTAAATGCTGATGATGGTTTCCCAGTTGCTATTACTTATGATAAATTTACTGGTAAAACTACATTAACTAATAATAGTGGTTCTACTATAACTCTAAATTGGTCTGGTTCTACTTGTGGAAAACTATTAGGTTTTGGTTTTGGTGATATTATACCAGATAGTGTTATTGCTAATGGTGCATCTGTTGAATCTACTAATATTGCTGATTTAGCATCAATACATAGTTTATTAGTAAAATCTACCACATCTGGTAATATGGTTTTTTCTACGAGAGGTGGATATTCACAAGTAATACAAAAAATTAGTGTTGATGTTAATAGTGGTTTTATTATTTATTTAAATCAAAATGACGCAAGACAACATACTATATTGCATTCAAATATAGACGCATTAGAATTAAGAATTGAAGACCAAAACAATAATTTAATAAATTTTAATGGAATTAATTATGAATTATCTTTATCATTCATGGTATTTCCTATAAATAGAACAATTCAAGAAATAGAAAGAAAAGTAAATATCAGAAGTAGAAGAAATGCTATACAAGGTCAAATTATCCAACAAGAACCAAATAGATTAGCACCATTTCAAACACCAAGTCAAATTGTTAGACAACAACCAATAGAACCAGTAGAACAAAATGAAGAAAGTGAGATAGAGCATAAAGGTAAGAAATTAATTATAGACCAAATTATAGATATGATGGATAAAAGTTAAACCATATATTCAATCATTTAATATATATAAATAAAATTTATTGTTAATTAAGGAATTAATTTTATATTAATTAACATTAAAAATTATTTTCTTTATATATATTATATTATGTCTGATACTGAAAGTGACGAATCGCTTGATTTAGAAAATGAAAGTAATGTTATTATTGAAGATGAAGAAGATGACGAAGAAGAAGTTAAATATAAAGTAAAAGCACGAAAAAAAAGCAAACCTATTCCTATTCCTAAAAAAAAAGGTAGACCAGCAAAACCATTAGAAGAAAAATTAGCAAAGCAGGTAATTACAAAGGAAAAAGTAATATACATGGTTCAAAATGAAAATGGTGATTATGAAAAAATGAAGAAACCAAAATTTACAGCAAGAGAGCTTAAAAAAATGGAATTAGAAAAAGAAAAAGAAAAAAAAGAACTTGAATTAGGTAAGAAACTTATTCAAAGAAAAAATGGTAAAATTGATAAAAGGAGTATAGGTGGTAAAACAAGAACACCAGCACAAATAGAAGCAACAAGACGATTAGTAGAAGCAAATAAAAAAAGAAGAGCAGAAAAAGAAAACCATAAAAATAAGGAAGTTAAAAACATGATAAAAGATAGTGTAAAAGAAGTTGTATCAGAACCAGCAGTTTTTTATGAACCCAAACAACCACAAATACCAGAATGGACTAAATATGGATTTTAATGTTCCTCATTATACGCATAGTGAGTAAAATCAGCAATAATATATGTAAAATTTACTGATTTTACTCAAATTTTTTAAAGTAAAACCTTCATTAAAATTTTTTTTTTAATTTTTTTATTTTCTTGCATTAAATTATTTCGTGATAATCTTAAATATTCTATATTAGATTTTAGATTATTTACCTCATCTAAATTAGTATCTTTTTCTATACTTGAACCTATTTTTTTTATTAGGTCACATATCTCTATATATTTATTCTGATTAGAAAAATTATCTTTTTCATCATCTAATTCGTCTAATAAATCATTTAATAATTTTATAGTAGTCATATAATATTATTAAATATAATTATTTTTTTTTTTTACTTTTTAAAAATTGTTTTTTAAATTTTTCTAATCCAATATCATAATAATCATCAATAATTTTTAAATTTTCATTTATCATACTATAATCCTTCTTTTTATTTTTAAAAAAATGATCTATCATTTTAAAAAAAGGTTTTAAATATTTTTTTGCTAGACCTCTCGCATCTCTCCCAGCATAAGTATCATAAGGGGCAGATAAATTTTCTCTTTGTTTTTTATATACTTTTTCAATTGTATAATCAATATTTTCATTTGTTATATCTTTGCGATTTAAATAATTCTTACCTATATAAAATCTAAAAAATGATTGTATAGCATCTTTTTCATCTGGTAATGGTTTTTTTACAATAGGATTTAATGGTTTATTTTCATTTTTAATATATAATGCTTTAAAAATACCTTTTTTTTCTAAATCTTCTTTTGTTAATTTAATATCATCATCTTTTTCTTCTTTTACCACATTAATAGTGGTTTTATTTAATAAATTATCAAAAACAATTTCTTTTAATTTTGGTTCAACATTTCTATAAAATGCTTCTGTAAATAATCCATTAGGATTTTCAACAACATAATCATTAGTTTTTAATTCAATTTTCTTATTATCTACTTTATGAAAAATCCACATTAATTTAAATGGATTGATATTATTATCTTCAATAAATTTCATAAAATTTTCCATATCATTTTTATCTGCTTCTTTTTGCATTAATTTTAATAAATCATTAATATAATTACTAAATGCTTCTTGTGCGAATGTTATTGCATACATGAAAAATAGATCATTTAAATTTATATTATCTTTTTCATACCACAAATTATATAACTTTTCATTATATTCTTCTATATCTTTCCATTTACCACCTACATTATCCTTTTCAAAACTTTTATATGATTTTTTAAAATCTTGTAAAACATTAGTTTTAAATTTTTCAAAATCCAATTTTTTTAAAACAATTTTTAGAATATCTTGAATTGTATAATCTGGATTACTTAATCTTAAATCAAGTAAAATATAACTCCATAAAGCGCATAAACCATTTTGTCCTTTTGTAAAATCATCAAAAATATCAAGTTCAATATTTCTATTTATATCAGTCCCTTTACCTATTTTTTCTAAACTTTGCAGACCTCTTACATAAGGGCAACTCTCATTAGGATTACTATATTTAAACCCCCATTTCTTAAATATTTTTGGTAATTCATTTTCTATCATAAAATCTAAACCTTTTAATTTTTCTCTACCTCTCATCTCGTTTCCGTGTGGTTCAAGATGTTCTGCTGTATTTTTTTCTAAATCAAGAATAATCATATTAGCATGTGCTGTTGATTTTCCATCTGAATATGTATAAGCAAAATTAAATGGTAATGGAATAAATCTTTTTTTACATTCTCTTAATTTTTTTACTGCTTTGGTTATATCTTCTGGTAATGCATTTTGATAAGATTTACCCTCTCTATTCCACGCAAAAGCAATATTATCTTTATTTTGCCCTGTTGGTTTTTTATTTGCTTGATATAAATGTAATTGTAATATTGCTTCTTTACCATCAATAGATTTAACAATAGGGATACAATCGTTTTTATGTTTATCTAATATATATTCATATAGTATTAATTGATTACTTTGTGATGCAACCCAACTTTCATTACCTTTTACTTTATAATTTTCTATTTTTTCTGGTGTTAATGAAATACCTCTAAAAATTTTTGGTTCTTTTATAGATTCAATTTTTTTTATTTTTGGAACATCATCATCTTTTAAAGGTTTATCCATATCTGGTTTATCTGGTTTTTTTGGTGGTTCTGGTTTTTTATCTTTTACTTTTAATTTAATATTTTCTTTTTTTTTCTTTTTTTTTATTGGTATTAATGTAATATCTAAACCTAATGTCTTTATAATTTTAATTAAACCTTCTTTTTTTTCTTTACTGAAAGCAGGGCATTTTTCTTTTTTATAACCTCGTATTAAATCTTTTAATTGTTTGTTTGTTAAATCTTCCATTTATATTATAATGTTATATTATTATTTTTGAGTAAAATAAGTTAAAATAATAATATGATTTACTGGTTTTACTCACTTTAAAAAACCTTACTAAAAAAATTATTTAATGCATTTTTCTTCATCATTTTTGCTCTTAAATTTCTTAAAACTCTTGCACCACTTTTACATCTAAAACTTGCTAATTTCTTATGATACATATATCTTCCAATACCCTCACCACCCATTTCATAAATCATTTTAGATGTTCTTTTTCCATCTTCATTTTTAATATTTATTTTTTTACTCACATAAGGACTATCACCACATATTTTTTCAATACTGGATTGTATTGTTTTACCAATAAAATATTTATCAGTAAAATCAATTTTATTTTTATTACCTTGATGTCTAAATAATTCTAAATATTCTGTTTTTAATTTACTTGCTTCTTCCTTTGTAATTGTTTCAGTAGGAAATAAACTATGTTTTTCTAATTTACATTTTTCCATTAAATTTTTAATCCAATTTATTTTATTTAAATCACCTGTGGATACATTAACACTAAATTCTTTTTTCTTCCATTCTTCTTTTAAATCTTCTAATGTAGTATCTTTAAAAAATAAATTACAATAATTTAAATGTTCTTGTAGTGCTTGTGGTTTTACAAAAATCTCTTCATATATATTTTTATGTTTATCTGTATTTGGAATATTAACTACTTCTTGTATTCTTTTATAGTAATCATTATCATCAAAATTACTTTTATAATGTATTGTTAATTCGTGTTCTGTTAATTCTTTTAATTTAAAAAATTCTTTTTTCTTTATATTATATGTTTGTTTCATTTCAGTTTTAAGTTCATAACCAATATTTTTTAAACCATTTCTAAAATGGTAAAATTTATTAGATGTGTCACAATCATCATTATATAAATGTAATGATATTAAATAATTATAAAAAGATTGTCTTTTTAATAACATAGCATCATGTTCTTCTTCTGTAATAATAGTTTTAAAATAAGATGTTATGTAATTTTCTAAATATTTTACCCTATCAACAACATCTTCACTTTTATTAAATTCAAAATCTTTTATAATTTCTGATTTATCTATAAAATAATAATATAAATGTTCTATATTTCTACACCTTGCTATTTGTTGTAGCATAGATTTTGCTGGAATTGTATGACCTTTAAAATAACAAAAAACTTTTCTTTTCATCTGACTATCTAAACCATAAACAATTTTAGGACTAAATATAACTTTATCAATTTTATCTAAATCCATTTCTTCGTCATATAATCTATCAATTACAACTATATTTTGGTCTGGTTCTAACTCTAATAATTTATTTCTTAAATTTCTGCATTCTGTAGCACTATCGCAACAAACCATATATTTATCTTCAAGAATAAGATTATTTACAAGGTCATCATAATTAAATAATTCTGTTGCTGGTGTTCCCTTGTAATGTTTATGTGTATTTTCAATATATTTTACTTCTATATTTGGTGATTGTTCTTTAAAATCTTCAATTGTTTCTTTGGATAATCCATTTAAATATTTTTCTGGATTAAGAAAAAATAATACTGGATCACTAATATCAGCGTCAACACCTATAAATTGCTTACATTCCCTTATAATTTTACAAAAAACCCTCATTACATTTTTCCTCCTTGTTTGTAATGTGGAAGAACTCATTAAATATTCATATACACTATTTAATTCATCTACAAAAACAATATAATTAGAAAAATCCCAACTACTAATTTTTTCAATACTATCAATTTGTATAATCATATTATCATCTTCAAAATGAAAAAAACCTTTACCTCTATGTTCGCTATATAAAATATAATCTTCACCTTCTTCTTCATCATTATTAAAATTACTAAAAACTCTTCTATGCTCTTGTGCTAATGAAACTCTGCTTGTAATAGATAAAATAGGATTACCTTGTTCGTGATGATATTTATTAAATAAATAAGTTTTTCCTGTTGCTGTTCCAGATTTAATAATATAATTTACATCTGATTCAAGTTCAAGAACATCACTCAATCCTTTTGTATTTTCACTATTTACAATTTCATCTGCTTTTATTTTATTTTTTGTTAATGGTTTATTTTTCATATATGGTAAATAGTGTAATTTACCAACTGATTTTAAAACATATTCTACACAAGTTATTTCACAATTAGCACTATTCCACATATCAAGATTTTCTTTATAATTGTATCCTTGATTTGCTTTACTAATTTTATCCCATTCATCGTGTCTATTTATAATTTTGTAAAAAGTAGTTAATTTAAAATATTCTTCCCAACTTTGAAAAAACTTTAATGGTAAATGCTCTTCAATAAATTTTAATTGTTCGTCTGTAATTTCATAATCCCATAATCCATCATTTAATCTATATTTAAGATTTTTTTTAAGATTAATTTTATCTTTTCTACATTTTGTTTTACCAGTTTTATCGTATAACATATTAACAAAATCATTATTAATAACATCTAATTCTTTTACTTCAACATTAGTAAATGGTAAATAAAATTTTTCATTACCTTCTACATCATAAATTTTAGAGTAAGCACCAACAACAAAACCACCTTCACCTCTAATATCAATTTCTAAATTTTTAGATTGTGTGTTAGGGTAAGACCCAGCGTGTTCTGATTTAAAATATAAATGAAAACCGCCAGATTGAGTTTTTACTGAAAATGTATTTATTTTTTTAATAATATTTTCAATTGTAATTTTATAATCTTCATTTATTTCAATTTCAAGAATGTCACAATAATATTTAATAAAAGGGTGTTCGTTTTTTAATTCATTCCATACTGGTTTAGATGTATCCAAGTCAATTACAACTAATTTATTTAATGAACCAGTAAGTAATCCATAAGAAGTATTTTCATTCATTATTTCTTTATTATGGTATTCATAACTAACTGCTATTTTATTTTCATAAACCATTTTAGGTCTTTGAAATTCTAATCCATTAAATGCAACATTATTAAATCCACATTCTAAATCTTCTTTTTTTAATAATCTTTTTGGTGGTATATTTGGTCTTTTTTGTTTTGAAAAATCATTATCATTTTGTATTTGTTTAGGCACTATAAGAGGTAATTTATAAAGTCCTTCTCTAATTGTATTTGCATTAGTCATATAGTTAAAGGCAAGAAAAGTTTTTTGAGTTTGAGTATTTTGAGTATTCATTATTTTATATAATATAGTAAGATAAAAATTTTACTGAAATTTTCCGCATAAAATTAATTATTTAAAATTATTCCTAAATAATGCAGAATTATTTTTCCTAAATATAATTGGAAAATTTTGAATTTGAAAATATCTAATATTCCTAAATATTTCAACATGATTATACAAAAATTAATTAATTTCATTATACAAAAATTAATTAATAAAATTCTACAAAAACGCCTAAATATTCTCTATCAATTCAAGCGATCTAACAAAATCCATTATAGGAAGTATTTTTTTTATTTCACTTTTATATTTTTTTAACATTTGTAATTGGTCTTCTTTTACATTTAATTTATAATTATCCTTCCAGTATTTAACAAACTTCTTTTCTCTATCCACTCTTTTTCTAACTTCTTTTTTTTCATCTTCGGTTTCCCATTCATATTTTCTTAAAGGCATTATATAATATACAAAGATATTTTTTTTTATGAAATTATCCGCAAAATAAAAATGAGTAAAATAAGCAATAATATATATATAATTTACTGATTTTACTCACATACTTATTCCATATCAAGAAAAGTTAATTTTAACACGACTTCCATAGGTAAATTATTTGTGGTATAACTATTTGCTGCTGTTAAAACTGGTGATACAGCATCTGTATAATATAATTTTTCTACAAAAACTTCGCTTGGTAAGGAGTTGCAAAGGAAAGTTAATGGACTTGATTGACTAAATGAAACTGCGTTTGATGTAGTTGAACCTGCTGTTGTTTCTGCTGATGGTGCTGTATTTTGTAATAAACAAGTTCCTAAAATATTACCATCACCTCCAGTATAACTATCAGTTCCTAATTGTTCTATATTACTTCTTACTAATAAAACTGGAATATTTGTTGGAACTATACGACTTGTTGATGCTTGTCCTACTGGTTGTCTTGTAATTTGAACTGAACCAGATACAACTTCTACTACACATCGTCCCATATTTACTAAATCCTCTGGAATTTTATAAAAAAATGACGATTTGTCTGTTGATAATCTTACAACATTTTCATTTGTGTTAGTTAATCTTAATATTCTTAAATTAGACATTTATTTATAATATAATAAAATATATTAATTTTTATATTATAAATTGATTAAAATTTATTTAAATTAGAAATTTTCTCCATTTCTAATTCTAATACAGATTTATTTTTCATGTTTATCTTTTCTTGTAAATATTCTTCTTTATTCATATTTTTAATAGTATCCTTATATATTTTTTCTATTAATACCTCATACATAGGAGATGGATAAGATTTATATTCTAAATCTACTACTTCTTTGCAATAAATTAATAGATTTCGTTTATCATCATCTTCTATATATGAATCATCAACAATATAAGGTTCATATTTTTCATATTTTTTTAAAAATTTATCTCTATAATCTATTGAAGCATCTTCAAGAAAAACTGGATCTCTAAATTGTTCTTCAACTTCTTTTTTTACTTCTTCTTCAACTGATAATACAATATTTTCAGTTGAACTTTTATAATCATTTAAATCTACTATATCAGACATATATATTATAAAAAGATTTTATTTTTACCAAAAAATTTAATTAAATTTAAAATACTCTTTCAACAATTCCGTTAGGTTGAAGAACCCATACACAATCATACATAGCAAAGGTAGTAAGGTCTTGTGCTGCTGGTGCGTTAGAACCAAAATTAATTTCTAATGTTGATGGTGCTGAATTAGCACTTGTATTCAATCCAAGATTTACAAGGCGTTCATCAGTAAAGCGTTTTAAATCAACACACAAACTACCACGACCAGAAGCAGAACCTAAACCATCATCATTACCAAAGGTAGTTGCTGTAATAGCACAGGTTTTAGCGTATTTTTGTCCGTGTGGAGCAAGTGCTTTTGATGCTTCTAACCATGCTCTACCTTGATTACCATTAGCACCATTAGCAGCATAAGCAATTTCGTCTTGTGGATATTGTTGAGAATTTATACGATATAAATAATCTTCAACATTAGTAAGATTAAATGCGGTAAGGCAATTGTCGTCTTTATTTAAAATATTTGCTGATGGTCGCATAAGTGATACAAGTGAATTAAGTGATCTAAATGCTGAATTTATCTGAAATGTTTGTTTTCCTGCTGATGCTGCGACAGCATTAATTATGGTTTGAGCGGATTGACCTACCCACATAGTAGGTGATGATGTAAGTTTTTGTTTGTAAGCAGACATAACACCTTCATCTAAAATTTCATAAGTAGGAGCATAATATCTTACATTAGATAGTGTGTAATTAAGTGTTGCTGTTGTAGAACTCGTGACGAATGGTTGAGTCACACCAGCAAGTGTAATTTCAAGTGTGATTTGTGGAAGTCCCATAGGTAATGCCTTACCATAATAAGAGTTAAGAAATCCAACATCAAGAGGAATACAATAATGTCTGGAAGTAGTTGTAGCAAGAGTATCTCCATCTGGCGACCAAACACCAAAACTATCATTAGTAAGAGCGTGTCCTACTGGAATATTAGCAAAACTATTAGCAACTGGTCCCCCTCCTCCTGCCGCTGCTTGTGTATTCTGATCGTCCATGATAGTTGATAATGTTTGGTTTGTAGAAAATGGATCATTACCTCCTGTTAATGCTTGGTCGGCACACCAATCTTCTAAACTTGTATTCCATACTTTCTTGTAAAGCGACATTATATTATATCGGTCAAGAGTCTCTACACGACCAGACGAACCTGCGACTGAAATTTCAATTTTTTCAATAACAGCACGAGCATCTCCGTCTAATGTTGCATTACCATCATTATTATTTTGGAGTTTAAAATATAAATAACCCTTTGTAGTATCAATAAAACCATTACTCGCAATAGGTATAAGGATTTTATTATTAGAATTAGCACTATAAGATGAGGAGGTTGAATCCCACCTTGTTAATCTTGTTCTTGAAGGTATAGCATCTGAACCACTAACAGAATATCTCATAGACATCGGCAAATTATTTACTGCTTCACTCATTTTTATATATTCTATTAATATAAAAAAATTTCTAAAATTAAATGTTATAAGTTTATATAATGAAAATTATTGAAAATTCTAAACTCTCTAAAATTCCTTTAATATCCCAAAATGTAGACAATACTGCTAATGTAGCATATAAAGTAAATCCTCCACTTGAAGCGATGAACTCATTTTCTTATATCGTTGGTTCGGCAGGGAGCGGAAAGTCAAGTTTATTTTTAGCGATGTTATGTAGTCGTCCAACTATGAAGAAACCAGACCAAAGCAGGTGGTTTTACAAATATTACGATCATATTTATCTTATATCTGCATCATTACAATCATTACCCCTAAATAAACTAAATCTAAATGAAAACAGAATATTTAACAAGTATAGTGATGAAATATTACAAGATATTATTGATACAGAAAAAGAAGATGAAGATAATAATAATTGTCTAATAGTGCTTGACGATGTGATTAAGAGTATAAAAAAATCCGCTACATTATGTAAGGCGATATTAAACCGAAGACATATTTTAACAAACCCAGACGGAGAGGGGTGTGCTGGTTGTAGTGTTTGGATATTATCACAGCGATATATAGAATTGCCTCTCACTTTTCGATGCAATGCAAGTTCTATATACCTATTTAGGACTGATAATAAAAAAGAATTGGATAGTATTAAAGACGAGTTAATGAGTGATTTATCAAAAGAACAACAAAACGAAGTTTTAAAATTAGCATGGAAAGATAAATATAGTTTTTTATTAATATTAAATAATAAACCTACTAATGAAAGATACTATCAAAGATTTAATAAAATAATAATTAATGAAGATGATGTAGACGAAGGAGTTGAAGTGAGTAAAATCAGTAATTAACATATATATATTATTGCTTATTTTACTCATTTAAATTGCTTCCATCGCTTCTTGTTGTGCTACATATTTTTCATAACTCGGTGTATCATAAGGTAAATTTACTGCCTTCATTTCATTTTGTAATTCCCTTTTATATGCTAAAATATCTCCCTTTTTTGCTTTTAATTTTTCTGATACTCTTTGCCCTAAATATTCTTTTATATTTTCTACCATTCTTGATGTTAATTTTTTCTTACTTCTACCAGTTGCTGTATCTTCAATATAATCAATTAAATCCTTATATGCTGTTCTTTTTATTTTTTCTTTTTTTGCTGGGTCTATACTTGATGCTGCTGGGTCAAAAGTTTTTCCAGTATTTATAATGCTTAATACATCATTAGTTCTTTTTATAAATTTATCAAACGCTACTCTTGCGTCTATCTGAATATCTGGTATTAATTTTTCATATTCATCTTTTGCTTGTCCTTCCATAGCATATACAATATCCATATCACCTTGTTTTTCTTCTTGTGATAAAACTTGACCTGCTTTTTGTTTTTGTTGTATCTGATTTTTTAATTGTGATAAATCTGTTGTTTTTGTTGCTATATAAGTTTCAAAATCTTCTCGCTGTTTTTCTAATACAGGGTCTTTAAATTTACTTTTTTGTATTGCTGTTGCTCTTGCTGGTTGTTCGTTTCCTTGTGTGATTTCACTAAAAGGTATTCCTTGTTTTGTTAATTGTTGTGCTAATATTTCTTTTGGTTCTAAATTTAATCCATTCATCATTATTTTATGAAAAGGTGATAAATTAGGATCACTAATAAGATAATTTAATTGATCTCTTGGAATAGTATTTATAAAAATTCTATATTCATCTCTTAATGTGTTTCGTTGTTTCATAATTCTATTATAATCTGCTAATGGTATATGATAAAAATTATCTTCTGGTTTTCCTATTGAAAATCTTTCTCTATCATTATACCCTATATCTGATTGGTATTTTTCCCACCTATGATATAATCTATACCAACCAGGAGGCACAGATATATCAACAGGAGTTCCACCAGTCATAGTATCGTGTCCCCCTAAAACTGCACCTTTTATAGTTGCTAAATCAGATTGTTTTGGTCTTGCATATTCTTCCATTTCAACAGGATTAGTTGGAAGTCCAGTTATAGTTTGTCCGCCATCAATAACACTTCCACCAGTAGTAGAAGTAGCATTAGATGGTTGTGGTGATAAAGGTGCAGGTGGTAATTGTGTTCCACCACCTATTTTATCAGATACTTCTTTTTCTAAATCTTTTAAATCTTTTAATGGATCATATGTAGATGGTTGTGCTGGTTGTGATGGTGTAAAAGGTCTAATTGATGGTATTGGTTGTTGTGGTTGTGGTTGAGGTGGTTGAATTGATGGATTAACAGGAATACCACCCATATATCTAACTGCTTCTTGAAAACCGAATCTATTAGGTTGTATTGGTGTTGGTGTTGCGATTGCTTGTTCCATCTGTGGATTTAATAATTTTTTTAATCCTTCTGTTTTTTGTGTGACATCTTGAATAAATTTTAAAATATCATCATTAGTTTTTAATTCACTTGTTGAAATCATGGTTAATCCTAAATTCGCAGGTATTTTTATATTTTTCTTTCTAACTTCTGCTTGGATATTATCATAATTTTCTAATTCAGATTTTAATTGTTCTAATAATTGTTTTCTTTTATTATCTTTTGGTTTGCTTTTCTTTTTCTTTTTAACTTTTCTTAATTCAACATCATTAGGAAACTGAATAATAACATTTTGTGTATTTTTATTTATATTTTGCCCCCCTTTACTTAAAGGTTGTTTTACTGCAATAATATCTGCAATTGGTTCTTTATCCTGTTCCTTCTTTTTTGGTTTTTGTCGTTCAACTGATTTTTTAGATTTAGACATTATACTATAATAAAATATAAAAAAAAAATTTATTATATTATACTAAATGAAATTACCAAAAGTAATTGTATTAAAAAGTGCATACGATTTAATTGACCCAGAAGAAGAACAAGTAAAGAAAGAAAGAAATAAACCGAGTGTGGAAAGAAAAAAAACTCCAAATGAAAAAAAATATAATGAGTTTGTAAAAAAATTATATAAACAGAAGAAATTTAATAAGTGAGTAAAATCAGTAAATTTAATATATATTATTGCTTATTTTACTCAAAAATAATAATATAACATTATAATATATGAGTTCAAGAAACCTAACAAATGGAAATGGTTTTAATAATAGAAATTTAACTAACACATTTACTACTGAAAATTTATCAGATATAACAGCATCATTACCATTATTAATTGATAGTAATTATAATGTATCTATAAAAGGATTAAATAGTTTAGGAAGTGCTAATCAAATTTTAAAAATGAATTCAAGTGGGACGGCAATAGAATATGCTAATGATGATGATACTAATTTTTGGGATTTAAATAGTTTATCATTAACACCAAAATTAGATAGTTATAATGTGATTATAGGTCAAAAATCAAATGCTAATGCTAATAATGTTGAACTTTTAGTTTATGGTGATATGGAATTAAAACAAACTTTATACTCTACTAACAATAATCAAAACAAAATAGATTTTGACACTACATATGGTATAGATGTTTATGGATTTTATTATACACCAAGTTCAAGGTCTTATAATATGTCTTTTAGAAATACTCAACACGGCAGTTATTACCCCTACATAGGTGTAGGTTCAAATGGAGATTTTATTTTTCATATCAACGGCAGAGGAGATGTTATGACGATGAAAGCAGATGCTACGAGAGATGTAGTAATAAATGCTGGTGATTTAATCGGTATATATACAAGTTATTATAGTAAAACAAGAATGAATGATATTTA
>Ga0181394_1000403_pt1 | contig 19277 bp, 18 predicted proteins | sample 17SPOviralmetaG_FD_130123 | JGI IMG/M metagenome (GOLD analysis project Ga0181394, IMG submission 130123) | Marine viral communities from the oligotrophic San Pedro Time Series (SPOT) site, San Pedro Channel, CA, USA - 17 SPOT_SRF_2010-11-23 | ecosystem: Environmental > Aquatic > Marine > Strait...
ATCAAACTACGAATAAATGAAAAAATTTAAAGTAAATATCTGGGCGTATAATCATCACGCTAAATTTACAGTAGAATCACAAGATTCCCCGACTGACCTTGAACAATCAATCCTTGACAAACTAGGAGAAAATAGTATAGTTTGGGAAAATCTTGGCGTTAGTTATGACGACAAGATAAATAGAATAACTTATGAGGAAGTTATAAATGATACAAGACCTATACAAAGCAAAAAGGTCCTTGGAGTTGAAGTGGGAACAGGAGCATCTGGACAATAACAGATACACTCTTGAGATGGTTAGAATTGACGACAAAGTCAAAGAAATCATCACAAAGATTAAGCTAGAAGAAGCTCAAATCGCCCATAGACAGAACACAATTGAAGGTTCTACTCCTGAAGTTTCAGTAGCTACTTAAACAAAAGCTACATCGTTGGAAAAAATCCACTCCACACTACAGGATCTCTTGCACTCTACTTAAAACTGTTGTATAAAAATCACACTATATATTTTTTAAAAAAATACAGACGCATATAGTCGACGGCCTAAAGACTGTATTTATTAATTAGGAGGATAACATTATGGCAAGAACTACATTTTCAGGACCAATCGTAGCTGGTAAAGAAGAAACAACTACATCAAAAGGTTCTGACGGAGAAATTAAATTACTTAATAAAACTAATGGAAAATTAGTTTCTTTAAAAGCATCAACAGCAGCAGCTGCTGACGTAACTTTTACATTACCTGCTTTAGACGGTACTTCAGGTCAAGCTTTAGTTACTAACGGAGCAGGAGTTTTAAGTTTCGGAGATGTCGATCCTGATGATCCAGTTGTAACTTTAACATCTGCAGCAGCGATTGATGTTGATTATTCAACAGGAAGTCAGTTTGCAGTTACATTAGATACAAACGCAACTTTTTCATTTTCAAATTTTCCAACAGGTGGAAACTTAGTTATTACAATAACTCAAGACGGAACAGGTGGACGTACAGGTGCTTTCACAAGTTGTCTTTTCCCTGGTGGATTCCCATCACTATCATTAGCAGCAGGTGACATTGATGTCGTAACTGTTTATAATGATGGAACTAATTTGTTAGCAAACATTGGTAAAGATTATCAGTAATCTTAAACAATAATTAACTAATAAATTAAGGAGAGTAAAATTATGATAGAGAAAAGAATACAATTTGGAATAAGAAATGTAGGACAAAACCTTTGGTTACCAAGTAGTGAAGAAGTTTTTGGAGCTGAGTTTGATCCTTTAGAAGCTTGGTTTAGAGCAGACGTTGTCTCTTCCTTAATAACAGCTGGAAGCAGTGTTACTACTTGGAATAATTTAGTTGATAATACTAAATTTGCTATGCAATCAGATGGTGGAGCTGATACTCCAACTACTGGTGGTAATATAAATGGTGTGCCTGCTCTACAATTTACTAATCCTCAAAGATTAGCATCAAATCAAGATAATATTGCAAAACCAAGTAATGGTAATCTTACTGTTGTTACTTGTGTTGATATAGGAGCAGTAAATCAAACAGCTGATTCTATATTCAGTGTTATAGATGCTGATGGAAACGATTTTAAAATAGAAGCTGACAGCACTACTGAGTATCTTGGAAAATATGCTCAAAGTGGTCTTGGAGGTGGTTTTGGTTTTTCAGGGGGTCCTTATTCAGGGCCGCATATAGTTGTAATTGATCTTGATTTTGCAGGTTCAAACGTAAGAGCTAGAATAGATGGAAATGGCGTTGGTGTAAGCGGAGGCTATAATGTTTCTAAATTAGGAAGAAGAATATCAGCGAAACTGATGGCTCAACCTGCCGGTAATAGACAATTAGGTGGTCAAATGGCTGAGTTTATTATGGCCTGTTTTGAAGATAATGGTTTCACAGATTCTGAAGCGTACATTGAAAAATGTGAAGGTTATTTAGCATGGAAATATGGTTTACAGGGACAACTTCCTGTATCACATCCATACAAAACACAACCACCAAGAGAAGATAATAGCAAAGCTGGAGCAGCAAATGTTGCACCAACTGCACAAAATCAAGCTCCATTTTCTGTCATGGCTCCTGGAGACCCAGACCCATATAGATTTTCTGAATTTAGTAGTAGTGCTGAAGCTGCATTTGGTTACAGCGATCCTGAAGGAAGTCCAATGACTAATATTACTGTTAAATCTCTGCCAGCTGATGGAACATTAAAGTTATCAGGTGTTAATGTAACTGTAGATCAAGAAATATCTACAGCAGATATTGAAGCTTTGAATTTTACATATGACCGTAATTCAAATGCACAATATCAGGCTTTCTGGAATTTTTCAGTGAGTGATGGAACAGCTGATAGCGGTATTTATACTTTCACTTTGAACGTACAACCAGCTGGAGGCGGTGGTTAAAATTAATTAAAGGAGAAAAAATATGTCAGGAAGCGCAACATCAGATCAAACAACCTTAACCTTCGATACAGTCGGAGCAGATACTTTAGGTAAAACAGGTAGAGCTAGAATTACTTCTATTCAAGGAAAAGGAATAGCAAACTCTACAATAGTTTTTTACAATTCTGCAGATGCAGCAGTACCGGGAGCAGCTATAGCTACTTATAACTATGGTGATGAAGGTTTAGAAGTATATATTCCAGGTTCTGGTATTTTATTTAAAGAAGGAATTGTTTATAATTTAACTGGAGCAAGCGGAAGCGTTACTATAACTATTACGGGAGCGTAAGCTCATGGCTAATACTACTTCGGGAACAACGACCTTTGAAAAAGGTTTTTCTATAGATGATATAGTTCACGAAGCGTATGAACGAATAAATATGACTGGTGTTACCGGTCAACAATTAAGTTCTGCTCGAAGATCATTAAACATAATGTTTCAGGAATGGTCTAATAGAGGTCTTCACTATTGGGAAATAAAAAACAATAACTTAACTTTAGTACAAGGTCAGAATTTATATACAATGTATAGATCACCTGAAGATGGTACTTCGGATGCTAACGCTATTTATGGAGTTGATGATATTTTAGAAGCTTCTTATAGAAATCAACAAGGAATAGATTTTCCATTAACTAAAATAAATAGATCAATCTATCAATCTTTTGCAGATAAATCACAACAAGGTTCACCTACACAATTTTTTGTTCAAAGATTTATTGACAGAATAACAATAACTTTATTCTTAACTCCAGGTTCGACTGAAGCCGGTAATAGTATTAACTATTATTATGCTTCAAGAATTCAAGATGCTGGAGCTTATACTAATCAAGCAGACGTGCCTTACAGATTTGTACCTTGTATGGTAGCGGGACTTTCTTATTATTTAGCACTTAAATTTCAACCAGCTGCAGTTCAAAATTTAAAAATGTTGTATGAAGATGAACTACAAAGAGCATTACAAAACGATGGATCTTCTTCTAGTTTATTTGTAACACCGAGAACTTATTTTCCGGAGATTTAATACATGACTAATTTATCAAAAGGCAGACACGCATTAGCAATCTCTGATCGGTCAGGAATGCAATTCCCTTATAATGAAATGGTAAGAGAATGGAATGGAGCTTTTGTACATATTTCAGAATTTGAACCTAAACAACCTCAATTAAATCCAATACCAATCGGTGGTGACCCACAAGGTTTACAAAACGCTAGACCTGATAGAACTGAGCCACCAACTTTTGATTTATTACCTGAGAATCCTTTTTCAGCGTTAAGTTCTTTAGGACTACCAACTAATGTATTAGAGTGTAATTTTCCAAACAGTGGTTATGAAACAGATGATTGGGTTAGATTTACTAATTTAACAAGTCCAATTCCTGGATCAAACATAGAATCAATACAGCTAGAAACTACTTTAGATGGAGATATAAATGATTCTACCACTACTATAAATTTAACTGATGCAACTTATTTCCCTGTAACTGGATATATTACGATAGAAAAAATAGACCCTGTAACTTTACTTTTTAAAAATGAAACTATTTCATATGCAGCTAAAGTAGGGAATCAATTAACAGGGTGCGTAAGAGGAACAGCTGCTAAATTTAGAGGTGTGACTCCACCAAATACAACAGCTGGCTCTCATAGTACTGGCGCTAGAGTGTTCGGAGCTTTCAATATAACAATGATTTCATCAACTATTCCCAATCCCGGTCAACCATCAACTATTACAGTTAATAATAGTTTTTTCTTTACTACGTTTCAAAATGTTAATACAAGGGAAAATGGAGGAGGTTTACAGTGTTCAGCTGGACCTATAGTATTTAAGGCATAATTATGAATTTTGGAGAATTAAAATCAGACATTAGAAGTTACACAGAAGTTGATAGCACAGTATTAAATGATGCTATTCTTACAACTATTGTAAAAAATGCTGAAGCTAGAATATTTAGAGAAACAGATACAGATGACGCTCGTTTCTATGATACAATTACTTTGACTCCAGGTAATAGAGAAGTTGCTGCACCAGCTAATACAAGATTTATAAGATATATTTACATTAATGATACAAACGAAACACCAGCTGTTAGAAAAAATTTAGAACTTAGAGATACTTCTTTCATGGAAGAGTATTATAACACACCTGGTACAGCGGCAGCTGCACCTAATAATATTCCAAAATACTATGCTAACAGAAATGCATCTACTATTTTTTTAGCTCCGACGCCCGATGCTGCTTACGTGTGCCACGTTGCATATGTTAAGCAACCAGACACTATTACAGCTAGTGACGCGACTACAACTTATGTATCTACAAACTACCCAGATTTAATATTGTATGCATGTTTAGCTGAAACTTATGGTTATTTAAAAGGACCAACAGATTTATTACAATTATACGAGCAATCTTATGGTAGAAGTATGGCTACATATGGTATAGAACAACAAGGTAGAAGAAGAAGAGACGAGTATATGGATGGCACGATAAGAACTGCTATTAACTCTCCTTCTCCTGGAGAATAGGATAAAATATGGCATCAAGTTATTCAAATGATATAAAATTAGAACTTATGGTTACCGGTGAAAAATCTGGTCTATGGGGTAATATTACAAACACGAATTTACAAATCTTGGAGCAAGCAGCGAGTGGATATTTAAGTTTAGCTGTAGGCGCAGCTGACGTTAATTTAGTATTAACAGATGGTGCTACTTCAAACGGTAAAAATTTATACTTTAAATTAACTGGAATATTAACAGGGAATAGAGTTGTAACTATGCCTGATTCATCAGAAAGAGTATTTGTTGTAGAAGATGCAACAGATAGATCAGCATCACATTACACTTTAACTGTTAAAACTTTTTCAGGAACTGGAGTTACTTTAGCAACAGGTGCGAAAGCTTTACTTTACTCTGACGGAACTAATGTAAATCAAGGAATGATAAACAAAGGTTATAAGTCAACAACTACTTCTTATACAGCTGTAGATGGAGATCAAATTATTTGTGACACATCAGGTGGTGTTTTAACTATTACATTACCAACAGGTCCATCTATTGGATCAGAGGTAAGTTTAATTGATGGTGGACAAAGCTACAGCATTAATGCTTTAACTGTTGCTCCCGGAGCTGAAAATATTGCAGGTTCTCCAGGAGATATAACTGTTTCAACAGACAATGAAAATTTTACTTTAGTTTATGTAAATGCAACTGTAGGATGGACCTACAAAGATGATATATAGGAGGTAAAAATGCCTCTTAGCAAATGGCAAATCAAACCAGGTTTCGATAAACAAAACTCTGAGGTTGGAGCGGTCGCACGTTATATAGGTGGTGACAACGTTAGATTTAGATACTCATTACCAGAAAAAGTAGGTGGTTGGAAAGCAGAAGGTGGAGAAAGTATTTCTTCTGTATCAAGAAGACTACATCCATTTAGAGGTAATGATGGTAATAAATATTTAGCTATTGGAACTGATAAATTTTTATTAATTTACTACGAAGATAATTTTTACGATATCACACCATATAGAAGTAGTGGTTTTCCAGCTACAATTGATGAATTTAAAAACAGTACTTTCACAACTGTTTCAGGTTCTAATGTTGTAACAATTACAACAACATCTATTAATAATATATCTGCAGGAGATATAATAGAATTTGAAAATGTAACCTTACCTGTTGGTACAGGTTATGCAGATTCTGATTTTGAAGATAAATTATATGAAGTAAAAACAATTGTATCAGACACAGAACTTACCGTTACACCGGTTGCAAACGCTACAGGAAATGCAGGTCCAGGTGGTTCTTGTTCTATTATTCCATTAGAAACTATTGGTAATCAAATACAAAAATTTACTTTTGGTTGGGGTACAGGAGTCTGGGGTGGATCTAATAATTGGGGCGAAGATGCAACTACGAATGGTGTTAACACTCCTCCTGGTTTATGGTCACTATCAAACTTTGGTCAAGTATTAGTTGCAACTACTTTAAATGGTAAAACATTTACATGGAATCCCGCTGCTGGTAACCCACTCGGGCAGCGAGCGTCTATATTAACTACAGGTTTTGAAACAGATTTAAACCCAACAAATACTAGAATTACTATGGTGTCTCCAACTACAAGACACTTAATTCATATGGGTACAGAAACAACCGTTGGTATTCCATCAACACAAGATGATATGTTTGTAAGATTTTCTTCACAAGAAGAAATAAACACATATGATATTACAGCAGGTAACTCTGCCGGTTCACAAAGAATTCAAGACGGTACAAAAATAGTAGGTGCTATTAAATCAAAAGAAGCAATTCTTATTTGGACAGATAACGCTTTATATTTAATGAGACACATAGGTAGTCCATTCGTATTTGGTTTTGAACAAGTAGGTACTAACTGTGGTTTGATTGGACAGAACGCAGTTGTAGAAGTTGATGGTGTTGCTTATTGGTTAAGTGATAAAGGATTTTTTAAATATGACGGATCAGTTAAAACTATTGATTGCTCTGTTGAAGATTATGTTTATGATGATATTGATACAACTCAAAGTCAACAAATCTATGCAGGTGTAAATAATTTATATACAGAAGTTAGATGGGACTACCCGTCTTCATCAGCTGATTATAACGATAGATATGTAATATTTAATTTTGCAGAAGGTGTTTGGTATACAGGAAATACACCGAGAACTTCTTGGGCTGATTCAAATGTATTTAGTAAACCATTTGCAACAGATTTTGACAACACTACAAATGGAGACTTTCCAGAAGTTATAGGTGAGCCTGCAGCACCAAATGGATATGGTAAAACTATTTTATACAATCACGAAGTAGGTGTGGATCAAGAAAACTTAAATGGTAGTATAACTAGAATTCTATCTAATATTGAATCATTTGATTTTGACATATCAAATCCACAAATAGGTGATGGAGAAGTATTTTTATCTATGAGAAGATTTATACCTGATTTTAAAACTTTAGATGGAACAGTTAAAGTTACACTAACATTAAAAAGATATCCATCAGATACTGGAACAGCATCAACCTATAGTTCTTTTGATGTTACATCTACAACAGAGAAAAAAGATACAAGAGCAAGGGGTAGATTTTTAAGTATAAAAATCGAAAACACTGGTACAGAAGATGGTGAAAATTGGAGATATGGTACACTTAGAATTGATATACAACCGGACGGTAGAAGATAATGGCTATTACAATTAGAGTTCCTGATCCTACAGAAGAGTATAATGCTGGTAATCAAAGACAAATTGTAAGAGCAATTAATAATGTAATTCAACAATTAAACGCTCAATATAAACCTCAAGGAGAAACTTTTAATGAGATAGAACAACTATCTTACTTTCTAGGTAATGCACCTGCAAAACCTTCAGGCCCTGCTACAGCTGAAGTTGGTGGTGGAGGAGGAGGAGGACTTCCTTACAGCAGGATAGATGTTAATGATTTTCTTGCGTTCAGCGGATATGGATATGCAACTCCGCAGCCCATTCAATTAGATCCAAATAGAGGGTATCTTGTTACAAATGGTTATTTTAGTTCAGGGCCTCCTGAATTTGCCCCTGTTACACCAGAAGCTCTTTTGCCTGTAGAACCGCCAATAGGTACAAAAGTGGGAATAGTTATAAATGGATATGATCTAAAAGTTAGCGCAGGATTTGATTCAGACGGCTATCAAATTAAAATAGATGGTTATGGTTATGGTACTGGATACGTACTTTTAGATAGGTTCGGGGGAGCTGGCAATGGTGCTAGAACATTTGTTTATTTTGGAGATGGTGGTTATGCTTTCGGTTATAGAGATGTGTGGTATACTATTGCAACAGATTAAGGATTAATTATGGCAACAAGTTTTAAAAATATGATTTACGATCTTACTCCAACAACGAGTGAGCAAACAGTGTATGGAATTCCAACAGATTCACACTCAATTATTAACGCTTTTTACGTAAATAATACAGGTGGTAGCTCTATTGATATAGAGGTTAGATTAGACCGAGGACCCGGTAGAAACTACGTAGCAAATCAAACAATAGTGTTCTCTACTCCTTTAACTGCAGGTCAATATTTAAATTTACTTACAGGGCCACTTGTGCTAGAAGGCGGAGATAAATTAGTATTTACAACAAATACAACCGGTAGAGTACAAGGTACAATCGCCGCCATGCAAGTAAACAGAGAAGATCAAGAAACAACACCAATAGGGTCAGTATAAACTTGATCAAAAATTGAAATAGGAGTATATTTTATTATGGCAGAAAAAACTACAGCATTCACAGGTCCAGTCGTAGTAGGACTTAATGACAAAAAAGGTGAGATTCGTTTAACAGATGGTAAGAACGTTAATGAAGCAAAATATTTATCTATTGCAGCTCCAGACAATATTACATCAGACACAACTTTAACATTTCCAAATGGTGCAGGGACTGCAGGTCAGATTCTTTCTACTGATGGTAATGGTGGTTTAAGTTGGGTTAATGATTCAGCAGGTAATCCTGCAGGAACAAATGGCCAAGTTCAAACAAATGATGGCGGTACTTTTGGAGCAATTTCAGAAGGGACATCAGGACAAATTTTAACATCAAACGGTGCAGGTTCTGCACCTACATTCCAAGCTGCGCCTGTAGGAGGAATTGCTGCAGTTGTCGATGATACATCACCAGAACTTGGTGGTGATTTAGCATCTAATGGACACGACATTGATTTTGCTGATGATGATAAAGCAAAGTTTGGTAATTCTGGTGATTTAGAAATTTTTCATGATGGAACTAACTCTTTTATTAAAGATGTAGGAACAGGGCAATTAAAAATATCTGGATTTGACGCTGTAAAAATAACAAACGGTGATGATACTGTACCAAGTGCTCAATTTATATCCAGTGGAGAAGCACAACTTTATTACGCTGGTGGTCAAAAACTTGCTGCAAATGCAGCTGGTATAACTGTTTCAGGTAAAGTAGTTTCAGATGGTCTTGAAGTCGATGGAGCGGCAGTCATTAAACTTGATGGTGATTTCCCAACAGGTGTGGAGAACGTAGCTATGGGAAATGCTGCACTAAATTCTTTAACCTCTGGTGGTCAACAAAATACTGCTATTGGAACTAGTGCTTTATCAAACATAACTAGCCAAAGTGGTAATACTGCAGTTGGTGCCCTTGCGGGAGCCCAAACAACTGGTGGTAATTTTAATACTGTTGTTGGTGCAACAGCTTTTAATAATAATGTAACAGGAAGTAATAATACAATTGTTGGTAAAGGTGCAGCTAGATTTGCAACAAATAGTAATAACACTGCTTTAGGACACGAAGCCTTAGACAGTCAAGATAGTGGTTTTGATAATACTGCTATTGGACAATCAGCAGGTAGTACAATTACATCAGGTAGTAACTTAACAGTTTTGGGACACAATGCTGAACCTTCATCAGCTACAGCTACCAATGAGATTACACTTGGAGATTCAAATGTTACTTCATTAAGAATACCTGGATTACAATCAGGAGCATCTAACGGTGATGTATTAACTTTCAATGGTTCATCTCTTGCTTTAGCAACACCAAGTGGTGGTGCGGCTACTGACGTAGATGTCAATGGTGGTAGAGTTAACCTTAGAGGTGATTTAAGTACATTACTTGTACCATCTACTGCTAACGCTCAACTTATGGGAGCGAATGCACTTGGAAACACTACTAGTGCTACATCTACAGTAGCAATTGGAACAAATGCTCTTAATGGTACTGCTCCTGGTCAAGAATCTAATGACAACGTTGCAATTGGAACATATGCTATGCAAAATTACACAGGTAATTTTGGTGGTCCACCTAATCAACAAGGACATGGAAACACTGCAGTTGGAACTGGCGCTGGAGATGAAATTAGAGGAAATAATAACGTGGCTATAGGATTGAATGCTGGTACGAGAATCGATGGATTCAACAATACAGCTGTAGGTTTTGATTCTATGTTTGGTTTTCCAGCTTTAAGTGGTGAAAATAACACATGTCTTGGAGCTGGAGCTCTAACTTCTTCTCAGTCAGTAAATAATGAAATTACTTTAGGTAATAGTTCTATTTCAACTTTAAGATGTAATACAACATCAATTAGTTCTCTATCAGATGCTAGAGACAAGAAAGATGTTGAAGACGCAAACATAGGTTTAGATTTTATTAATGATTTAAGACCTGTTAAATTTGTATGGGACACTAGAGATGGTGCTAAAAAAGACATTAAAGAAGTCGGATTTATTGCACAAGAACTAGATGAAGTTCAACAAAAACACGGTGTCGAAGATCATTTACAGTTAGTTTTAAAAAACAACCCTGATAAATTAGAGGCTTCACAAGGAAAACTTATACCAATTTTAGTTCAAGCTATTAAAGATCTTAAAAAAGAAATAGATGAACTTAAAAAAGCATAATTTTTCTTTACTAAAGGTATAACAACATGAGTTTTTTCAAAAAAATTGAAAGAGGATTACGAAAAGTAAAAGATAAAATTGTTGATGATATAATACCTACCGGATCAGCCACTAAAAGAGCTATTCGAAAAGCAATACCTAATGAATTAGCAGACATAGCAGTTAAAGCTGCTCCTTTCGTTGCACCTTTTAATCCAGCTCTTGCAGCTGGAATGCGTGGTATTGGTAGGTTTGATCAAAGAGGAAGTATTAGTGATGCACTAAAACAAGGTGCTATGATGTATGGTGGTGGTAAACTAGTTGGTATGATTCCAGGCACCGAAAGTTATTTTGGTCAAGGTTTAGAAGGTGCTAAAGCTTTAGGTGGTGATGCCTTAAGTGGAATTAGAAGCCTAGGTACAAGTGGTAAAAATTCTGTCACAGAAATGTTAGGTAGTGGTAAAAATGCTGTAACAGAAATGTTAGGTGGAAGTGAAGCTGGTAGTCCAAAAGGCATGCCTGATTTTTCAGGGATGACAAGAGGTGGAGGCGCAGTACAAGATAAAGGTGTCATGTCAACCATATTTGATAAAGGAATGGATATGGGAAAAGAATATCTTTTTGGTGAAGACAAAAAATTTCAAATGGGAGACATCGGAAAATTTTTAGGTGATCCTGGTAAGACAGTACCTTTAACAATGATTGCTTCTTATATTAAAGAAAAGTTTTTTCCTGACGAAGATCAAGATAGTTTTGATGCTAAGTTTGCAGAAGCTATGAGAAAAAGAGGAGAAAATGTTGAGGGTTATTTAAGACAGTATGGACCTTTTGATCCTAGAAGAGACCCTACAAAAAATCCTTATACACAACAAGAAATAGATCAGTTTGCTAAAGATAAAACTATAGAATATAGAAATGCAGCAGATGGTGGACTAATGACTTTACCAAGAGAAGATTATTTTTTAGGTGGTAAAACTTATTCTAGAACAGTTAATCCAAACCCAGATTTCGAAAGAGCATCAAAAGTAACTCCTGATGATATCATGGGTGTATTTAAAGATAAATTTAACGAAGGTAATTTTTTTAAAGGTGGTATTCTTCCAAAAGGAATTACTGCAGGAACTTACAGAGCTCAACCTCAAAACACCGGTGGTGGTTCTGCAAAACCTGAGGATATAATGAAAATTTTTGAAAGTAAAATGGGTAACTCAAGTAATCCGTTTCTTAAAGCATTAAAACAATTTAGTCCTGATGGTGGTAGTAAAAAAATATCTGACAAAAAAGGTTTAGGTAAATTAATGGTTTCACTTTTAAGACAAGCAAATTTTGATAGAGAAGAAGCAGCTATGGGTGGTAGAATGAACTACGCTAGTGGATCAGAAGGAATTATGATGGCTTCAAATCCAGATGCTGCAGATGAAAGAAATCAAGTTTTAGAAATGATGTCAATGCAAACATTTGGTAAACCTTTAAGCGATTTATCTGATGATCAAATTATAGAATTAGAAGAAATGTTTGATGATTTTATAAGTAGTGGTCAACCATTACCATCAGACCCTACAAAACCAATTAATCCTTTTGCACCTAAACCTACAGGGCCAGCTTTACCTGATAAACAAATGGCATTTATGGACGATGATTATGAGTCAGAATTTATGAGACTTGTAGGAGAATTTATGGAACAAGGGTTTAGTCAAGAAGAAGCAATTGAAGCAGCTAGAGACGAGCTTGCAAGAATTGGTAGTAAGTTTATGGCTGATGGTGGTAGAGTAAATTATGCTATGGGTGGAGACACTCCTGAAGAAAACGCGATGCAAGCAGCGGGCATCGAGGGTCTAGATATAAACATAAACCCTAAAGGTATTACAGAATTAGATATGAGAGAAACAGGTGGATTTATTCCGCCCGTAGGTGTAAAAGAAAAAGAAGATGATATCCCCGCGATGTTATCAAATAACGAATTTGTTTTTACTGCAGACGCTGTCAAAGGAATGGGTGATGGGGATGTAGATAAAGGGGCTGAACGTATGTATAGTATGATGAAAAAATTAGAAAACGGAGGAAGAGTATAATGGCTATTCAAACAGGAGCGTCTCCCGATTTAGAAGCGTCACAAAAAAGATATTTATCCGGTCTTAATTCATTAACTAATGTTCCAACGGATACGTCTAAATTTGCTCCAGAAGTTCAAAGACAATCAGATTTTTCTATGGCAGCTCAACAAGAGCTGGCAAGACAAGCAGGACTAGGTGCAATAACTTTTGATGATCAAGGCGGTGTAAAAAGTATTGGTGCTGGTACAGGTGTTATGGGCTTTGAGCCTTACCTAAATCAAGCTGCTCAATACTCAGGACCAGATGCTTATCAACAATTTATGTCTCCTTACCAACAGGACGTAATTGATACAACACTTACAGAGTATGATGTACAATCTCAAAGAGGAATGCAAGGTATTGCTGACAGAGCGGTAGGAGCAGGAGCTTTTGGTGGTGGTAGAGAAGGTGTTGAGAGAGCAAATTATCAAACAGATTCAAATAGAAACAGAGCTGCATTACAAGCTCAATTACTTGGTCAAGGTTTTGGTCAAGCACAAGCAGCAGCTGGTCAAGCGTTTGGTCAACAGTCACAACTTGCAACTTTACAACCTGCATTAGCTGGTCAAACAGTTGCTGGTTTACAAGCAGCAGGTTCAAGTGATCTTGCATACAGACAAGCTGGTGAAGATGCAAGAAGACAAGCTGCAAGATTAGCAGCGTATGAGCCATACGAAAGAACAAGTTATCTAGCTTCTGGATTAGGTTCATTAGGTGGAATGACTACTCCACTCTCACCTGCAATGACAGGAATGTCCTCACCACAGATGAGTCCCTTACAAACTGCTTTATCTCTAGGAACGACTCTTGGAGGAATTTACGGATCGATTAAATAATGAGAAGTATTTTAAAAAGACCGATGTTTAGAAAAGGTGGTTTAAGTACGACTACTAGAATGGGTTATAACGATGGTACAATACCCCCAGTTAAAATGCCTAATCCTTTAGAAGAACTGTTAGCAAGAATGACTCCTGAAGAAAGAGAAATGTTTTTAATGCAAATGGAAATGATGAATAGAGGTTTTGAAATAGACATTCCAGAAAATCCAGATGCGATACCTCCAGTTAAAATGCCAGATTATTCTAGAGAAGATAGAGCAATGGGTGGTAGAATGCACTACGAACAAGGAACAGACCCCGTAGCTGATGCTAAAGAATTAATGGAAATTGAAAACATGAGAGACCCTTTCACACCTTTCGACATGAGTGAAGAAAAAGAAACTGTTAAAGAAAAATATCAGCCAAAAAGTAGAGAAGACTTTATGCGAACTGCAATGGAAGGCACTGGCATAATGGACCAATTTATTAATCCTAAAAAAGATAGAAGAATGGCAAACCTTGCGTTAAGGTTTGGTGCTAATTTATCTAATCCTAATTTAAGAGGAAGTTTTTTACAAAAAGTAGCACAAGCAGGAGCTGGTGCGGTGCCAGGTTTAATTCAAGAAACAGAAGCCATGGATAATTCAGAAGCTGGTATAAATGCTTTAAAGATGAAAAGATTTATGGATATATATGATAGAGAAGAATTAAGAAATTATAAACAAAGTCAAGCTGAAGACGGTATTGATGATCAAGAAACAGCGTATATGAAAAATGTAGAATATGCTGTGAAAATTTTATATCCAGGGCAAAATTTTGCTGAGTTGGCAGAGGAAGAACAAGGAAGAGTTATAGGTCTGCTAAACAAAGATGTACAAAGCGACGCTGAAAAACGAGATAAATATTTAAGTGGTATATATGAAGTAAAAACAGAGGTCCCTAAGATATCTAATTTTGATGATGATATTGGAGCATATACCGACGCTGTTACAGAGTATGAAAATAAAGTTAGAAATAAAATTAGGTCGCAAAAAATACATGATGATTTATTATCTTCGGGAAAAATAGATGGAATTGATATCACTACTGTATCTATTTTTGATTCAGCAAAAAAATCAGTTGATGAGAATGTTTTATATGAAATAGCTATGGACATGAAAGCACCAGAAGGTGCTAGATATTTTTATAGAGACAGAGATGATAACACAAACGTTCTACAAACTATTTATTTAGACTCTGGATTTAACCCTATAATATAAGGAGAGTAGATGGCTTTAAGTCTTGAAGAAATCCTTAAACAACAATCCGGAGAAACTATTGAATTAGAAGATAGTATTGATATTAATAGTGGTGGTACTTTTACTCTTGATGAGATATTAAATAATAAACCTACAACTCCCTCACAACCAGAAAAAAAACCTAATGACAGCGATGAGTCTTTAGAACCTGAAGCTGAAGATAATAGTAATATATCAGGATTAACAGCTGCAACAGCTGGAATTATATCAGGTGCTATAAAAGTGCCAGAAGGAGTTATATCATTAGCTGCTGATTTAATAGATTTAGGTTTAGATACAAACTCAGCCGCAAAGGTCGAACAATTTTTTGACACAATAAATCCTTTTGAAGAATTAGCACAAGAAAGAGCTATAGGTAGACTTACAGAGGCTTTAATTCAAATTGGAGTACCTGGTGCCGTAGGTGCTAAGGTTGCAACTAGACTAGCTACCAAAGCTTTAAATGCTAAGAAAACAGGTAATTATCTTAATCTTGGTAGTAAAAATGTTAGAAATGGACTTAAAGCAACAGAGAATTTAAATAAATTAACAGGGAGACAGAAGTTTGGAGCAATTGTTGCCGGTGGTCTAGCTGGAGAAACATTTGTAGCGGATGTTGAAAAACTAGGGACGATTGGAGATGCGTTTGAAGCTGGTCCAACTCAACTAGATAGAAATATTAGAGAGTCTGAAAGAGATGACGCTTCAAGAAGATTATTAAACAGACTTAAATTTGGTTCTGAGTCCGTATTAGTTACCCCAATTGTTTATGGATTAGGAAAAGGAGCATCACTTTTATTAAATAAAAAAGGTAAAGACTTAGCATATAGTGATAATGCAATTGAAAGAAAACTAGATAAGTTCGGGGGTATTTTTAGATTTAGAGGAAACAAACCGGTTCAACAAGCTTTAGCTAAAGAACAAGAGTCAGCTAGTAAAATGGTTGATACTAGTTTTGCAATGGAACAAGTAGGTAGAATTGATAAAGAAGTAAATAAAATTTTCCCTGAAACTAGAGACATATTATTCGCTGCAAATACTGCAGAAAGAAAACAATTATACAAAGAGATGAATGATCTTCTGTTTGAAGGTGATTTAGTTAAAGGACTAGACGAAGCTAAGACATTAGATTTTGTTGATATGTTAACTAAAAACGGAGCAACACCAGAAGGGGTTGAAACAATTTTAAATGGAATAAAAAATAGTAGAAGTTACTTTGTAGAACTTTTAAAGGCTGCTTCCAACAGTCCATCAGTTGGTGATCTTCCCAGAACTATGCAAGGAGAATTTTCTAGTTTGTTAGGTAGTAGAGTAAAAGATAGTATAGCTAATACTTTTGAAATATTTGAAAATGCAGACGCAGGTATATTGCAAAAATATAAACCTACTAAAAAAACTGTAGATAGAGTTGCTGATATTTTTATAAAATACGCTGCAAAAAATAATCAACCGATTACAAGACTACAAGCAGAATCTTACGTTGATGACATCGTAAAACAAGCTCGTGAAATGAATCCTAAAAAAGATGCACTACCAACTTTTGAATATGTAAATTTAACTAAAGGTGCTGACACTCCTTATAATATTAAAACATTTAGACAAACGTTAGAGAAAAATTTACCGGATGGTACAAAAGATTTCCGTGTTATAGGTAAGGGAAGTAAAGCATTTAGACAATTATTTGGTGAAGTAGAAGACGCACGTCACTCTATATTCGCATCTGTTTCAAGACTATCCACAATAGCTAGACGTGGTGAAATGTTTCAAGATATGCTTGATGCAGACAAAGCAATAAAATCTAGAATCACAGCTGAAACTCCTGAAGGCGCTAGAGGTTTTTTTCATTCGACTCCATTAGCAGCTAAACAAGCTTTTGGATCAAAGACTTCAATAGTAAAAATGCCAGAAGAAATGACTAAATACTTTCCTGATGAAAATCTTTACACTTCTAAAGATATTGCAGAAGGTTTTGAAAGTGTGACTGGACTTCAAGACTGGATGCGAGGAGAAGCAAAAGGTCAAGGTGTTTTAGGAAAAACAGCCGCCGCTGCATATAGATATGGATTACTTACTCCAAAAGCTGGTGCACAGTTTGCTAAGACTGTTTTATCTATACCAACTCACATAAGAAATTTTTTAAGTTCAGGTGCTTTTGCACTTGCTAATGGTACATTAATGACAAGTCCTAAATTAATTGCTCAAGCTATGAATGAAGCTAGAAAAGTAGTTCAAGTAGGTATGAGACAACCAGAAGCGATGGCCAAGTATCGAGAATACTTAGACTTAGGTATTGTAAATACAAACGTAAGACTTGGAGATATCCGTAATCTATTTAAAGATGTTAGATTTGGTGATGGTAATATTGCTACAGACAGTGTTTTAAAACCTTTGTTAAATAATTTAGGTAGAGGAATAAGTAGAGGTGTTAAAAAAACTACCAAAGCTTTTCAAGATGCATATGTTGCAGAAGATGATTTTTGGAAAATATATAATTTTGAAGTCGAGCTTGCTAGATTAAGAAATGCATATGCAAAAAAAGGTTTACCTATTCCCCAAAGTTTAAAACAAGAAGTAGCAGAGATAGTAAAAAACACAGTTCCAAACTATGCAAGAGTAGGTCAGTTTGTAAGAGGTATGCGTATGTCTCCTTTCGGTAATTTTATGTCATGGCCTTCAGAAATATTTAGAACAGGTTTTGGTATTTTCAATCAAGGATTAAAAGAAATTAAAAATCCAGTAACAAGAGCAATCGGTATGAAGAGATTAACAGGGATGACTTTTGCTAGTGCTGTAATACCTTATAGTATTGTTGAAGGTTCTAAATCTATTTTTGGAGTGACTAATGAAGAGTCAGATGCAATTAATTATTTTGTTGCCCCTTGGTCAAGAGATTCACAAAAAATATTATTTAAAAATCCGACTACTGGAGATTTCTATTACATTGATTGGTCTAAGAATAATGTTTATGACACTCTTACAAGACCTTTCCAAACAGTTTTATTTAATATTCAACAAGGTATTGAAGACGAAGAAGTATTAACTAAAGGTTTCTTAAAAGGAATTTTAAATGCAACTGCACAAACTGCTTCGCCATTTGTATCTGAATCTATTTATACAGAAGCGTTTATGGACATATATTCTAGAAATGGAAGAACAAGAGAAGGAAGACAGCTTTACGGAGATAGAACTCCGGACATGGAAAAATATTTAATTATATCTGAACACCTTGCTAAAACAATGTTGCCATCTACACAACCATTTCAAAGAACTATAAAAGCATTTACAGGAGAACCTGGAAAAGGTGCTGCAACTTATGAAATAGGTCCAGAGGTTGCAGGTATATTTGGTATGAGACCAATTAAAATTGACCCTGAAAGAAGTTTGGACTTTTATCTTGGAAGGTTTCAAAAAGAACAGTCGGAAGATAGAAAAAACTTTACATCGGGTAGGTTTGGAGTTTTAAGTGGTGAGAGAAAAACACCGAGAGAAGTAGTTGAAAGATTTTTTACTGCAAACAAAACTTTATTTGAAACACAAAGAAATATGAAACAAGTTTTAAATGCAGCTGAGACCTTAGGTTTAAAAGACAAAGACTTGAAAAATGTATTTGATAGAAGAAATATTTCTAAAAAAACTTTAAAAAGATTATTGAGAGGAAAGTTTAACGCTTTTGAAATTACAGATGGTATTGAAGAAAGATTTGAACGTAATGCAGAAAAAGGTGGGATAGAAAATCCTTTAATACCAGTTGAATCTTTAATAAAACAAATGGTTAAAGATTTTGAAAACCAAAGTTTAGATAATCCTTTACAATTAAATATAGAGAATTACCTACCTCAATTAGAAAATATTCAAGGACAACAGTCGTCGATGACACCATTACCGCCGACACCTATGCCAAATCCAGGGGCCTTTAAAACGCCGGTTCAACAAAATCCAATGATGGCTTCAGGGTTAACGCCTACGGAAGAGTCATATCTATCACCCACTGAAAAACAAATAAGACTAAGATCGAGAGGAATTAACAATGCCTAAAAAATCAGCATTAGAAAAAATTGAATCCCATGAAAAACTTTGTAGAATAATGCAAAAACAAACCTTCGAACAAATAAAAGAAATGCAAGAAAGAATTAAAAGATTAGAGTATTGGATTGTTGGCGGTATGGGAGCAGTAATTATAATTTTACTTTCAGATATTATTAATTAAATCCAAGATTTAATTTCTTCACCCATAATTTGACTAGCAAT
>Ga0181394_1000406_pt1 | contig 19142 bp, 19 predicted proteins | sample 17SPOviralmetaG_FD_130123 | JGI IMG/M metagenome (GOLD analysis project Ga0181394, IMG submission 130123) | Marine viral communities from the oligotrophic San Pedro Time Series (SPOT) site, San Pedro Channel, CA, USA - 17 SPOT_SRF_2010-11-23 | ecosystem: Environmental > Aquatic > Marine > Strait...
TTTAGTTTTTTAAAATTGAAAAGACATGCATATCATAATAAATATTATATATGAATATTAAATTGAAATTTTCTTATCCTCTCGTTATGACAGGTTATTTATCGCTATATTATATATATGCTTCCCTCACAATACGAGAAAAAAATAAAAAGATTAAAAGATGTAATAGAAAAATTGGAGGAGAGAATAAAACATTTACAGCAGCAGAGAGTCAAATTGATTGAGTTAGTTGAGACACTTATCAATCGCGACTAATCCAACCAGTCCACGCGATAAGTTAAACGCATGTGATGCGGGCGGTCATAAGGATTAAACAAGTATTTTTTATTATGACTTTTATCTTTCTCACTGTACACACTAAATATTCCACGGTAATTCATAATATCAAATATTCTTCTTACCATCATTTTATCTGGATTAGAGAGGCAATATCTGATTAAGTTCTTGTAATGAGAATACGGTAAATAACCTAAATTCGCCACCTTCCGATATTCCATATACAATATGACAAGTTTTATATGGTTCTCCAAACTGTTCCTTGCTCCACGCTGACCCATAACATAGTGTATTATTTAAACCGTGCGGGTCTAGACGCCAACCATTTCTCTCTTCCATACTTCTCTGCAATCGCTTTATCTACTTTATATGCGCTCCCAAACATAATGACTGAGGCGAGGCGGGCGAGAGACCACGACTGAGGTGATTGATTCGGGCGACTACCCGATCCGTAGTATGCTGCCATGCCCTTCTCTATTATTTTCTTCTGTCCCGTGTAAGTGATAATATTATCATGTATAAATTTTTTATTAGTTAAATTCACACCATATTTTTTTTTGAATCTCTCTGTGAATGAGGACGGTTTGCTTTTAAATGATTTAAGTTTTGGTCTGGACTTCTTTTCTAATATAGATTTTTCCTGCTTTTTTTTGTCTTCTTTTGAGAGAGACTTCGGCACATAAGTCTTCGGCACTTTTCTCTCTTTCTTTGTTCCCTCACCTATCGTCGTTTTTTCATAACTACTCATTTATATTTAGAGAGAAAATTGTCCATTTCTTCTTCGTAATAACTGATGATATACTCTAAATCATCAGACATACTTTGCCAAACAACATATTTTCTTTTTTTCTTTTTTTTTCTTTCTAACTCTTCTTTTACTATGCTATTCATTTTAAGTAAAAAAAAATAATGGTCTTCGTCTATCATATATAGTATATTTATTTCACAGGGCGGAGATGTAAAACCAGGGTTGTCAATCCTACTGTCTCAATTAGAGAGTAATCGGGGAAAATGACTCTCGCGCGTATATTTCTAAGTGAGAGTTCTGACTTGTTCGTTAGAGAGATATAAGTCATCTCATTCGGTTCGTACATTAAGACATTATCAATATTTCCGCTCTCATGTTCATTCACAGGTATAACCGCTAAGATGTTCGCCCTTCCTCTCTTCGCCGGAAAACTATCATAAGAATTCAACGGTAAATTTAATAATTCTACCAAATAGTTTTGCGACCCAAAAATAGCGAATGATGCCTGGGGTGAAACCACACCCTGCACTGCACCTCGTACATTGATAAATGGTAAATCACCTCTTATATCGCCCACTGGCGCGCTGCCTACTGGAAACAATAAGTCAGGCGCGGTTATATCATAAAGTGTTCCAGCGGGCAAACTGTCTGCTAATTTACCAGAATCAAAACCCATAATTCTCTGTTTTAATACAGGATTGGGTATAACCATTCTAAAACGCATATCTACATTCAAATCAACTCCTCTGCTCGCTATTATTCCTGGGAGATCACTATCTCTCAATATTCCCAGTGTTGTGTGTGTGCTATTAAATCCTTTTATTCTTTCCATCGTCTCCTCACCCGCTGGGGTATTGAAAAATGATGGGCAGTAATTAACAGCGGTTATATCATTAAACGTTGTTCCTGCATAAAAAGCATAAAACCCCACTAAATCTTTGTTGCTCGCTAAATCACCCTTCCGTGCTGACTGACCCAAACTTACCGATGCCTGACCATTCCGATGTAAAAAACATTGTATGACATGCTGGTTAGTGACGTTTTCTTTTGTGGAGCGCCATTCTATGCATGGACGGTTTTCGGGATCAGTCGCTGGGTTAAAACCTCCTGGGACGGCGACAGCGCCTGTGGTAATTCCAGTATCCGTAAATGCTGTGTTCGCTGATGCTTTAAATTCAAAATTCCCCACACCGCCAGCATTATCTGCTTGGATTCTTATTCCACAGACGACATCATTATCGGTCATTGTGCTTGTCAATAGGGCATTTCGGTTAGATGTAAAACCTATGCAAAACCCACTTACGCTTCCTGCACCCAGAGGCGCTCTTAACTGTTCTATGACTGAGCGCCAAACACCAGCACCACCAGTAAAACTAAAATCAGAGAATACTGTTCCTCTATAATCAGGGGCAGTCGTTAATCCAGCGGTTGCCGCTCTCGTTATAACACCATCATTTAGCGATGCTATTGACTCCTGTGTTGCCACACCGCCTCTTGTTTTCCAAAACTGTGCCTGTCGTGGTGTTCCCTTTCCAAACTCATAAGTTCCTGTCCCCGTCGGAGAGATATAGTGAGCATATATAGATTGTATTTCACATCGCTGTGCCTGATTAAAACCCACTAAATATTCTAAACCTGTCTCATTAACATTCTCTCCTAAAACAATGCTGCCATTTATTTTAGATGTCATATCATCAAATAGATTATCAATATTATTAACGTTAAATGACCCAGGGAGGACGTCTATATCTCTCTGTGTGTTGTCATGAAAAACTGTCACCAGGCAACCATTATTATCCGGTGTTAAAACTTCCTGTGCGCCCGTGAATGCGACGGACGCTGATTTCAATGCTATTTCTGTCTGTGGCGGTATTAAAAGTTCCTCGTCAAACTGCCCGTCAAAAATAGCGTTTCTATCCAGAGTGGTCAATCTAACTAATTTATTTAAGTTTGCGTCTCTGTCCATAATATAAAATAGTTAGATTTTAAAATATATTTTTCAACCTATATGTAAGTATTAAAATTAGACATGGTCGCTCTTAAAGTAAGTTCTATAGTCCCCGCTGTGTCGTTAAATATCTTTAAAAATCGTGGATAGTTTCCATTACTTGAATTGCCGTTGCTCGTATCACTATCTATTAATAGAAATCTTCCACTTTCGTAAGTAGAAACTGTTAGAAATCCTATTCCGTAATAAGTTCCGGAACTTGCGTTAGACCCTTGTATTCTTAAATCGCCACTCCCACTTACTGATGTTCCCCCAGTTGATTCTCCGTAAATCACTACATTAGAGTATCCCTCCGTATCGAGCGTTGTGGAAGAGCGAGAGTTTGATGATATACTTTCAGTAGTCATAAAAGCAACATCCTTAACTCTGTGATGGAGACTATCATTAATGTGTAAGTGTCCTGCCGAACCTGTAATAAGAGGTTGGTAATCAGAATCACTACCTGCTAAATTTGTGGCGGTGTCTTTTCTCACACTAAGAATATGGACACCACTGTCCCCTCCCGAGTGGGCGGAGTCTTCTGCTTTTACTGCTCCTGCCAGGGTGGTTAATAAAACTTCATTCGCCGCATGGTCTGTATTCGCCGATGTTAAAAGAACTTCAATTGCTGCGGCATCAGTTTCAATCGCTGTTAGAGTTGTTTCCAGCGTGTCTAATTTACTATTCGTGGTGGTTTGGAGAACTTCCAGCGCTGCGGCATCGGTTTCAATCGCTGTGAGAGTTGTTTCCAGAGTGTCTAATTTACTATTCGTGCTGGTTTGGAGAACTTCCAGCGCTGCGGCATCAGTTGCGATTGCATCTAATACTGCGTTGTCTGTCGCTCCGAGATTCACAGTCCCTATTGTGTTGCTTCCTGTTGGGAGAGCGGGGAGAGAGACTACATCTACCTGTGCCTCACTACCCGAAACAACATTATCTAAAATTTCTACGGCAGTTTTTATCGCTGCTGTATCTAATTTAATATTATCCAATACGCCGTCAATTGTGTCTAATTTACTATTCGTGCTGGTTTGGAGAGTTTCTAATGCTGCGGCATCAGTTTCAATCGCTGTGAGCGTTGTTTCCAGCGTGTCTAATTTACTATTCGTGCTGGTTTGGAGAACTTCAAGAGCAGCGGCATCGGTTGCTATATTACCGAGGATTCCGTTCGCAGTGACATTAAGGGTTTCAATGGCGGCGGCATCAGTCACTATTGCGTCTAACTTAGTGTTGGTCGCTGTTTGGAGAACTTCAAGCGCGGCAGCATCCGTTTCTATATTTCCGAGTATAGTATCTATTCCTTGTAAAGTTAAATCTACTACTTGCTGGTTTTGCGCTGTCGCCATACCGCTCGTGGTTTGACCGCCCACCATCTTATTTGATATAGCAATCAAGTTTTGGTTCTGTGCCTCTAAAATTACTCCTGCTTTATTACCACCCCCTAATCCGTTTTGAGTAAGGTCATTTCTTAATCCACCTATTGCTATATCAATTGCCGTTGCCGAGGTGTCTATGGTTGTTAATTTTGAATTAGTTGTATCTATTTTTGAATTAGTTGTAATTATATTACTATTAATAGCACTCGCATTTTCTCCGAGCGTATTCCCTGTCCCTGCTGGATTTGTGAATAAAGCATTCTTTGCTGCCGATAATGTCGCTTCTGTTGCTGCCCCTGTAGGTAAAGCAGAAGTTAAACAATCCACCTGTAAATGAGCGTCTCCATCACAGACTAAGGGTTTAAAATTTCCAGCACTAACATCTCTTGCGTATAAATAAGTTTGGAGTTTTGCAGAACCTTCTCCTACATTGTTATTTCCTGCTCCTGCAAAAGAATCAAGTTTATCGGTAATTGCCTGAGTTTTTGCTTCAAGAGTATCAGTTGAAAGATTAATAGTTTCAGCAGTTACTTCAAGTGCATCTACACTCGTTTCAAGTCTGCCTGAGGCATCACACTTTAATGCTCTTGCTTTACCGTTTGTTGTATCGTGAGCATAGACATAGGTTCGGTGACCCAATTGAGCATCGCCGATTGTTGTGTTATTTATCGCCCCTATAACACCATCTTGCTGATTAAATAAATTCACTAAATTAGTGTTCGCTGTTGTGAGACTGGCATTGGCGGTGTCTAATTTAGTATTTCTTTGTGCGTCCTGTTCTGTCTGTATCTGCGCCTGTTTCGTCGCATACTGACTTTCATCCGTTAAAACTGCATTTTGTCTTGTCAGAATTCTTGGCATATATATATTTAATTATATTTATTTTGCCTTAGTTATTTGTAAAAACACCGTATTATCTTCACCGACCCTCGCAAGACTTCCATCGGGGTTAAGAATTCTAACCCTAAAATTAGATAATTTAATTGGTTGCCCTTTATGAGTGTATTCAATCGCACCCTCGCCCTGCACCGCCTGCGTACCATTCGCTGTGGCAAAATATCTTCCGACGATTGCTTGTATCTTATTATTATATTGATTAGCGCCCAGTTTCTCGCTTGGGATATTCATATCAATTTCAATCTGATAATATGAGCGTCCTTCTTCGGTTTGATTTAATTCGCCCGCTAAAACAGAGATTTCAGCAGAGACATTTGTATTTACACCCAATAATCCAGTATCACCTGGGCGGTCATAAGCGCCGTTGCCTCTCGCGGCATCAGGTGCATCATTCTTTACCACCATTACATCTACGGCGTTCAGATCACCCGTAGCATTAACCCCCTCAATTATTCTATTGTCTAAATCACCAGCGCCCGAGGCGGCAGTAAAACCTACATTCCCCACTGGGTTCTGTCCATTTCCAGGGTGAGTCCCAGGGAGCGTCCAGGCACAAGTTATTTTTTTGGGATGGACTAACATATCACGTCTAAAACCTAATTTATTAAACCATAAATCTGGGGGAAACAATTGATTAAAACATATTCCACTATTTTTATTTGCTAAATATTGCAAGTTAGTATCTGCCCTGTTTCCCACCCGTGTCCCTACTACCGCTGGTTTATGCTGACTATATATTGAATTATGTAAATTCGTAAAAGCGAATCTTAAACCATCATAAGAGAGACCAAAATTAGATGCACCGCACCAGTAATTTCTTAAAACGCCACCGCCTATATCAGTGTCGTCAAATTGGAGAGCGCGTGCGCCATCACTTCTAATAAAAAATGGTTTCGTATCAGCGCGACTTCCATCTGCTTTATCACCTATTGCCTTCAAGTCAAGAGAGGTTGTGAAAAAATCATTATTAGTAAATCTTTGCTCTCCTGCCCCCGTAATAAATCCAGTGGGCGATATTTTAACTATCTGATCCGTTATAACCTGCGCGATATGTTCAGGAGTATATGCCCCCGCTTTTAATGAAAAATTTACTGTTTTATTTATGAGAGAACACTTATGTCCTGCTGTGATTGCTTCACTGGTATTCGTTATGGCACTGCCCGTCTCTATACCCCCGTTCTGCATCTGTTTGATGCTCTTATCCGTAAAATCAAATGCTACTGACGCGCTATTGAGAGCATCAAATGGAAATTGAAAACTATCACTTTCTTTCTTGTTTGCCCTTGCCATCAAATCATTGCTTACCGTAATAATACCCTCAGAACTCTGTATTTTATTTATTGTTTTATAATCCCACACTATCACTTTTTTTATAACCTGCCCAGCGGGTGTTGTATATTTAAAAAAGAGAGGCACTGGATTGCCACGATTTTGGAGCATATTAACTCTAAAAGAGATCGTGCTTACCGTCACTCCCGTGCCAGTGTTTGCATCATCAATTGAAGATAAAAAATATAATTCACCATCAGGATGGACACGATTTGCTGGTGTTGCCTGAAAAGCGGGGTGGTAAGTTCTCTCGTCGCCTAATGTTCTACCCCCCACTCTTCCTGCGCTGGTTGTGTTTTCGTCCGTCTGACTCGTGTTATTGTCCATATGGTACATATAGCAACTTATGAATCCGTCATTAATGTCTTCTTCAATAATGATTGCGTTATTATTCTCTCCATCATCATCAATAAAAACTGACTGGACACCAACAACATCACCTTCTTCTAAATCTATATCAGTCGGGAGAGTGACGCTATAATCACCTGTCGTGTTCGCGCCAGCATTTGCTGAGGTTGTATTTTGGTTTGCATTCAATTCTCTCAATTCAACTACCAGGTTTTTAGTTATTATATTTCCTGCGGATGCCATATTATATAATAACTAAATAATATTAATTGATATTTTATGCGTAAGACACTAAAAATTTACCTCCCATAACCTGTAATTGCTTTCTCACTTCGGCGTAAAAGTTCATGTTTAACTGTCCACTCACTGCCTTCTGTGCCTGTGCATCTTTAAGACATGTTCTCTCATAATCTACTTGGAGGTCTCTCACTCTATCCTCAATCGCGCATCCGATGTAAGAATACTGACCAGTTTTTTGGTTCTGACTGTTTGCTGTGCCGTCAGGGTTCGCTTCAAGAGGGCGCTTACCCTCAGTTCTCAGGTCTTCGGCAAGAATGCTTCTCGCGCCGATGGTCGCGGTGTTTTGGTCTTCTAAACCACAGCAGAGCAGGTTGTCAAATGGTGCGATGACACCCGCACCGTAAGTGTCGGCAAGCAGCATTAGTTTTTGCGCATCATTATCAAGTCCCTTACCAGTAAAAAGATTTCTTCCGTTCAGCATAAAATTCACTGCTTCCTTAAATTGCGCCTTACTGGCATATTCACCATATCCGATTGAGGCATTGCCATTATTATTAGAGGCGGATGGTTGATTCTTCATCATAAGAATGCGAGAGATGTATTTATCATTATAACCGATGAGTTTCTTTTGGACGTTCTGCACTACCTCAATTGTGTCCGCGCCTGCATCCGCAACCGCCGCCTGACTGTCCACGATAAAACTATCATGTTCTACGGCGTTCCACACCACACCTTTGAATGATGATGAGAGTTTACTAATGACTTCTTTATCCATAATCTGATCCGCGCATAGCACTTCGCGTGGGTGGACTTCCGCATCTACGTTGTGTCCGCTATTTACCTGAAATGATGGGCGACTATCAAATTCAATTCTAACCGTAAGATTTCTAAATAGCGATGTATCTAAATGAGACATGCCATTCAACACAGGAAAACAGAGATTGAGAGGTAAATAACCGAGTGCAACCTGTCGTCCGAGAATACCATCGGCAACTGCTTTCGTTGGATTTGCCTTTCTACCTACAAGATTTTTCAATTGACTATCAACCACGAGCGCCATATTGTTTTTTACCTCTGATGAGAGTTGGTCTCTCTGATGGTTATTATCCTTTAATGAATTCAAAAAAGCAAGATAAGAGTTTGCGCGTCTGAGTTCATCAATCACCTGTCCGTTGGAGCGGAGAGAGATGTTTCTAATTTTACCATATACACCTGCCATATCATTGTAATTCTCTCTTGCGGCGCGGAGGAGACCGAGGTGTAAAATTCTTAAATTAGGGTAATATCCTGTATCATTATCCAATCTAAATTCTACATGGGTCTGGTCTGATGAAACTGGGTCGTAATAACGGGTCTTAATATTTCCTGAGTATGCTGCCATTATAAAAAACGTAAATATTATTATTTAGCAATATTTACTTTTACTTTTATGCTCATTTATTTCTTCTTGCGCATCGCACGGAGTTTTGCCATCTTTTCTTTCATCTCTTTACTTCCTTTCTTCGCGGCAGGTTTCTTCGCAGCGGGTTTCTTCTCGGCGGGTTTCTTTTTGTCCATCTTTCCATTTCCATAATGTCCAGGCATCTTATAATATCCCTAAATATTTAAATAGAGATGAGCGTATGGAAAAATTGTCTCACTTGGTAGGGGCGCGCAGAGAGATTGCCACTATCAGTTTCAATTAGCGTGGTGAATTTTTGGTTTCTAAGAGAGGCAACTTCATTGAATGGTGTGCCAACAATAAAACCTTCATTACCGTGGAGTATATCAGGTTGCGCGAGTGAGTGTCCAGCATATTTAAGAGACTTAACCCCTCGGTCAAGCATATCAGATACTTCATCAATGGTATATGAGATAAATCTATTTTGGGTGTCCGAGAACAAGAATTTAAGACTTCTAATTTGAGGCAGTTTCTGCAACTGGTAAGTGTTCTCCTTAGGGTCACTCTCATCGCTCTGTTCTAAAAATGAAATCGCCACACCGAGTACCGCGTCTGATGGCACTCGCGCTTGGAGAGATGCGTTCTGTGAGTTCATCGTGGATTTAATCGCCACGTATGAGTTCATAAGTATTTTAACATCTTTCTTATCATCAGGGACGGTTGTGTATCTTAATTTAAGGTTTTTCACCTCATAAGACATCGTCGCGTCGCAGTCAAGACCGAATAAAAAGTGATTAGAGCGGGCAAAATTGATTGAGACCCTAATGTATCCCATCTTATCAAAAGAATAGTCACCTCCTGTCATACGGTTAAGACACATGTTAGGTTTGATGCAAAATGGTGCTTCCGTAGTCAAAACCGCGGCAGCGCCTGTCGCCTGTTTGTTTGATGCGGCAACCGCTTCTAAAACATATACGCCGTTCGCGTCTAAACCTCCTCGTCCTTCTGCGACATGGTCGGTACGGTAAAAATCTTCAACATTCATGCCCGAGGCAGCGCCCATCTTAGCATAAACTGGGTATTGAGTTAAATTTTCTATCTGTGAGAGAGACTGGACATCCGTGGAAACACTCTCAATCAAACCGTGGAATCCAATGACATTATCCAAACTAAACTTATCCACTAATGTTTTTTCCACGTTATTTTTCTTAACAACAATTGTCCCTTCAAGACGGAGAGAGTTCTTAACGTATTTTCTTCCGCTGCCAGTCAAGATAAAATCGGCGGTGTTAAACTCAGAAAAACTGCCCGAGGCGTTAGAGGTCTCGCTTTCTACCATATGGTATTGGATGTTTGCCATTATGAATTAATCATTTATTTTATTTTTACTAAATGATTAATTAAAAACATATTGTAATTATGTTTGTAGTAATTTTGTTTAGAGAGATTTCACCTGTTCAAAAAAGAGATTTACTCTTCCAGTAAAAGTTCGCCCAGCATCAAGATTGACCTCTAAATCTAAAAGTTGCGTCGCGCTGCTAAGTGGCACTGGAAACTGGATTGACTTAACATCAAGATATGATCCCGCCTGTCCCTGTCGCGCGTTGTCTGTCTGTAATTGTTCGTTATTGTCTTTAAGTTTCATCCCTCTATTCACTGCACTCTTACGGAGTAAATCAATGTGTTCTGCGCTTCCATATTCTACATCGCGCGTCGTCAAACTTTCATTATTGATACTTACTCGGTAGGTGCTGACAAAATCGTGGGAGTAAATCGGCGATGGGAAAAGCACCACGCAGTTAATCGTGTTCGGAGGTATTTGATAAGTGCGCTGGATTGAGTTCGTCGCTGCCGCGATATTGTCCTCTACTAAATGATATTCACTATAATCAAGACTGTCAGCACCGCTGCCGTCCATCACAGAGCAGACTAAGTCCTGACTATCGCAGGCAAACGTCACCACTGGGTCAAGAGAGGTGAGCGACATCGTCTGTAATTGCTGACCCGCAGTCAGTTGCACGTTAAGATTGGTTGTATCTAAATTAAGGACTAATTTGCCTTTATCGCCCGCTACGGTTGTCCCGTCGTTGTGTTCAATTGATAAGATTTTATGACAGTTTGTAAATGTCGCTGCTCCCCCCTGCTGCGCACCGCATGTAATGTTCAACTTCTGACCAACCCAAAATGGTGAGTCCTTAACGCTGGTATATTTGGCGGTAGTTTGGACTGATGTCGGATCAGCGGTCTGACCGCCAGGGACTACCGCGGCAGGCACGTTGTCAAGGGCGCTAATAAATGGTAGAGTATTTTCAAGTTTCTGTCTTGCAGTCCATGGCGCGCCTCCGTTGGTAAAATTCTGGCGGTAAGCGATACGCCCGTTGTTTTCATCACAGATTTCTAACTCTAAATGTATATCAAGTCTTCCCATCTTAGCACTATCATAGTTTCTTACTTTTCCAAAATTAACTAAATCTCTCAAATATACCTTCACTCCTAAATTTTTCTGAACGGATGGTTCTTGTCCAATACCAGTTAGGTCGGCAAGGTTGCCAAACTCAAAATTATTTCTTCCCTGTCTGCTTCCGCCTAATTCTGTGGTTTCATCGCGCCTGTCACCTTCATCTGTGTTATATGCCGCGAGGTTGCCTCTAATCACTCTCACATTTCTTGCGGCGACAACTCTGCCTTTCAGGGATGAGACAATTTCACAGTTCTTAACTAAAATAGCGCCTGTCTTATTCACAGCAGTGGTAAAAGTAATTCTATTATTTGCATCAACTGCCGCTGGTTGCCCCTCCTGAATTTCCGCCGATCCGCCAAAAACACCTGTGTCGTCTCCTGAGACTGAGCGATGGACTGCTGTCGCCTCAACAAAAATACCTCTGATGCTTAAATCAACATACGCTTTGGAGAGATCGTACACACCTGAGTTCGCTGGAATTGAAAAGTCAAGCAGTTTTTTAGTGCCGTTCGCCCCCACGTCCAGTTCGCCCTGCTTACTCGCATACCTGATGATATTCGCCATATAGTATTTCTAAACATTATATTATTATCATTTTATACACACTTACTTTTATGCTCTCTCCTAAGCGCCGATTTGTACTGAGTAGTTGCTTCCAATCTGCGCTGGCGCAACCTCTTTTTCTTGGTGCGGATGCATAAAAAAACTACCGATGAGAGCGCCGACACCGACCACCGCTGTGAGAGGGTCTAAATCAAGTGCTGCCTCCTCACCCACGTCCTCTCCTACTTTCTCTCCTGTCTGTTCAGCAGCATTTCTAATATTAGCATCATTCGCTTCTGATGTATCGCCACTGGGGTCAGGCGCGTTCTGCATATCTGTTGCACCCGTCGGTGCTGGTTTAGGTTGCGCCTCCTCTTCTGCTTCACTTAATCTTTGCGCATCACTCTCTGATGGTTCGCTCGCCCCCGCTTCCTGCTTTTCCACACCCTCTTCCTCTTCCTCAGGGTTCGGTGCGCCAGCAGCACGGGGCGCTCCCTCATTCACAGGATTAGAAAATTCGTCCTCTGTTCTCTCTTGTTCAAATGGTAAGAGACCGTGTGTTCGCCCACCTGGGAGGCGCACCTCACTTTCAACGTTGCTCAAATCCTGCATTTCCACCATGCTTTCATTTTCGGGAGAAGTATGTCCTCTTAATTTCTTTCCCATATCACCGAAACGGTCATTTATAGCACCTTTAATATTTTCAGTTAAGTTTCCTAACACACCTTTAACGGCACTCGCCCCGTCACCAATCTCTCCTAAAATACCATTCACATCCGATTCACTAAAATTCAATGCACTGGCAACGCCCCTTACTCCATCTGCGACTTTATCATGTAAAAGAAAAGCGCCAGCATCACCGAGCAGATGCTGTGCAAGCATTGCAGGGTCTTTAATAACAGAGGCATACTGCGCGATTGTTCCGCTGTGAGCATCAGCACCCATTTGCTCCGCGAGGTTCTGATAATCTTTATAATCTAAATCTGCCATATGATATTATGAGTTATTATTATTTTCGGGAGTTATAACCTCAATATTTAGGTCTAACAGACTTGGACTGGATAAATATATTTTTGGACAACCTACCTCTTTTAATCTTAATTTAACCCATTCCTCTGCCTTACTATTTAAAACCTCTGATATAGTCTGTATTTCAGGCGGACACGGACTATTCCCAATAATATCATCAAGAGCGCTAATCAATCCAAACAATGACATCATTTCAACTTCTGTGCTAAATTTCTCTCTTCTCAACTTTTCCATCTCTCTCTCATTCTCTTCAAACTTCTCTTTCATTTGGTTTGACATATCAATTAGCATCTGCTCAGACGTATTTTCTTGCTCGGGTGTTTGTCCGTTTTCTGCCATATAAAAAATTATATATAATATATATGCCAGAAAAACGTAAACTAAAAATTTTAAAAGTAAGAGATAAGACAGATAAAAACGTCATTAAGTTAGATAATCTATTTGATGTTAATTTTAGACTGTTGTTAGTGTCAAAATCTGGCGGCGGTAAATCTAATTATCTAACCAATATGCTGCTGTCAGATATGATGCCGTATAAAAAGATATTTCATCCACAAAATATATTCCTCATAGCGCCAAATGTAAATGCAGATGAAAAATTGCGCATGATTATTGAGGAGCGTGACGTGCCTGAGGGTAATATTTTAGACAGCGTGGACGATGACACACTCGGTGTTCTGTATGATGAATTGGTGGACACGTTCCATGAATTTAATTCACAGGGAAAAAAACCTCCGCATCATCTTATCGTCATAGATGATTTTGGATTTTCGGGTCAGTTCTCAAATCAAAATCGGTTCGGCATGGTTCAAAAACTTTTCTGCAATTCAAGAAAATTTAACGTTTCAATTGTGGTGCTAATCCAGGCGTATTCACAGGCATCAAATGCTATTCGTAGTAATGCGACAGGCATGGTAATTTTTAATCAATCTAATGCAGAACTGGACTTAATTGAAAAAGAAAATAACTACCTAACCACACGCCGTCAGTTTTTAAAGTTATTCAGAGACAACGTTCGGGAGCGCCACGACGCTCTTGTGCTTAACTACTCAAACGGATATGAAATGATGTACATGACAAGAGATTTTGACAAGATTGATTATGTAAAATATGATAATTAAATTAAATTGATTTGAAAATTGAATTGATAATAAGACTACATCATGCCCTACACACATGAGAGGAGACAGCGAATTGGTATTAGAGTCAGTAATGCATCATACAAACAACTGCGCAATGCAGAATTGAAAAAGATTATTGAGCGAGAGAGTCGCTTCCGAGCGAGGACGGAGTTTATTAAGAGTTCTTGCGAGGAGGAAATGCTGCGAATTGGATTGCGCGGTGCGGAGGAGATGGAAACTGGTCTAAGAGAAGGCAGGCATCCTCAGGGGTTAGACAGCATAGCGGAATGTGAGCGCTGGTGTGAAAAAATAGACATCATGACGGGGAATATAAAATATTCATTGCATAAAGAAAAGTTCTTCCGTTATGTCCACAATGATAATCTGGATAAGGCGGTCAAGTATCACTCTAAATGTGAGAAGCATGAGAGAGATATAATGGACAAGATGAGTGAGAACCCTCATAGTTACAACACGGCAGTATTTGAGGGTTCTGATTTTACAGAACTCGGCGCGGATGAAAACGGATATATTAAAACGTGTGATGAAATGAAAAGTGCGTTTGAGTTCAGGAGAGACCTAATCGCGCGAATATAATCAAATTGAAATGTCCTTAAATGACAAAATATATGCATAATGATTCGCGTTGAAGATGAAAGTTACGGTATTAATATTCTTATTAAAATTCCAAAAACAAATTGGTATAAATCTATATGGGGAGACCACGAGAATGAATGGTTTTTGTTAGATAAAAAAAAGAATGTTATAACAGTGAAATATGACCATGATTATCCTGAGGAGGTTTTACAGGTCTGCCCATTTGAAATTTAGTATTCCAATTTTATAGAAAATAGAAAATTGAAAACAAACTCAGGAGTATTTTTCAAATCAATTTTTTCATTTCGTTTTTTTTTTTTATTTTTTTTTTTTTATATATAAATTGAGTTTCTGTAAAAAAAATCTATAATCTATAAAATCGCTACATTTAATGCCGAAAAAGACCCCTAAATTTGACACTTACAGAAAACGCAACTGTTCCAGACTCACACCATTTGGTAGTATAGATGCGTGAATTTTTTTTGGTTTTTCTTCTGACTTTTTTGCCGAAACTCGCCCCTCTTTTTTCGCAGAATCGCGTCCGTTTTCTATAAATTTTCTATCAATTTTCTCTATTTTCGTTCCGTTTTCTATAATTTTCTTTTTGGGAGGTGCAACCTCCTCAACAACCTCATTCTCTTCTTTTATTGGGGGCAGTTCCTTTTTAGATTGTGATGAGAGAGATAAGAGTTTATTTTCCATTTCCTCTAACCGCTTACGCAGCGCAAGATTATCATCATTAATTTTTTTCCTACCGTCTTCATCTTTTGTTGCCTTTTTCTTCAAATGTTCAAAAAGTTCTTTATCCTTTTCTTCTTTTTGTTTTTCTTTTTCCATGTCCTTCAACTGCCTATTGCGTCGTCTCGTCTCAATACTTTTCTGTCGTCCACGTGCGAGTTGTTCGCGGAGTTTTTGTTTTTGTTCCTCATTCAATACCCGTTTCTTACGGGGTTTCTTTGCAGGTTTTTCCTCAACTGGCGGTGTTTCCTCAACCGGAGGCGCTTCCACGATTTCATCTTCCCCACCCTCAAAAAGTTCGCTTTGTTTTTTTGTCATTATAAAGTATATTAGAAAAAAATAACAAAATTATTTACTAAATATTTTTGTTATACCGTTTTGTAGAAAAAAATCGCTTACTTTTATTCCATATTTTCGCATTTTTCTATATAATAATATTGCACTGTGCCTCCCTGCCCCTTACTGTCATTTTCCACAGCATATTCAGTCTTATCAAATGCTTCCTTAAACGCGCTTCGCCTCCATCGCTTTCTCTCGGCAGCAGATAATCGGTCATATTCTATGTAGGTTTTAAAATCATTGTATATATCTTTAAATAACAGGTGATCTGTGCGCCTCTCGGTGATGTTATAATGATTCCCCAACCATCCCATCAGTTCATCATTGCTATTGATAAATTTTCTGCTTGCCTCCTGACAGCGTTTGGCGACATAAATCTTACCGTTCCAGTGTTTCTTTGCCCATCTGACGAGATAAGTAAATAGAGCGTATTTGTGTTTTTCCTTAAATTCAGTGTCTTTAAAATATTGGTTTTCTTCAAATACTTTTCCCGTCGTATCCTTCTCAACTTGCTCGCGCGATAAAAATCTGCTCTCAAATGGGACATCAAGTATTCTCTCATAAATGGATGTATCAGTACGGGAGTTTATCTTTGGTTTCTCGTTGCATTCAATCGCACAGGTCGCCATCATATAGACAGGGTGTATCTCGCTTTTATACATCCCACGGGCGTTAATCACTGTGTTTCCCGTAAGTCTTTTCATCTGTCCTCCATTGATTGTTGCGTTTTTCTCTGGTTCTGCCCATAAAATAAAACGTTTCATTCCCATATTGACAATGTCGGGTGATGCGCCCTGCCCGTTTCCTGTGTCTCTCCCTGTTAGAGTATTGATATTCCCATTGAAAAAATATTCATTGCCCATCATTGCACCGTATAAATCATTTAGCACGCCCTTGCCGTTTCTCCCGTCGCCGTTCGCTAATATAAATTTTTCAAATTGCTTCCCCCACATGCCCGAATATAAAACTGATAAATATGTGTTTTTAATATCCTCGTCCACAAATATCATATTGATAATATCATCAACGGTTTTTAATTCTTCCTTAGTCGGTTCTCTCCAACCATACCCTGTGGTCTGTGTGATATAATCTTTTGAATATATTTCTACTTCTTTCATCGTTTTAAGAGAGAATGATCTGTTTAAAAAACAAAAATAGTCAGTTCTTACACGGTCAAACGGGATGTCTAATATACTGTTGCTATTTAGCGCCATCTTAACCTGTTTCACTATATTAGAGCAGTCATTGAATGTGGATATTTTAGTGACAACATCAACCAGTTTTGCCAATCTCTCTGCGGTGATGCTGATTTCTTTATCAATATTATCCTCCTCTTCCATGCTCTCTAATTCATGCAGTAAATTAGCATATTTATATTTAGCGCTTACGTATTTTTTTATTAGTTTTTCTTGCACTGTCGTGAATAAGATGCTTTTTTTTTTATCAACACGCCATCGGTTCGTTTCTTTATTTAAAACATACACGTCTTCGTGCTGGCAGCAAAAATCATCACCGCTTTCATCTAAAAAACATTTAGATAAACCTCGGTCAGTGAAGTCCCAGTTCTCTCCGTATTGCTTTCTAATTTCATAATGTGCCTCTTTATTAGATTGAATTGATAAATAACATATCGTGCCGAATGTAGAGTTGCTGGATTTATTAACATGTTTTATGACATCATCAGCGTTAGTATATTTATCGTTTTTTTGACTGTATTCAATCGCGATGATATAGTCGCCAAAATGTTTAAAACACGCCGAGATAAATTGATGCCACGTCTTAAAATCATCAAATAATTTTGGGTTAATATTATCAAGTATCGCCCTTGTTTCATCATCAACCTCGGGAAAATGCATATCGTGATTTATTAGACTTTTAAAAACAACCTTTTGCTTTTCTTCTTTTTTAGAGAGTTTAACCTTTTTTTTGATTTTTGGAAAATGATGAAAAACACATTTTGTCTCGTGTTCTACGTCAATATCATTATAATAAAATCCTGTTTCAATAGCACCGTTTCTTTTCTCAAATACGTTCTGATAAAGTAAATCTATTTCAATATACTTCAATTCGTCTTTGCCAATCTTCTGTTTTGTTTTCGTTGTGTTTTTATCATCACCGTGCTTATAAAACCAATAGTGAGGCGACCCCGACCCAACACTGTAAGTCTTAAAATAATAATCACCCAAATATTCCTCAACCTTTTTTATTTCTTTTTCTATTTCTTTATTTCCTTTCCATGTCTTTTTCCACTCCTCTTTAATATCAATGTCCACAACCATAAACGGACTGTTTTTCAAATTAATATCCATCAACTGAAATGCCTCCGTGCCTATTCTATTTTTATTTGTTTTTTGGGTTTGTTTATAAGTCATTTTTTTCCAACCTTTCGTAGCGCCATTGTATTTATGTGCCTGCTTTTTACCGTCCTTTGTTGGAAAATCCATAAATAAATGAGGCACTTCATTCTTGTCAAGACAGTCGCGTAGCAAAATTGTTTTGGTCTCGGATGGTGAGGTTTCCATAATCTATAATCAGTATAGATTTTTTTCTTTAAGTCATCTTGGCATAAAAGAAAAACGCGTTCAATTCTCTCGGCAAAAATGTATATATCTATTATGGCAGAAGATGGTTGTTTTCCTAACTGGTCAGTTTATATCATTTCGTGTAAAGATAAAGACATCAATGCATCATATATAGGCAAAACAAACGATTTTAAGAGACGCAAGGCGCAACACAGGTCTTTGACTAATAACGCAAATGCACCTCATCATTCATACCGTCTCTATCGTTTGATAAGGGAATTCGGTGGATGGGAAAATTTTGATATGGTGGAAATAAAAGGCGGTTTAGATGATATTGAGGCGGCAGAAATAGAGAGAAAATTGTATATAGATTTAAAACCGTATATGAATACGCAATATCCAGGGCGGACAATAGAGCAGTATCATATTGATAATAAGGAGAGAATAGCACAGTATAATGTTATGAAATCATATAAAAATCCCGAAAAAGCAAAAGCAACATGGACAAAAAATAACGCAAAAAACAGAGAACGTATCAATAAATTGATGAGAGAAAACCGAATAAAAAACAGAGAAAAAATTGCTGCCCGAGACAGAATTAAATATGGTTGCATCTGCGGAGCGTATATCAATCATCGGGGGCGCGCGGCACATATTCGCACAGCAGGGCATCAAGAGGGGGTGAGGTGTTTTTCGGTATGTCTCAATAATGTTAAAAAAGAAATTCTACGGTTATAATATGAGTTATAACATTTCTAATTATACGCAGGCACAGGCACGGCGGTTAGGTGTAAAAGTACAACCATCTAAATTAAAAAATAAAAAAATAGACGTAATATACGATGGGAAAAAGATTGCAAGCGTTGGGGACATACGTTATAAGGATTATTCAATCTATCTTAAAGAGGACGGTCGGAAGATTGCTGAGGCGAGGCGGAGAGCATACAGATCTCGTCATGCAAAAGACAGTAGGCGACGCGCTGGTGGAATAGAAAAACAGTCGCGAGGATATTTTGCGCGTCAGTTATTATGGTAAAAAAATGTTCTGATATTAATATGGACGTCAATACGGAAAAAGAATTAATAGCAGATTTGAATGATTTGAAAGAAGAAATTGAAACCTGGGCAGAATGGTTTATTCAAGAAAAAATCAATGAGTTAATAATAAAATACAATAAACCGCGGGCAAAAGCGCTCACCCGCGAGCAAA
>Ga0181394_1000407_pt1 | contig 19141 bp, 27 predicted proteins | sample 17SPOviralmetaG_FD_130123 | JGI IMG/M metagenome (GOLD analysis project Ga0181394, IMG submission 130123) | Marine viral communities from the oligotrophic San Pedro Time Series (SPOT) site, San Pedro Channel, CA, USA - 17 SPOT_SRF_2010-11-23 | ecosystem: Environmental > Aquatic > Marine > Strait...
AGTTAATACGTCAGGTAACCGTAATACTTCCATAGGACAAGGGACTATGCAATATTTATTGCAGCATGATAATAATACTGCAGTAGGTTGTGATTCTCTTCTTCGAAATCAAATTCACACTAATACCGCGGTAGGAGCTGAATCTGGAAGCTTTATTGTATACGGTAGAAACAATGTGTTTCTGGGTTATCAAGCTGGGAATGATACTGTAGGTACGGGATCTTTAGACGATGGTAATGAAAATGTATTTATAGGAGTTCGTTCGGGTTTGAACGCAGACGAGGCCCAAGGGTGTATTTATATAGGCTATGAAACAGAGAAAAAATTTGGTACACCAGCGGGTCAAATTGTAAGTAATGAAACAGTTATAGGACATAAAGCTTCTGGTCAGGGAAGGAATACTGTCGTATTAGGAAACGACGATGTTGAAAGAACCTATTTAAAAGGAATTGTATTATTAGATGGATATACATTTGCCTCTCTACCGGTACACCCACAAACTGTAGTAGGCATGAGAACTTATATAACTGATGGAGCTAACCCCACTTATGGCGGAATTGCGTCGGGGGGCGGAAGCAGCACTCTCCCCGTATTTTATGACGGTACCAACTGGATTTACGCATAATATAAAAACAAACTAATGAGTATATTAACTACATATCCTGGAATTACAAACGTATCTGGTGAAGATCTATTAGTAATATCTGACATGAGCTTACCTGGAACACCCACGCGTTCTGTTACTGTTAATCAGTTAATAGCAGGTGGTGGAGGCGGAGTCTTAAGTGTTAATGCAAATGCTGACGGAAATGCAATTGTAGTATCAGGAGGACCTATTACTTCAATTGGAACCCTACAATTTGGGTTTACGGGTCTTAGTAGCCAATACATAAACGGTCAAGGTAATTTAGCTAATTTTCCACCAGTGGGTTCGGGAACAGTAACAGATGTGTCTTACTCAACTAATATAGCAGCATTTACCGCTGGGGTCATAAATGCAACCACTACTCCATCTTTAACATTAAATCTAAATGGAGGAAGTACCGGTCAATTCTTAAGACAAGACGGAACTTGGGCTACAGTACCCACGGGAAGCGGAACCGTAGAAAGCGTAGGATTATCAACTAATATTGCGGCTTTTCAGGTTGTTAACAGCCCAATAACAGGAATAGGTGTACTAGAAATAAATTTAAACGGTGGGAGCACCGGGCAGTTTTTAAGACAGGACGGAACCTGGGCTACAATACCGGGAGGTAATCCAGGGACTGTTACAGAGGTTGGGGTTTCTAGTAACTACTTAACAATAGGTAACACACCTATTACATCAAATGGTACTATATCAGTAAATGTACCTGTCCAATCTAATTTAACCGCAGGGGCTTACACTAATGCTAATATTACCGTAGATCAATATGGATTTGTTACGGCTGCGGCAAATGGCAGTGGCGGCGGCGGCGGTGTATCGCAAATTGTTGCGGGTACCAATATAACTATAAGCCCCCCGGCAGGAACCGGAGTGGTAACTATAAATTCGACTGATCAATTTGTAGGAACTGTTACATCTGTTACAGGACAAGACGGAATAGTTATGACAGGTACAGCTAGTAATCCTGAAGTAAATGTAGATTATTTAGGAACTGATAATTATATACTTACAGCAGCTAATCCAGATCCCCTAGTTCCCGTCAGTAGGGAAGATAGCATGAACTTCAGCACAGTGCGTATCACAAAGCAAATTTATCATACTACATTAGCAGATATAATAGATACGGGTAATGGCTATAAAATGACGGCATTTAGACTAAATGTAGCTTCTGCTGGAGCAACGCCTACAATAACAATGATAAATAATAATATAGGGGGCGCCTGGTCAATTACTAGAATAGGGGTTGGGGTATATGATATTTCAAATTCTAATGGCACTATTTTTACAGATAAAACAATTTGTTATATAAATAACCCAAACGTAACGGGAGCATCGGGGGCAACCACTAATGTATTCCCACAAGCTACTAACATACGGCGCAAAGCAGTTAGTCTAATAGCTATCGAATGCTTTGAGGTAGGAACTACTACAGGCAACAGAGGGGATGTTGCTGATCTTGGGACCGCAAATCCTATATATGTAGAAATAAAAATTTACGATTAAAAAAAAATAAATGGCTAGAATTAGTACATATAATATAGATGAAAAAGTATCGGGGGGAGATCTTCTAGTCGGGTCAGCAGCTAATTCAGGAGGTGCAACAAAAAATTACACAATAGCATCCATTAGCGATTATATTTCTGTAGCTGAGCAAATGAAGTTTAAGTACGTTAGCCAATCTTATTATGGAGCTGGTACTTTTTCTATACCTTCAGGGGCTTCAGATAACATGCCCATGATTAATCTATCTAATATAGCTATATCTAGGAAAGATTTGTCACCACAAGATACCGTAGAGTTTTTAACCTATTTAATAGGTTCGGATATATTAATTGTAAAGCAAGATGATGTATCTAATTTTGGTCACTTTAAAATAGACAGTTATACAGTAAACACAGCAGAGCCAGCTTATTTTAATATGGTCCTCACTTATATTGGAGGTAATGGAGTATTAAAATTAGAAGAGTTCTATAATATTGTAAACTTTGTTAAAGCAACAGATGTAGGAGATAAAACATTTAATTATGATCAAATTACCCCTTCGTCTACTTGGAATATAAATCACAACTTAAATAAATTTCCATCGGTTTCTGTGGTAGATACCTCAGGCACGAAAGTATATACTGATGTTAACTATATAGATAATAATAATGTAACCTTAACGTTTTCTGTTTCTTTCGCAGGTAAAGCGTACTTAAACTAAAAAAAATGCCAATATTTTACGACCCCATTAATTTAGCCACCAATCAGCTAGAACAAGCTAGAATTGAGAACTTAGGAACTGACCCCGGATCAGGAGTATCGGGGCAAATTTATTACAACACAACAGCTAATAAATTAAAATACTATAACGGTACCGCTTGGGGCTTTATAGATACTACTTCAGCCGATAACGATTATCTAACAGGATTAGCTTTTAATACTGCTAACGGTATTTTAACCGCAACAGTACAAAACCAAAATAGTGTTACAGTAGACTTAGACGGCAGATATGCATTAACTGGAGATGTACCAACTGTAGGTAATGGAACTTTAACGGTTCAAGGAACAGGAGTTCTGGGAGGAACCGGAACATTTACAGCAAATCAAGCTGGAAATTCTACTATAACTATAACTCATGATTCGCAAACAAGAACCGATACAACAAGCACAGGTTCGCCTGCTTTTGGAGGTACGTTTACTGCGGTAGATAGTGTTAGCTCTAATGCGTCTGGGCATATTACAGCTATAAACTTAAAAACACTAACATTACCCACCCCGTCTTCAAGCACTGACAACTACGTAGATTCCGTGGCTTTTAGTACGGCTAATGGAACTTTGACATTAGGAAGAACTGGTGCACTAGCTGATTTAAGCGTAGACTTAGATGGAAGATATTTAGAAGCAAATGAAACCATAACTTTATCAGGAGATGTAACAGGGTCTGGAACTACTTCAATAACAACGACAATTTCTTCTGGAGCAGTTGATTTTGCAATGATAAATTCAGCGGTTGTTATAACAGAAACTGAAGGAATATCTAATAACGATAATGATGTAACCTTACCTACTTCGGCTGCTGTTAAAGCTTATGCAGATAGTTTAATAGTAGGAGGATTAATATATCAAGGTGGATATAACGCAGCAACTAATACACCTGATTTAGATTCATCTCCTAGTTCAAGTATTAAAAAAGGTTGGACATACACTGTTACTGATCCGGGATTGTTCTTTACAGAGCAGGTTCGTGCGGGTGATGTACTTATTGCAGAAGCAGATGCACCTACTGCGCTTGCTGATTGGACTACTGTTCAAAATAACATTGATCTTGCAGATCTAACTACTGTAGGTATTGGCAATGTAAATGCTTCAGTAGCTAATACATTAGACGGATTAAATGTATCTTATTCGTCAGGTACCGCCACCGTAGGATTAGATGTAGCTGGTTTAACAGAGTTATCGGATATTGCAGGGGGAGACTCCTTAATAATTTATGACCTAAGTGGAACTAAAAATCATAAGGTATCTGTAGGTGCGTTAAACACAGCGGTTAATTCAGCTAGTACTTATGCAACCACTGTATCTGCGACAGCCACTATAACGCACGGTTTGGGGACAAAAGATGTAATAGTGCAATTATATGATACGGTAACGGATTTAACGGTATATGCTAGAGTAGATAGAATATCTACATCACAAGCTACAATAACTTTTAATCCTGCACCTTCTAATAGTGTAAGAGTATTAGTACAAAAAATAGGATAATATAAAATATAATTAAATGGCAATAGAATTTTATGATAGCCTAACTTCTGGAGGAGATATAACCGCCGATTCTTTTGTAAAGGATGGCGGCACGTCTACACAATACCTAATGGCGGACGGATCTGTATCTTCAGGTCCTTCCGGTGGTATTTCTGAAGTAGTTGCAGGCACAAATTTAACTGGAGGCGGAACAGCTTCTACTGTGACATTAAATATGGCTACAGGAGGCATAGGCGCAGGGGATTATGGATCTGATAATAATGGTCTTAAAATAGATAAAATAACGGTAGATGCTTATGGTAGAATTACCTCCATAACCACAGGGCTAACTGGAACGGGCAACGGAGATATAACAGCGGTTAACACCAGTTCGGGTTCAGGACTCAGCGGAGGCAGTACTTCTGGTTCGGTAAGTCTTTCTATAGATATGACAGGTACAAATAACTATATATCAGCGGCTTCTTCTACATTGACTAGCGCTGCTTCAGGTGATTTAATACCTATAGTAGATATTAGTAGTAGCAATACAGTTAAAAAAATAACAGCAGCAAATTTAGTTGGAGCAGGAGGGGGAGTTACATCTACAACATCAGGAGAACCTTCGGGGAGTTCTACTATAACTAATATTGTGCAAATAGATTTATCAGATTATAATACCGCTGCAAATAATGGTAATTTAGTAACTGGAACAGTTTATTTAATAAAGTAATATGCCTATAAAAATAAAAAATACTAATGAAGATGATGTTGTAGGGCTAGTGTATAGAACTTCAGGTAGTGGTAAACCTACGGAATTTACTGATGTTTATGTTTATCAGGATGAAGTTTTTCCAGGTCCTACATCTACAGGAGGAGTGGCTACGGTAACAATAAGTACCGTGGGATATATAAAATGGTTTGCTGGAACTTTTGCTACCGTTCAAAGAAGTACCAGTGGTTCAGGCTCGGGAGCTACTTTTAATGTAGTTTTAAATAGTAGTGGAGCCGCAACTTCGGTTTCCTCTATAACAGCAGCAGGTTCGGGATATGCGGTAGGTGATACTATAACACTAGATTACACGTCAGTGCCAGACGGTAGAGAAGTTACATATACAGTATTAACAGTAGCTAGTATATCTTAATTAAATAAGTTTTGTAGTTTTTTTAAATTACGTGTGATTATATAATAAAATCTAATTAAATGAATCAAATAGTAAAACAATTTAGCTTTGGAGACAAAGGTAGAGAAAAAGTGTTTAAAGGTATCGAAACACTTACTGAAGCCGTAGCATCAACACTAGGAGGGGGCGGTGAATGTGTAATTTTTGAGGATGCCCAGGGAATACCTGTAATAACTAAAGACGGTGTAACGGTAGCAGAATTATCTGTATTATTAGATCCTGTAGAAAATATGGGGGCATCACTAGTTAAGCAAGCAGCAAGAAGAACAGTAGCAGAGGCAGGAGATGGCACAACGACTTCTACAGTGTTGGCTCACGCAATTTTAAAAGAGTTTGCTAAGTCGCCAGTTAAATTTACTAGTAGAGAAAAACGTGATGCTATAAATAATGTAGTAGATAAAGTTTTAAATAATTTAGATAAACAAGCTAAGCCGGTAAATGGCGACATGATTGATGAGGTAGCTACAATATCTACAAATAATGATGCTGAATTAGGCAAGCTGATAGCAGATGCTTATAGAGCTGTAGATTTAACTGGAGTTGTTATGATGGAAACATCACAAGATGGTAATACTACAATTGAAGTCGTTGAGGGGGTACAATATGAAAAAGGGTTTACGAACAATCACTTTGTAACAAATCACTCAAGCAATACAGCGGAGTTAAATAATCCTAAAATATTATTAATTGATTCGGCGGTTGATACTATAAGACAGATACAAACAGTACTAGAACATGTTATAAAAAACAATATAGCTTTACTAATAGTAGGAGATGTTGACGCAAAAGTAGCAGCTGCTCTTGCAATGAATAAAAACAAAGGAGCTATAAAAGTTAATATAGTGCCAGCGCCTACTCATGGTGTTAATAGAAAAGAAATATTTGATGATTTAGCTTTGTTGACCGGAGCAACAGTTATAAGCGAAAATTTAGGAGACGATTTAGATTTAATTGATTTAGATTGCTTAGGAACTTGCATTAAAGCTGTATCTACATTTAAAGACACGGTTTTTCAAATACAAGAAGATCAGTCAGAAGATATAAAATTAATAATAGAAAGTATAAAGGAACAACTTCTTATAGAAAGTAATCCTAATAAAATAGTTAAACTAGAAAAAAGATTAGCTATGTTATCCGCAAAGCTTGCAATAGTTAAAGTTGGAGGTAATTCGGATGTTGAGTTAAATGAAAAGAAAGATAGAGTAGAAGACGCAATATGCGCGACTAAAGCTGCTATAAAAGAAGGTGTGGTTGCCGGTGGCGGAGTTGCACTTATAAATGCCGCAAGAAATATAAAAACTAAATTAGCAAGTGAACAATTAGTTATAGGGTCTTTATATTATCCTTGCAAAACAATAATGAAAAACGCTGGTTTAGAATACGAAGACATTAATAAAAAAAATGTAGGAGTTAATGTAGAAACCGGTAAAACGGTTAATATGTTTAAAGCCGGTATTATTGATCCAGTATTAGTTACAAAATCTGCGCTAAAAAACGCAGCCTCAGTTGCTTCGACAATATTGTCTACCAACTGTGTTATGTCTAACGTAAGAGGATAATATGAATGCAATAGGTAGAAACATAATAATAAAAAAATTAAAAGAGGGTGTTACTAAAACTAAAGGCGGTTTGCTTTTAGCCGAGAATCACCGAGAAGATATAAGATACGTAGAAGCTACGGTGGTATCTACGGGATCTGAATGTGACGGAATAAATGAAGATGATGTAATATATTACGATCGTCATGCAGGACACAAGATTGAACTTGATAAAGAAACCTATCACGTAATTAAAGCTCAAGATGTAGTATTTGTTTTATGAGAAAATTAACCGGCCAGGAATTAAAAGAAATAGGTCTGTTAAAACATTATAGAGTAATACGAAGATGGGCTTGTAAAAAAACCGGATTAACCGATGCTGATTTAGAACTATTAATATATTTTGATTGTCTAAACAAATTTACAAGAAAAGATTTTGAAGATGGTATATTAATTTATTCTTGGGACAATCGTAGATGGAATAGATTATTAAAAGAAGGTTGGATAGTTAAATGGAGAGGTTATAACGGTGCGGATAAAAGTTATAGTATATATCAGGTCAGTTTACAAACAAAAAATATAATACAACAGATTTATAGAATAATGCTGGGAACAGAAGATATACCAACTTCTACAAGACGTAACCCAGCAATGAAACGAATTTCTTACAGTGACAAAACTTTAGCCACTGCTATAGAAAAAATTAATAAAGATAAAACAAGATAATTATGGCAGGAATAGTATCAGCTATGGTGCAGCAAGCATCACAATTTAATAAAGATAAGATTTCTTCAGCTGCAGGTGCAATGTTGGGAATGCGGCCTACTACTCAAGCTCAAATACAAGCTAAAGCTATGGGGCAAGGCTCTGTTGGCAATGCCGCAGGGGTTTCAAACCCAGCGCCAGCTGGAATGGCGGCTGCCGCTTCATCAGGTGCAGACACAAGTGGGCTAGAAGCTAGAATAGCCGCATTAGAGGCCTCTGGATCTAATACGCCTTCAGCTTCTTCATCTATGGACCCAAGAGCAATAGCTACGGGAGAAGCAATGTTTGGAAATCAAGAACAAAGAAATAATTCAATAAATCCTTTTAATAGTGCATTAATTTAAAAAAAATATGGAATATACAAAAAAACCAATAGCTAACGCAACAGGTAAAGCTTCAGGAGAAGTAGGGGAAAGCGCTTTATGGGATGGTCCCTTAAGTCAGTCAGGAAGACCTCACGGTAAAGGTTCTTCATCAGGAATAAGAGGCATGGAGGTATTAAAATACCCATGCAGCTACGAGTCTAAACCAATAACAGAGTGTGCCAAGAAAGGAAGGTACAATGAATCTTACTAAAAATTTTAGTAAATCTGAATTTGATTGTAACTGTGGGTGTGATATGCCAGAAGAAGTTTTGATGGAAATTCAAAAACTAGCTGGGCAATTACAGCACATTAGGGATTTTATAAGAAAACCTATTAAACTAACAAACGCATACAGATGTCCAGAACATAATAAAAAGGTGGGGGGAGTTTCAAATTCTCAACATATTTTAGGTAAAGCAGCAGATATCCAAGTAAGTGGGTTAGATCCGTTAGAGGTCTATAAAACTATAGATAATTTAGCTGAACACGGACATATATTACAAGGAGGTCTTGGCAAATACAATACCTTCACTCATTACGATATAAGAAAAACTAGAGCCCGTTGGGATAAAACAGTAGAATAATGGCAGTTAAGAAAAAGGCAGCACCTAAAAAAAGAGGTAAGGCACCATCGCGTAAGAAATCTAAAGGAAACTACGCAAAAGTAAAAAAAGGCAAAGGTACCGGAAAGAAAGCCGGCGGGGGGATGACTGCTAAAGGAGTTGCTAAGTATCGTAAAGATAATCCCGGCAGTAAATTAAAAACTGCGGTAACCACACCTCCTTCAAAACTTAAAAAAGGTAGTAAGGCCGCTAAAAGACGTAAATCATTTTGCGCAAGATCTAAAGGCTGGAAGTCAGAAAGAGGATTGGCTGCGCGAAGAAAATGGAACTGTTAGTATGAAAAATAAAAAAAATTGCGGATGCTTTAGCAAGTACATGAAGCCTTCTATAAAAGGAACTAAAGGATCAAAAGGTAGAAACGACTGGGATGCAAAGCCGGTATTTAGAATAACTAATCCAGGTAGAAGATGAAAAAGAAAACAAACAAAGACGCTTGCTATTATAAAATAAAAGGAAGCTATAAAGTATTTCCATCCGCTTATGCCAGCGGGGCAATTGCAAAGTGTCGTAAGAACAAAGGTAAAAAATAATGGCTGTTCGTAAAACAAAAGAGGGGGCTTCATTAAAAAGATGGTTTAAAGAAAAATGGACAGACGAAAAAGGTAATGTTTGTGGATCTACTAAGAATAAAAAAACCAAAAAGTGTAGGCCTTCTAAAAGAGTAAGTTCAAAAACTCCAAAAACATGGAAAGAAATGTCTCCGGCTGAAAAGAAAAAGGCTGTAGCAGAAAAGAAAAGAACAGGTATGGGTAAAAGAACTTCTTCTTTAAAAAGAAAAAAGAAATGAGTAAAAATCCAAATGCTAAAAAGAACGGTGGCGAAGGAACAGCTGTAGGAAAAGCATTAAGATTCTTAGCCGCTCAAGGAAAAAAGTTTGCGCCAGAACTGCTGGATATGGCAGGATCATTAACTGGTGTTGAAGCGTTAAGTAAATTAGGTGATGCAATTAAAGGAGATCCTGAATTATCTGAATTAGATAAAAAAATATTGCTCGCGGAGCTGGAAACAGATGCAGTAAGGGAACAAGAAATAACTAAACGCTGGGAAGCAGATTTGCATTCAGACAGCTGGCTATCAAAAAACGTAAGACCGTTAACGTTGTCCTTTTTATTAGTAAGTATGTTTCTGTTCGTTATATTAGATAGCACAAATTCAATACCATTCAACATAGATCCAGAATGGATTGACCTCCTTAAAGCACTTATGATAACCGCCGTTGGTGGTTACTTTGTAGTAAGATCAGGAGAAAAAATAACAAACAAATTAAAAAAATAAAGCCAATGAACAATTACAAAAAACCAAGTAGCCCATTTGCAATGAAAATGGCAAAAACAAAGTCATCTTTACCTATGAAAGGTGATTTAGATAAAGACGGTAAAATGTCAGGGTACGAAAGTAAAAGACAGGCGGCTATTGAAAAAAACATGAAAAAATAAAATGCCTTTTAAAATTAAAGCTCCTTATAAAATAATTAATACTCCTATATATTATCAAGACTTAGACGGAACTACTTTGGGATTAGCTAATAATAATGGAACTATTATATTAAACGATAAACTATCTCCTCTAAAAGAAAAAAATGTAATAGACCACGAAATGGTACACATCAATCAAATGAAAAGAGGTGATTTAGATTATGACGATAAAAATGTTTATTGGAAAGGGAAAGCTTATTCACGAAGCACTATGAAAGAAGGGGCAAAAAATTTGCCTTGGGAAGCTGAAGCTTATAAAAATTCATAAATGAAAACTTCTAAAAAAGGTTATTTAAAAAACAGCCCTGACGTTAACAAACCTCAAAATATCATAAAGGGAGGGCACATAACAATGAAAGGAGTTAAGTTTAAAGTATTAGGGACTGACGACCGGGGATATACTCAAATAATGTATCCAGGATATGATTATTATTTTCCTCATGCTAAATACGTTATAGAAACACCAATTAAAAATTAACAATTAAATCTAATAAAATGAAAAATTTATTTATTACATTATTATTACTAGTATCAAGTCAATTATTTGCGCAAAAAGAGTTAAGTGGTTTATGGGAGAGTAAAACCTCCTCTTACATAACCACAATAGTAACTTCAGAATATGCGGTATTAAACGTTTTTAATACAAGTTTTAGCAAAAATAGAGTAATAACAGAAAAAATAATAGATTATAAAAACAATAAATTAACAACTAACCTACACAATTCTCTTAACGGGTACACTGTTCAAATTGAATATTCTTTACAAAGTGAGGATATTATTGTTTGTACTTATAGTGGCGACTGGGAAGGAGATATTATATTAACCCGATTAAAATAAATAATTATGGCATACATGCAAGAACCCGGTAGAGCTCCACTAAAAAACAAAAAATTTGAGGATCTAACCAATGGAACACCCTTAAGACAAGAAATGAGTAATGACGAAAAAGAAGGAAGAGGAAAATATTCTAAAAATAAAAAGGATAGTGGTGGGAATTACTACGCCGTAGATCAAAAAGACGGAACAGAATACAGAAGTACTCCAGGCAGCAGGAAATTTAATGCAGACGCTCGCGATGGTACAATAGCAACACCAGAAACTTCTAATGTTATCTACGATTCTAATACCAAAACGTATACTCCTAAGCCTTATGCAGATAAAGCGCCTAAGAAACAAATTCCTGAATACAAAAAACGACTAGCCAAAAAAGGGGACCCTTATGCTAGAAGAGAACACAATGCGTATAAAAAAGATTCAACTGATTATATGCGATATGCAAACAGAGATGCTGCAAAGTATAACATAGCGTCTAGACGAGCCCAACAATAAATAAAATAATTATTAACAATTAAATTAAATTAACATGAGTAAAGTAAAAGAAATGAAATCAGAAAATTTATCAATCAGTAAAGAACAATTAGAAAAAGTACAAGGATTGCAAGCAGACTTGCAGAAGTATTGCGCTCATATTGGAGGGCTAGAAGTTCAAAAAGCAAAAGCTATTTACCAGGTAAATATGCTTGAAAAAGAGCTAGATGAATTTAAAGCTGCAATAGAAGAAGAGTATGGACCTATAAACATTGATTTAACTAATGGAAGCTACGAAAAAATAGTTCCTGCAGATAAAGACTAATGTAATGGATAATGTTATAAGAAAAATTAGTATTGGTGCTGACTATAAGAACGAAGCAATGCATTACTCTGTTAAGCAGACAGTTTACGGTGGGCACGAAATTTCTCATATAATATTTGAAGAGTCTGATAATTCTTATAATATATTTATAAAAAAGAACAATGAGGTAATGCCATGGAAGAAATTTAATTCTAACATGGCAATATCCGTTGAGTATGACTTGGAGTACTAATGAGGAGTATATACGATTTTATCATAAAGCCGGTAGGCCAAAGATATGATAATACGGTAAAGGTTGGAGAAGTGGACCTTATAACTAATACTTCTATAGAGAGTTTTAAACACGTTAATAATATAGCGGAAGTTGTAGAAACCCCAGCGGCATTTGCAACACCTATAAAAAAAGGAGATCTAATTGTAGTTCATCATAACGTGTTTAGAGTTTTTTATGATATGAAAGGACTTAAAAAAAATAGTAGATCATTTCTTAAGGACGGACTTTTTATGTGTGCAATAGATCAAATATATTTGTACAAAAGCAAAAAGAACTGGAAATCATTTGGGGATAGATGCTTTGTTGCTCCGGTTAAAAATAAAGACCCTTTTAGTAGCGATAAAACAGCTAGCCTTATTGGTATACTAAAAATAGGTAATAAGTCCTTAGAACGCGCTGGAATCAATCCAGGAGACATAATTGGATTTACACCAAATAGCGAATGGGAATTTGTTATAGATAATCAGATTATGTATTGTATGAAATCAAATGATATTGTTATAAAGTATGAGCTCGATAGAAACGAAGAAGAATATAATAGCGGCTGGGCGCGAAGCAATTAAAGAATTAGTAAAGGTAGCAAAAGAAAAGATCGTTGACTCAGAGGAGGATATATCCGCTGACAGACTTAAAAATGCTGCCGCTACTAAAAAACTTTGCATATTTGACGCTTTTGAAATATTAAACAAAATACAAGAAGAAGAGCAAATGATTTTAGACTCTAGTAATAAAGAAAGTAAACCTGCTTTTAAAGGGTTTGCGGAGGGGAGATCTAAATAATGGCTTACGAACAAACGTTATATAAAGTAGTTAATGATTACATTAAACCTGCTATAATTAAAAAAAAGAATCGCTATTCTAAGTGGGATTACGGCTATAACAAAGAACACGATGTCGTTGTAATTAGCAAGTCCGGAAAAATAGGTGATATATACGAAATTGGTAATGTGATGATTGCATTACCCAAAGCAGAAAATGTAAAAAACTTAGGGGACAACAAATGGAAAGCCGCTGAATATCCTAAGTTATTAAAAAAAATTAAAAGTGTTCAAGATTGGAACGCTTACCCAAATAGTTTTAAAGAACAATGGCATCCATATATAGATGAAGAATTTGAAAGACGTGAAAAAGGGTTTTGGTTTATTAATAAAAGCAAGCCTACTTACATTACTGGCACTCACTATATGTACCTGCAGTGGTCCAAAATTGATGTTGGATTACCGGACTTTAGGGAATCAAATAGATTATTCTATATATTTTGGGAAGCCTGCAAAGCGGATTCAAGATCGTACGGTATTTGTTACCTTAAAAATCGACGCTCTGGATTTTCATTCATGTCGTCGGGAGAAACAGTTAATTCAGCTACGATATCTTCAGACTCTAGATTCGGCATATTATCCAAATCGGGGGCTGATGCTAAAAAAATGTTTACGGATAAAGTTGTACCAATCTCGGTAAACTATCCGTTTTTCTTTAAACCAATACAAGACGGTATGGACCGTCCAAAAACAGAGTTAGCTTACAGAGTGCCCGCTTCTAAATTTACTAGGCGAAAACTAGAGGACAATCAAGCAGCTCAAGAATTAGACGGATTAGACACAACTATTGACTGGAAAAATACAGGTGATAATAGTTATGATGGTGAAAAATTAAAACTATTAGTGCATGATGAAAGCGGTAAATGGGAAAAGCCTACAAATATACTTAACAATTGGCGAGTAACAAAAACTTGTTTAAGATTAGGTAGTAGAATTATCGGAAAGTGTATGATGGGGTCAACATCAAACGCTTTGGATAAAGGCGGCAAAAACTTTAAAAAATTATACGACGGCTCGGATACGTTATTAAGAAATAAAAATGGGCAAACTAAAACAGGTTTATATAAACTTTTTATTCCTATGGAATGGAATTATGAGGGTTTTATTGATCAGTACGGCTATCCTGTGTTTGATGTTCCAAAAAAAGAAACATTAGACCCTCAAGGAAATTTAATTACAGAGGGAGTAATACAGCACTGGGAAAACGAAGTTGAAGGATTAAAAGATGATGCAGATGCATTAAACGAATATTATCGGCAATTTCCTCGTACAGAACAACACGCTTTTAGAGATGAGGCTAAACAATCTTTATTTAATTTAACTAAAATTTATCAGCAAATAGATTATAACGAAGAATTAAGAAATTCTTCAATGGTTACGCAAGGTAATTTTCAATGGGAGAACGGGATAAAAGATACTAAAGTTATTTTTTACCCAAATAAAAGCGGAAGATTTTTTATTACCTGGGTTCCAAGCATAAGCCAACAAAATAATATAATAATAAAAAATGGAAATAAATATCCTGGCAATGAGCACATGGGAGCTTTTGGATGTGATAGCTATGATATTAGCGGGGTTGTTGGTGGCGGCGGATCTAACGGATCACTTCATGGACTAACTAAATTTTCTATGGAAGACGCACCTATAAATCATTTTTTTTTAGAATACATAGCTAGACCTGCAACTGCAGAAATGTTTTTTGAAGATGTACTTATGGCTATTGTGTTTTATGGAATGCCTTTATTAGCAGAAAATAACAAGCCTAGACTTCTTTATTATTTAAAAAGAAGAGGATACAGGGGCTTTAGTATTAACAGGCCAGATAAAACATATAACAAATTATCTTTAGCTGAGAAAGAAATAGGGGGAATACCTAATTCAAGTGAAGATATAAAACAAGCGCATGCAGCAGCCATAGAAACTTATGTAGAAGAATTCGTGGGAGAAATGAAGACAGGTTACGGCGACATTTATTTGCAAAGAACATTAGAGGACTGGGCAAGATTTGATATAAACAACAGAACTAAGCACGATGCTTCCATAAGCTCCGGGTTAGCATTAATGGCTTGTAATAAACATAGGTATAGCCCTAAGGGCGCTATAAAAACTAAAACATATTCTTTAGGTTTTAAAAAATATAACAACGAGGGATCTACTTCAAAAATAATACAATAAATGAATGTAAGTACAAATACTAATAGCCCATTTCCAGATCAAGTAGTAAGTGACGCTGAGAAGTCAACATTAGAATACGGACTGCAAGTCAGTAGGGCTATAGAACAAGAATGGTTCAATTATGGAGGAAGTGGTTCAAATAGATATGCAAATAATTGGAATAACTTTCATAATTTAAGATTATACGCTAGAGGCGAGCAAAGTGTTCAAAAATATAAAGACGAATTAGCTATTAACGGGGATTTATCTTATCTTAATTTAGACTGGAAACCGGTTCCTATATTGTCTAAGTTTTCAAATATAGTTGCAAATGGCATAACTCAAAAACAATATGAATTAACTTCGTATGCACAAGATCCTGAATCTTTAAAGAAAAGAACTGATTTTGCTGAGAACATATTATTTGATATGTTGACTAAAGATGAGCAAGCTAAAGCTTCTGAAGTTATTAATATAAATTTAAGCAGGTCTAATATACCTTCAGATAGTTTGCCTGAATCAGTAGAAGAAAGAGATTTGCACATGCAACTAAGTTATAAGCAGGCTATTGAGGTTGCAGAAGAAGAAGCTATTAGCACCGTTTTAGCAACTAACGAATTTGATCTTACAAAGGCTAGAGTAAATCAGGACTTAGTTAATATAGGGATAGGTGTTACAAAAACTTCTTTTAACCCATCTGAAGGTATTGTAGTGGATTACGTAGATCCGGCTTACTGCGTTTGGTCGTATACTGAGGATCCTTACTTCAATGATATATACTACGTTGGAGAAGTAAAATCAATAACTATACCCGAACTTAAAAAAGAATTTCCTAATATTTCAAGCGAAGAACTAGAGCGAATACAAAAAATGCCGGGTAACCGCCGATATATTAAAGGTTTTGAAAATTACGACTATAATACTGTTCAAGTATTATATTTTGAATACAAAACATATACAGATCAGGTTTTTAAAATAAAAAGAACCGATTCGGGATTAGAAAAAGCAATTGAAAAAACTGATGAGTTTAACCCTCCGCCAAATGACAACTTTGAAAGAGTCTCAAGATCAATAGAGGTGTTATACGAGGGGGCAAAAATTGTAGGTACTGATATAATGCTTAAGTGGCAAATGTCAGAGAACATGACTAGGCCCTTAGAAGATACAACTCGTGTTGAAATGAGTTATTCTTTATGCGCTCCTAGAATGTATAAAGGGACTATACAGTCATTAATAAGTAAATGTATAGGCTTTGCGGACGTAATACAATTAACTCATCTTAAAATACAACAAGTATTAGCCCGTATGGTTCCGGATGGTATATTTTTAGACATGGACGGCCTAGCTGAGGTTGATTTAGGAAATGGCACAAACTATAATCCGGCTGAAGCATTAAATATGTATTTCCAAACAGGTTCGGTTGTAGGTAGATCTCTTACTCAAGATGGTGACATGAATAGAGGTAAGGTTCCTATACAGGAATTAAGTTCTTCTAATGGTATGGGTAAAATACAATCTCTTATTACCGCGTATAATTACAATATGCAAATGATTAGAGACGTTACTGGATTAAACGAAGCAAGAGATGGGTCATTACCCTCAGCGGATTCATTAGTCGGTCTACAAAAAATGGCAGCTAACGCTTCAAATGTAGCTACTAAACATATACAAGATGCAAGTATATTTTTAGCTTTAAGCACCTGCGAAAATATATCTTTAAAAATAGCTGATGTATTAAATTTTCCTCTTACGAAAAATGCTTTAATGAATAGTATTTCTACATTTAACGTGGAAACACTGAAGGAAATAGAAAACTTAAATCTTCATGACTTTGGAATATATTTAGAAATGGAACCAGATGACGAAGAAAAAGCTGAATTAGCCGCTAATATAAATGCCTCTTTACAACAGGGGAGCATTGACATTGAGGACGCTATAGACATAAGAGAAATTAAAAACCTTAAGTTAGCTAATCAAATGCTAAAGCTAAAGCGCAAGAAAAAACTAGAAAGAGAACAGGCTTTAACACAACAAAACATACAAGCGCAAGCACAAGCTAATGCAGAGGCCTCAGAAAAAGCTGCTTTAGCAGAAGTGCAGAAGCAACAAGCTTTAACAGCAGAAAAAGTTGCTATAGAACAAGCTAAGTCGCAATTTGAAATGCAAAGAATGCAGACAGAAGCTCAAATTAAAAAGCAATTAATGGCGACGGAGTTTGAGTACAATATGCAGTTAGCTCAAGCTCAGATAGGGGCTGCTAAAAGTAAAGAAGCAGAAATTGAAGATCGTAAAGACAAGAGAGTAAAAATACAGGGCACTCAACAAAGCGAGCTTATACAGCAAAGACAAACAGAGGGTATGCCTAAGAATTTTGAATCTCAAGGTAATGACGTTATGGGAGGATTTGATTTATCCTCATTTGATCCCAGTTAAATAAGTATTTAATAATTATATAATATTATATCATGAATGAACAAACAAAAACGGAGGGGTCTTTTAAGATTCAGTCCAAACCAAAGCTAACTGATGAACAGCTAGCGGCTAAAAATAGAGAACCTTTAATAGACGTTCCTAGTAATGTAACTAAAGTAGTAATTCCTAAAGAAGAGAAAGATGCCGTTCAAGAGCCAAGCACAGATGGTGTGGATGAAAATAAACCAGCCGGAAATGTACAAGAAATGGCGGAGGAAACACCCGAACCAGTCATTAAAGAAATTACCGAAGAAGAAGAAGAAGTAGAGGCTAAAGCTCCTGCTATTGAACCACCTCTTACTCAAAATGATTTACCTGACAACATAAATAAGTTAGTAGATTTTATGAGAGAAACAGGTGGAACTATGCAGGACTACATAAGATTAAACACTAATTACGAGGATATAGATAGAGACGTTTTAGTAAAAGAATATTACAAGGCTAGCAAGCCCCATTTGTCAAAAGATGAAATTAATTTTATGATTGAGGACACTTTTGCATTTGACGAAGATATTGATGAAGAGCGAGACATCAAACGAAAAAAACTCGCATATAAGGAAGAGGTTTCAAAAGCCCGTAAATTTTTGGAAGATACAAAGAAAAAGTATTATGACGATATCAAGTTGAAATCGCCAGCTATTCCTGAGGATCAACAAAAAGCTGCTGATTTTTTTAATCGCTACCAGGAGGATCAAAAAAGAAACTCACAAAACCACGAGAAGTTTAAGACTCAAACTCAACAATTATTTAATAAAGATTTCGAAGGTTTCGATTTTAATTTAGGAGATAAAAAGTTTAGATACGGAGTTCAAAACGCTTCACAAGTGGGAGAAAAACAATCGGACATTAATAATTTTTTAGGGAAGTTCCTTGGAAAAGATGGGACGGTTGAAGATACTAAAGGGTATCATAAGGCTTTATACGCTGGTGCTAATGCTGATAAAATAGCAAGTCACTTTTACGAACAAGGCAAATCAGACGCTATTAGAGATGTAGTAAACAAATCTAATAATGTTTCAACGGAAGCGCGAAAAGCTGCTCCTGTTGAGAGTGCAAGGTTTGGAGCTTATAAAGTTAAGTCAGTTTCTGGAGCGGACTCCAAAAAATTGAAAATTAAAAAGTTTAAAAACACATAACAATGAGTTTATTACCACAATTTGGGACTATTGTCCCATCACAAACGCAATCATTACTTGCGACAAATTACCTACAATGGAACAACAATGGCGGAGCCGCTGGAGTCCCAGGGAACTTTGCTGACTTTGCTCAGCAGTATTTACCAGAAATCTACGAAGCAGAAGTAGAGCGTTATGGAAACAGAACGTTATCTGGATTTTTAAGAATGGTTGGTGCTGAAATGCCAATGACATCTGATCAAGTTATTTGGTCTGAACAAAACCGCCTGCATATATCTTACACAGATGTAGAGCTTGGAGCAGTAGATGGGACTAAGCAAATCGTTGATTTGAATAAC
>Ga0181394_1000412_pt1 | contig 19038 bp, 25 predicted proteins | sample 17SPOviralmetaG_FD_130123 | JGI IMG/M metagenome (GOLD analysis project Ga0181394, IMG submission 130123) | Marine viral communities from the oligotrophic San Pedro Time Series (SPOT) site, San Pedro Channel, CA, USA - 17 SPOT_SRF_2010-11-23 | ecosystem: Environmental > Aquatic > Marine > Strait...
CCTTTCTTTATAGTTAGACGAATCATTATGATATATCTTTACTTTCAATTAATGTGTATGAAAATGAATTACCATGGATCTCACGTGCTACTTGACATATATCTAAAAATTCATGCCAATCATCATTACTACCAATTACTTGGCAACCTGCTGACCATTTATCCACTCTTGTTGATTTGCCGCCGGCTCTGGAAGTTGCTCTATGAATATTGATTCCATATATTCCTTCCTTAACACTTTCTTCTATGAGATCATACTTACCATCCAAATTTGCATCTCTATAAACTTTAACTGGTTTCTTTTGTCCTAATGCTAAATATTTACCTTGGTGTAATCTTAATTTATGCGAACCTCTATATTGACCTGGTTTAAGTATTGCAACACCGTCAGGGTTTAATATATTTTCTACCCAATGAGTTCCTGGATCAGTTGTACATGCAAATTCATGATACATCCATTCACCATCTTCTTTCTTATATGCGATAGTTATTAAATCATCAAATGCATTTGTAACTCTGCCCTTTGTTTTAGAATTTCTGATTCCTATGATATTGACATCATATGATTTGTTACCGTTATCATGAAAATATTTATAGCCCATTCCTTCGACTACATTCATGATTTGTTCTCTTGTATACATCCCAATTCTCCTTTATTATTGTTTGGTTTATAATAAATATCCTAGGAGCGTTGATCTAATGGGTTTTTTTTATTTCGTTTGTTTCTTTTGCTTGAATCTCGTTTGAACTCTTCGAACTTTTGTTCTTTCCTTCTAGGTACTTTTTGCTTATATGGCTGATAGTCATCTATTCTATCAATTCTAATCTTTGGCATTACTCTTGTATTCTAACTTTTAGTTTTTTAATTTTATCTAGAAATTCTTCAATTGTATAATCCTTTCCTTTCTCATCTTTAATAATAAAATTATCTATGTCTGCATATTGACCAATAAAATCTGTATTACCTTGTTGTTCTACAGCATTCATCAATATATTTAATCCTCGCTGTGCCCAAAATGTTTTGAATGACGCATCTCCTAATTGATTGACGGAGTTAACTGTATCGGCTTCTGTATTACCTGGGTATAAAATATAATATCTCATATTACTGCTCTTCCTTTTTGGCTTTCCCAGTCTCTATTGTTTCTAATCTTATTATTTTTACTATCTGTTGCTATTAACATATGTGGTTCAATAAGTAAATCTTGTGCCACATTTATTAATGCTTTTACATCTTTAGGAAAACAATGTCCGCCATAACCAAAATCTCCATCTGGGCCTGGGACGTTCCAATGCGAGTAACCTAATCTATCATCATGCATTGCGTACTCAATTACCTTATCATAATCTATGTCTAGATATTCACATATTTCATACATCTCATTTGCAAATGATACTTTAGTTGCTAAGAAAGTATTAGTAACATACTTAACCATTTCTGCATAAGTAGACCCGGTCTTTATGATAGGAACTTTTGGAAATGCTTTTCTAAATACTCTAGCTACTTTAGTTGTTGCAGGTCTAGGACCACCTACTATAATTCTATTTTGATTTTTAAAATCTTCTATTGAATTTGCTTCTGTTAAAAACTCTGGGTTAAATACTATATCAATATTTGTATACCTTTTATTCCATTTTTCAGTTGTACCTGGAGGAATTGTTGATTTGACTACAACTATTGTTTTACCTAATTCATTTAATTCTTTTAACACTGGTTCTATGATTCCTAAATGACATGATCCATCTTTTTCCATCGGCGTTGGCAAACATAAAAATATAATATTACTTTTACTATATAATTCTTCTAATGAAGAGCATGTACTATCTTTAACAATATCATACGTTTCAATTTTATAATGTTTTGCTAAACCCTCATTAACAGCTGTGCCAACAAATCCTTGTCCTATAATTCCTATACTTTTCATACTTCTTCTTTTATATAATCTTCTAAATTAATTTTTGGTTCCCATGCTAATATGTCTGATGCTAACGAATAATCAGCTAAAGTTTCTTGTGCCTCTCCTGGTTTGTCAGGTCCATATTGTGCTATAACACCAAACATATCAGCTACTTCTTTTATAGAATAATTCTCACCTCTACCAAATTCAAATTCATATCCATACGCTTGTTGTTTCATGATTCTATTTAGTCCATCTACGATATCGTCAACATGGGTAAAATCTCTTCTTTTAGTCCCATCGCCATATATTTCACAAGGCATTTGCCTTTCAATATTACTTAACCAACGTCCGATCAAAGTTGTATATCCTCCCTCTGTTAGTTGATATGGTCCATATACATTATAAAATCTAGCTGTCGAAGATCTTAACCCAAAATGTTTTTGGTATAACTGAATAATTTCTTCACCCATATCTTTACTAAAGGTATATGGATTTGAAAATTTACCTGAATGATGTGATGATGACCCCGCATAAATTATTGGAACATTATGATGACAACATGCTCTTACCAAATTATAAGTCCCTGTAAAATTAGTTTCAATATAATCTGCCGGTCTTTCAAATGATGGTTGTATTCTAGCTATTGCTGCTAAATGAAATACTATATCTACATTCTTTATGTATTCATATAAAGTATCTATATCTACTGTTGCAATATCTTGTTCCCAACAATATGCTGCAGAATTAATATTTTTTCTTTTCCCTGTAGAAAAATTATCAATGATAGTTACTTGATGCCCATCCTTAATTAATTTATTAACTAAATTTGTTCCTACAAACCCAGCACCACCTGTTACTAAGATACGCATATTAAGCCTTTTTCGTATGTTTCTAATTTAATTATTGTGATATGTAAATTTCCAAGATCAAATTGTCCTATTTCTCCGCTGTCATTAATGATGGCAGATATGTTTTGAATATAATTAAGATCATCTTGACTAAATCTACTACCATCTATTTCAATAAGTATTCCATTTTGTTTTTCATTATCATATGGAAGTACTCTATCTAATAAATTATATGAAGTAAATGGTTGTTCTATTGTAATATATTGCATCCTATTGTTATCTGTATACATTATACTACACCATGGTTCAAGAACTTTTAACAGGCCTAAATTAGCATTCTTTATAATGAATCCAATGTCATACTTGGGAGGAATCATAGGTTTTAAATATTTATCATGTAAACAAAAATGTCCCCATTTTCTAATGAATTCTCTAGTTGATTTTTGATTTTGCTTTAACCATTCATCTGTCTCTCTATTCTTCATGAACACTTCACCATTCGGATTTCTTTTGGCTCCATCAGCAAACCGTGAACCTCTACATGTCATATGATATACACATCCTCCCCATGTTTGTATAAATTTAATACCATTCAATTGAAACCTGTTGAATATATCTGTATCTTCTTTTGATTGTGGAGCAAACAATGGATCATGGCCACCTATCTCTTGAAAGTCTTTTTTATAGAAAGCCCATGGTGCAAATATACCTTCTGTTACTTTTGTTAGTTGTTGTAACTGTACGTCTTTAAACCATTCTAATAATTCTTGTTCTCTGAACTCCTCTGGTTCTATTCCAAAATCAATCAACATCTTTTCTGGACCAGGCGGATGTAATGGCGGCTCGATTCTTGTAAGAGATACAATTGTTTTCTCTTTTAATTTATGATCTATTTGATCTATTGCACCGGGCATTAAATACATATCAGCATGATATATCATACAAACATCGTGACTTGCAACTTCATTAACTAATGTATCATATAATATAGTATGCCCTAACCTAGTTGGTCCTTCGTTTCTGATTGCTTTGAAGTTTGAGTCTTTCTTCATCATAGATTCACACCACTCCCAAGTTCCATCATTTGAAAAGTCATCTGCTACGCAAATTTCTACTTCATGGTTGCCTTGGTTTTTTCTTATTGAATCATAAGACCACTTAAGGTATTTAAGATTATTTCTTCCTGGTTGTATTAAACTAATTTTCATAATATAAGTAACTTTAATATAAATATTCATATGTCGCCTGCATCCATGCACCAGGCGTTGGTTTTATTCCACAATTGAAATGACAAACATATCCATACCTCGTAAACATAAAATCATTTCCTAATAACTCAGATCTATTAAGGTCTTGCATATTCCATTCATACCCTAATACTTTATATTCATCTTTCAATTCTTTATTAACAAAGAAATTGAATACTGGCTGGTCATGGCCTACACCATAATGTTTTTGCATCCATGTAATTTTAGATCGATTAGTCTCATAAAATTGTTGTATTGATTTGAAAAATTCTTTATGACTTTTATTGAATACCATTACTCCGGAATTGAAATAATTAAAGTATGGAAATTTAAAATTATCAAATAGTTCATATGAATAATTTTCCATACTTCGTATCATCCAATCCTTATCTCCAAAATTAGGAACTGCACAAAACTTATGCTCTGATATATCAAATATGTTCGGTGCATTTGGAGTAATGATTGTATCAGAATCTACATATAATACTTGATCATATTCGATTTCATTTACATCCAAAATATCTAAAATATACATTTTCGTCCAATGTGGTGTCATATATTCTAAATCAGCTACTAATTCGTTCAAGACAAATAATTCACAATCATATTTTTTAGCATATTGTTGCCAACTCTTTATAGAATAATCATATCCTTGATTTCTTGATCGGTCGTCCTTGACGATATTTATCATGAAGATTACATTTTTCATATGTAGTTTTCTTTTATTATATCCCATGTTTGAGACATTAATTGATTTCGCATCTTTCTATCAAATCCTGAAAATTTCCATATATTACCATACTTGATAAAATATGGTGTTTTATCATTCAATTGCCAATTATGTCCTAACCATCCAAATCTAGTCATATGATTAATATTAAATGATGGATCTAATGAAAATTCAAAATCTATATTGTTTTGTTGTAACATGTAATTATATATTGGCTGATCTGTACCTTTCTTTATGTCCTTTTCTAATTGACATATCATATCATAATTGTCAAAGTAATAATTTTTTAAATCTAGTAAAAATGATAGATGTGATTTTGAAAATATTTGAAATCCACAATCAATATATCTTTTGATATCAAATTCCATATCATTGAACATTGATCTATATCCATCTATTCCAGACTGTATCCATCTTATGTTTTCTAAACTTTGAAATACATTTAATTTGTTAGAACACATATCAAAGAAATTAGGAGCATCCCACTTTATCATATAGCTGGCATCGATAACTGCTACCTTATTCCAATCTATATCTTTCAATATTGATTCTAATTCAAACCAACGTGTCCATGTAACTTTATGATCATTAGTATCATATGATGTTGTGTCATATTCTATAAATTCAACATTATTCTTTTTACACCAATATTGCCAAGTAGATTTTGAATATTCAAAATACTCAAAATTACCATGTTTGTCACATACTGTAGGATTATTACTCTTTACGCCAACCCAAAATACTACGTTCATATTTAATATTTACTTATCACTTTTTCTATACGATTATTCCATGTATCTTTATATACAGATTCATGAAAATGTTTAAGATATAATTCTTTTGCTTTATTACTACAATATAAGTAAAATTCTTCATCTTTCCTAAGTTTTTCCATTAATTGTTTTGACTTTTTTATATCATCAGGCTCAACTGATAAATCTGGAAAACATATCCTCTGTGTATTAGCGTGTATATTTCCTATACAAGGAATACCTAAATATGCACAATTCAAGTAAAAAGTTCCGCCAATTGAATTTGGATTCAAATGTATTGCATATCTAAAGTCGCTCAATCTAACAATCCATTCATCCCATTCCATATATGGTAAATGTTCTATGTCTTCTATATTTAATTCAGCCTTCTCCATTCTACCCATCTGTGGAGCATATATCTTTTCTCCAGAAGAACTAGCTACCATTAATGAATTGAATCCTCCATACCAACGTACTAAGTTACCTCCTATAACTATATCTTGTCTATCATTAATATGAGTTAAAGTATGAGTATCAATTGGATCTTCAATCATCAATGTAGGATTAATAAAACATTCTTTTTCTAAAAGTCCTTCATAATATTCCTTATCTCGATCATTATGAGCTAATGCAAAATCTGCTCCTGCCATTATATTGAAAAACCATAAAGATTGTATTAATGGTAATGATTGAAAATACCATGATGGACCTTCTTGCATAAACGCATATTTCTTACAAACTCTTTTTAGTTCAGTTACTACATCAAAGTTCATAAATCTTTCAACATGTTTTGGAATAATAATTACTCCTAAATCATAAGTGTTATCTGGTAACTGTTGTAATTTTAAAATGTTATGGTGTATTGCATCTTGTGCTACCCACCATGCATACTCCGTACGCATATTTTTATGATAGCGATTTATCTTACCATCAAATGTCATTTCTGAAAACCATGCTATATTCATAAATTTTTCTTTTTCTTTAATGCGACAATTGTTTGAGTAGTATCCTTTATAGAATCTATAACATCATAATACTCTGTAATAACATGATATTCTGTTCTTGCCCAATAGTCATGTATAAATACTATAGAATCTTTATGTATATAATTTAGTATCTTAAATGCACAATCTGCTCGAGCTCTCCCATCTATTAATACTATATCATATAATTTAGTATCTAGTTTATCAACTAGATCTATATACTCATGAAATATAAATCTATTCTTTGGATATATACAATATTCCAAATCCGGTATATTGTTTGTATCGAGGTTACTTAATCTATGTAATGCTGTCGCATGTTTGTCATAGAAAGCTTTTTTTGCTGTCGGAACTTCTTTTGAAATATCTATCAAATGAAAATCTATATTATTTAGATTATCCCTTTCAATTTTATTTTGTACTTCAACATACCAATCTAAATTATGTTCTATACTAGTATATTCTTTTACCAAAGGCGAAAATGTAACAGTACTTCCTCCACAACCCCATTCTAACATTTTATGATTAGGTTGTAGATATTTCAATATCATTTCCTTTTCTCTGGGATCCATCCATAGTTCTATTTCCATACGTCTTTCCATGTAAATGATTTATAATTTGGATTGAATAAGTTTAAATAATTCTGTTCACACATTTTATTTGCTTTTGTGTACCAATCATGAACTTTTCTTTGTGCGCCAGGGTCTGTCTTTTCAATACCTTCTTCACCTTTGATATACATTCTTTTATTAGGATGTTTTCTATTATGTACTAATAATATGTTTTTGATTATGTATTGAGGTATATTTCCTAACACTTTATTTGTCATCCACATAAAGGCAGAATCTTCATGAATAAAGAAAACTGATCTAGGAATGTTAACTCCTGCTTTTATGACTTCTGATGATATGACTAATCCACATCCGTTAAATTTATGTTGAGGAGCTATTCTAACATCCAAATCCTCTACTCTTTCATTTATAGAATTCATCTCAGATTGTTTCATAGAATATCTTAAACTCCACCAGTTTTTAGTATCGCCATCAATAAATGGTTTATCTGTAAAATCTGTATGTTCTATTATCTTCCAACTATCGTCCCACATCTTACATGTACCAAAGAATGCTAAATACTTTGGATTATTATTTTGTAATGATGTTTGGTGTAAGTTATCTAATATCACAAATGTTTGTTTTGGTATTAAAGAATCACTCTCTCCCCACATTAAAACATCTACTTGATCACAATACATTTCATTAAATTCTCTTCTGTAATCTGCTATTGTATGTAGATTATTATCAAATCTTACATTATCAAAATCTAATAGAATGCTGCCTATCTTTTCTATACATTCATTTTTTTTCTTGCCACTAATACATTTTTCAAGGTCTTCATTAGTAATAATAGTAAAATCAATTGTAACTTCGCCATCATAATTTTTTATAGCATCTTTTAAAGATTCTACATATTCTTCTATGATATCACATTCATACCATTGTACTAGACATCCTATTGCAATTTTAGTTTTCATACCAATTATTTTTTATATATTTTAGAATTTCATTATAATTACCTAGACCGATGATATTAGCTCCTGATAATTTTTTTAACCAAGAATCTGTATTGAACATTGCCCTACCTCCTTTTCGATGATGTTTCTTCCACCCTTCCCATTGATATATTAATACATCGCCACCGAAATAAGCAGAAACTTTACAATTGCCTCCAGAAGTAGTTAAGTGTTTCTCACTTGTAGCTTCCATCATGAACTGAGCTGTTGTAAAATCTAATTCCGGGTTGGAATCTAATACATGTTGTATAGTAATAACATTGGGATATTTGTTATGAATTAATTCATAATCTCCTGGATCATGCAATGGATTATGATCTTCGAAGAAATTTTTAGAATTAGGAATTGGTCGTATATACAATATCTGATATTTGTCTGATAACATCTCTATAACTTTTTCTAGAAAAGGTAAACTATAATGAAATACAGAAGCTAAGCGATGCCTTACATCATTATTCCTACATAATGTCGGATGTACTAATACAGGTTCCATATCTGTAGATAAATTATATTTTTCAATTGCTTCTTTACAGTATGGTTGTTCCCAATCATATGAAAATTTATTATTGATAACTATAGTTGGCTTATCATATTTAAGTTTATCCTTAAACATTTCCTTTAAGGGTGGTGGACACCATTTATATCTTTCATTATCCTGTGCCCACCTTGGGCCATCATGAACATAGATGTCTGGGGGATTGTTTATTATAAAGTCCCCTTCCCGGTTAGGTATTATATGATCTGATGTTGTAATTAATTCATAAAGACTTTTCAATTTAGGTTTAATCCTAACTGTATGAGGATGATCATTTTTTACACACCAATATACATGGGGCAATCCTCTAATCATATCTAAACCAAATTCTGTATTTTCACGTATTGTCATCATATTACATTACATTCCTTAAGAAAATTATCAGTCTCTGAAGACTTCATTAAACTCCAATCTGAACTAAATTGCCATGGCTTATCATTTATTACAGAATCTGTAATCATAAAATATAAATCATGGTTTTCGGTCCTAAATGATTCTACTTCACTTATCATAGCTTCATGAAGTTTCTCTCCTGGTCTTATTCCTATATAACTTAATTTAATGTTGTCATTACCATATGCACGTCCCAATGATTTAGCTATATCGACTATCTTTAAAGCTTTAATTCTAGGAACTATAATTTTACCATGAGAATCTTTATAATTATAACTCCAATCGATTAAATCTACAGCATCTTCTAATGTCAAAAGAAATCTGGTCATATCTTTATGAGTAATAGGCAATGTCTTAGCTCCATCGTTCAATAACTTTTTAAAGTAAGGTATTACAGAACCAGTTGATTCTAAAACATTACCATACCTACATAAACATACTTTTACATCAGTTTGTTTATTAGCAAAGTCAATATATAATCTTTCTGATATAGCTTTACATTGGCCATACACATTGATAGGAGCACATGCCTTATCTGTTGATATAAACATTAATGTCTCTATTTGATGGTTGCATGTTATAATAGCATCAATAAGATTTTTATGTCCTATTATATTAGTCTTAACACTTTCGTAAGGATTTGATTCACATATTGGAACATGTTTTAGAGCTGCAGTATTTATAACTACATCTGGCTTATATTCATTTAGTGTATATATTATTGATTCTTTATCCTTTATATCGCCTATCTGATATATAGCATCTGGAAAGTTTCTTTGCATGTTAACATGTTTATGTTCGTCACGCGAAAATATTACTATTTGATTATCAGTATAATATCTTTTTGTTAAGGTTTTTCCTAAGGCTCCCGTACCTCCTATTATTAATATTTTCTTATCTTTCATAACGTACTTATATTTTATACTTTAATATAATAATTTTTTTTCAAAAAAACAAATTAATTTATATTATTTGTTTCTAAACTTACTAATATTTTTTTACCCTTAAAGTTGAAATATGGCAATGGCCGATCATCGAAAGTCCATGCTCGTATAAAATCATATATTTCTTCTATAGGCGTACCATACTCAATTTCTAAATTCTTATTAGAATCTTTATCATAATAAATAAACTCTGGATCTGGATCTAGAAATGTGGTAACAGCATTGTTAATAATTTTTTGGAAATTATTTATGAATATATCAAATGCTAATGATTCTACTTTTGAAAACAATGTTTTTGCGGTATCTGATTCTGTAATATCACATTTGTAGCTATCAATTATAGGACCGGCATCTAATTTTGGAGATATGTAATGTATCGTCGTTCCATGTTGCCAATTCGATAATTTTCTAGCATTTGCAATTGCCCAACTAGTTGAGTATCGACCTCTATATTTAAGTAGATATGAATGATGAATATTAACTATACCCCCCTTTACCAAATTAATATGTTCTTTACTTATAGTCTTCCAATAATTGATAGAAAATAATATATCAGGAGACTGTTTTAATAATTCTTCTATAGAATCAAATATCTGTAACTTATTATCTTTTGCAACTTGCTTAAGTCTATCATTCCACCACCCATTAAATGGAGGAACTACAACACCAACAATATTAGCATTATTTTGATTGACCATCCATTCGAGTATCTTGCAAGATAAATTTCTACTACCTAATATACCAATTCGTTTCATATCTTATTGATAAGTGCTCTTGCTATTATATTAATATCATCATCTGATAGCCACCAACCACATGGCAATGATATTTGATGTTTACTAAAATAATCTGTTGCTGGTAAATCTGTCAAACTTTCTTTGAAACATGTATATGGATGATTAGGAACATGTACTAATCCAGCATTAATTCCTTCTGCATTTAATTCTTCAACTATTTTATCTCTATCTAAATGTTCGGATAACATTACAGTATATACCCAAAATGAAGGAGTAGAATCAGATGGATATATTAAAGGTGTTATGTGTTCATTATCAATAAATAATTTTTCGTAAAGTAATCCATTATTTGTATGGGTCTCGACAATATTATTAACATGTGGTATTTGTGATAATCCTATTGCTGCTGATATATTATTCATATGGAATTTATATCCAGCTTCTTTTACATCTACCTCCCATCGTTGCCCTTTCCATTCACCCTTTTCATCTTTAGTAGCTTCTCTATCTATACCAAACCATTTTAATGTTTTTGCTCTATTGAAGTCTGAATCATTTGTATTTATAACCAACATACCTCCATCACCGCATGTAACATGTTTAATAGCCTGTAAACTATAGCATGTGTAATCAGCTGAATGATGAATTTGTTTATTATTGAATTTAGCACCTAATGAATGGGCGGCATCTTGAATTAACTTTATATCGTGTTTCTTACAAATTGATCTCAATTGGTCTAATTCACATGGAATACCAGACCAATTAACACATAATATAGCTTTTGTTTTATTTGTAATCAATTTTTCAATTTTATTTGGATCTATATTACCTGTTTTAGGATCAATATCTCCCCATACTATTTTTGCGCCTAAATTATGTATAGGAGTATTTGATGCGACACATGTCATTGATGTTGATATGACTTCATCACCTGGAGATACTCCGGACAATTTCAATGCCAATGTCAATGCTGATGTACAACTGTTAACTGGAACTACGTTTTTGTGATCAAAATATGATTTAAAGTATTCGGTTAATTCTGTAACCTTTTCTCCTTCATTGATGAAGCCGCTATTTAATACTACTTCTAATTGTTTCAATGCAGATTCAGTATCTACATGTACTTTGAATATTGGATATTTCATTGTTTGTCTTTATCTTTAATATATGCTCTTGCTTTTCCTAATTTACTTATTTCATCCGAATCATCTGGGCGAGCTACGAATAAGGCTTTGCTTCTGTTTTCAGATTCTGCATCTTTTAAAATGCTCCATAATATAGCCTTTCTTTCAAAATTAACTTCAGGAACGCCATGATATGATTTATTAGTATTATGAAATATAACTAATCTATTATTTAATGGTTCTATTTTATGTACACATTTAGTCATATCATCATTCCATACTTCAAAATGACCCTTGTCCACTTTAGAATTATAATCTTCGTTTAAATAAACTAAACATGTTAGTTCTTTTCGGAGACCCGTTTCTGGGTTTTTTCTTGCATCACTATGAATAGCTTGAAAGGATCCTGGCACCATAACTCTAGGGCCAGACCATCTAAAACTTTCATCAGGTATCAATCCGGTCTTTTTTACTATATTACTTAATACTTTTGTAAACTCTTTTGTATGAATATATTTTAATACTTTAGATGTAAATGTAGGAACTTCGGCTAACTTACTAATAGACCTCATTCCTTGTTCTAAAATATTTTTTCTACCATCTATATATTCATGTCCTTTATGCCATTTGTCTGAATTAATATCTGGCCATTCTTTTTTTATTTGCTCTAAAATATCTATCTGTAAAAAATTATCTAATATCCATATATCATATGGAGTCTTAAGATGTTCTATTTGAAAATTAGGATTGATTAAATTCATATAATTTTATCTATTTTTTTAGTATTTAAAGATACGTTTTGAGGAACATTTTTAGGTCTAAGTACCGGTGTCACTTTTTTTGTTTGACTAGCTAAGTCGTATACAGATTTTATCTTAGTGCCGACATTAAAAATACCTGATTCTTTCTTATCTATCAATCCTAATATTTTATTTCCTATTATATCTACATAATCAAAATTGCCTATCTGATCGACCCATGCTGTATCATGTAAAAATGGCTTAGCCTTATGAGTACAACGAATTAATAAGTAATCATCACACTTTAATTGTACATGTGCATCACCTAATAATTTTGTATAACCGTACCAGTTGTTACAGTGTACTGGCACATCATCTTCAGATGCATTTTCAATTGAATTTGTATATATGTAATCTGTAACAATATGTACTAATTTAACTTTCCATCTATTGCAAAAATCTACTAAATCAGCGACTCCTTTATAATTTACATCCCAATGCAATTCTTTATCATCACTATAAGTATCTGTATTAGCTATACAATTAATAATTACATCGTATGGCATTGCTTGTGCTACACCATGGAATATTTCAGTCATCTTATAAAAGGTTGCTGTATCTGTTAGATCAAATCCATCTTTCTTTCTAGAAAGAATATCAAATCCAGATTGTTTAGCTAATTCTGTAGCTAAAAGTCCATCTCCTAAAATTAATGTTTTACTTGACATTTTCCGAAAATACTTCTATACATAATACATTCTTATCGTTTATCAAAATATATCTACCATCTTTAGTTACTAATTTAGTAAATTGTCCTTGTTTGATATATGATGAACAAACATGTTCAAATGTTCGTTTTTCTCCGCCAACAAAATGAATTATCTGCGTCACCCATTCGCCTGCCTCTTTTATAGACGACTGTAAATCTACTTGATTCATTTATAATATTCCTTTATTTTATCACATACATAATCAACATCATCAATCGTCATTCCATGATGAGCGCCTAATAAGAACCCGTTCTTCATAATAATATCAGAATTTTTAAAATCTTCTAAATATTCTCTATAAACAGGATGTCTTGTAACATTACCTGCAAACGTAACTCTTGTTTGTATATTTTGAGATTCTAAATATGTCAGTAATTCTAATCGATCATTTGTCTGTAACGGGATGGCTAGCCAATTTGGTTTCAAACTATCATCTGGTAATATTAGTTGTTCAACATCTTTAAGATTTTCTAAATAACGTTCAAAATTATTTCTTCTAATTTTTGAAAAGTTTTTGAATCTCTCCAACTGGACTAGTCCAAATGCTGCATTCATCTCACAACCCTTCATATGATATCCTAAAACACTATATAAAAATTTATGATCATAAGGAATGCCATCTACTTTATGATTAAATCTATCATCGACAATTTCTGAATCATTTCCTAATCTTCCCCAATCTCTGTATTGTAAGCATTTAGTAACATGGTCTTTATTATTAAACATTACCATTCCACCCACTCCACCTGCAGTAATAACATGACTTGCATAAAAACTAGTAGTTGCAACATCTGTTACATCAGTTTCTGTAATTGTATCTGCAGAATCTTCAATAAGAATTATATCTCCTCGTCCTAATCTTATTAACTCTTCTTTAAGAAATTTCCAATCTGGTTTATTACCGATTAAGTTCGGCAACATTATTGCAGTTACTGTATGGTCGACTTTATCAATTATTTGATCGATAATTGCACAATATGAAGTAAGTCCTACATCAACAAATACTGGACTAAATCCTAATTGAATAATCGGAGCTAATGTTGTAGCAAATGTACATGCCGGAGTTATGATTTTACTATCTTTTGGTAAGTCTAATGCTGCTATTGCTAATAAACAAGCTGAAGATCCTGAGTTAACAAATACTCCATACTTCTTACCAAATCGTTTTGCAATAGCTTCTTCAAATTCAACTGACCTAGGACCTTGTCCTCCTAACCAGCCTGATCTCAATGACTCTTCTACTGCCTTTATTTCTTCTTCTCCATATGATTCAAATTTATATGGAGCATACCAAATTTTTTTCATTTATAATAATCCTTTAGTTAATATATCTTGTCGTTCTTTACTTATGTCTGTCCAAAGTTCATGTTCCCTAACATGTTTTGGATGTTCAAATTTATTGAAAAATTTAACATATCCTTTTGTTAAGTGAGTATCATTTGGTCTAATACATATTTCATCTTGAATATAATTGTCACATTCATCTAATCCTTGCATAAATGCTTTCCAATATCCAGCATGCCTTTCCAACTGATCACATCTTAGATCTCTAAACTTATTTGGACGTATCCATGCATAATGATATGTAATAAGATCTGTAGGATATAACATTCCATATCCTGAAACAGGGTTGTGATAATCTGTCGTCATAAAATTGTTAATCATATTAAGATATTTTATACCATCTTTATCATATCTAAAACATATCCTTCTAGACATATAATTGTCTTCATAATGATGATCAGAATTTTCTAGCCATGGTTTAATTCTATGTTTTTCTACATACCAAAAATTTTGCATATAATCTACCCAAACTGATCTAAAACCTTCGCCTGGCTGTAATTGTGATAAATATCCATCAATTTCTTTTTTAGCGCCTTCATGATGAAATACATCACCCTCATATGGAAATATGTAATCTCCTTCCTGTACATCAATTCCTAATTGTTCAAAATTAGTAGAGGCCTTTCGAAAACAATCTGTCGATGACATCCCCTGGACATATTCCATATCATTTAATATGATTTTTACATTTGGATATTTCTTTTGTGCATCATCTATAATTTCTTTTAGATCAATATAATCAAATCCACGCTTTCCTTGACCATCTAATGTATATTTATCTAACCAATCTTTTGTCAATTGTTTATTGCCTTCTGTTCCGTTAGGAAACATTCCTTCATTGTATACAATGTAATCTGGATCAATTGTATCGATTATGTTAGGTATTTGACATTTTATCAAATGACTTTCACAAAAGGTTGGTATTATTACTATCTTCTTATTCATATTAAAATTTTATTTCAGCTATATATTGTTTTCCATCTGGATGACCGCTATCGTTCAAATGATGAAATTGAATATTATCTATTATCGATAAATGTTGTATACTAGAATCACGTATATCCTCAATTACATAGAGGCCACCTTTATTCATATATGGCCGAAAGTTGTAAAATGTTTTGAATTGTGATTCTGCAGTATGTAATCCATCATCAATAATAATATCAAATCCTTTACATGTCTTGAAGTAGTTTGATCGTTGTTCAACTGATTGCCAATCGTCATTAAACGAATCTACAATATCTAATTTTACATTATATTTAGCTAAATTAGTTTCAACACTTTTTTTATCTACACGTTTAAAAATATCAATACCATATAACTCTATGTTAGTAAAATAATCATGCCATAATTTAAGACTTTCGCCATATAATACTCCTATTTCTAATAATGAAATTGATTTATTTTTATATTTACTAAATGCATTTTCATAATATTCTTGAATATACTGATGAACAGTATGTTTATCTGTATTATATCTTTTTGCTTTTAGAATGTCAATAAGTTTCATTTTATTTCTTATAGATTGTTTTATGTTTTTCAGACATATTAGTATCTGGCTTTTCTTTGCTGTAATAATATAATGCTATCGACTTCCTATGTATATCTTCCGGACATTCCATTGGTGTCGGATGTCCATGCCATGGCATAATACCATCTTTTGGCTGTGTATCAAAAATAACTGCTCTATTAAAGATAGGATCTACTTTAACTACACATTCTGTACAATCTGTATTCCATAATTCTAATGCTCCGCCCCATTCTGATTTCCAATTAGGATTCATGAATAGTATAATATTTAATCTTCTGTTGAGATCAGGCAATGATTCCGCTATATTAAAATCAACATGTAATTTTAGATGCCCTCCTCTTTTAATTAAATGTAATCCACCTCCACTAAATTCATTATCTCCATATAATGTAGGCATATCTGTAAATTTAGATACATCTTCTAAAAATTTACTACTATTTAAAAATTCTATAGTTGACCAAATATTTGGTAATGTTTTAATTTTGTCCGTATCTTGACACATTTGTTTGATACTATTTTCGTCATTAGATTTCCAGCCCCAAATATTATTTTCTGCATTAGGAAATTCTTGCAATATATTCCGTGCAATATCTTCTTGTAGAAAGTTATCAATAACAATATGCGGATATGGCTTAGCTGATACAAATGTTTCTTTAAGTTTATTTATGTCTAGATTATTTACCATTTATGATATCTCCAAATTTTTGATCGATAGAATTTTTCATCCTCCCTCTACTTTCATTTGCCTTTCTTAATCTAGCTTCATTTACCATAAATTTTTCTAACGTTGGTTCTCCTTCTGTCTTAGTATAATATGCATCGCCGACATCTAGATCATTAACAATTAATGTTTCTACGTCATCTATTAACTTTGTTTCATCAAACGTTCTTTTTTCTCCAACATAATCATATGAATTAGATTCAAATACTTCTCTGAATAATTCATTCAACTTTATCTTAATCTCTGATACTACTCCTCTTTGATGTATAGCTTCAGCATCTTTACCTTGTCTATCGAAATTATATTCTTTAATCCTTTCTGTAGCTAATCTATCTAATAATGCACTTAAATTGTCTATATTTGTAATTCTCATAATTTTTCTTTTATATAATATTAATATAATAATTTTTTTTCGTAAATCAAATTGTTTCGTAGAATTTGTTTTGTTGCTCTTGTCTACCAATATTCTTTGGATGATATAAGGCATACTTTTCTTCGGCTGGCAAATTAGCAAATTTAGTATAACCTCTCAATTGTTCATGCACTGGCTTTACCCAATATATATCTTCATTATTTTGATATATTCTCATTTGCCAATCTGGAAAGTTTACCCATCCTTGGTCATCAACTCTCCATCCCCATTTTGCAATATGTTCTTCTGTAATACCTGCTACTGTATTTACTCTCGGTACCCAGAATGCTTCTGTGTCTTCATTTGCTTCTAATATAAATGGTAATGCTTCAATCAAATATTCATTTGGTATTTCGTCTGCATCAATTTGGAATATCCAATTACCTGCACAAGATTTATTTAGATTATTTTTATATGCTGCAAAGTTTTTATCTAAACTATATTGTACTAAATTATATTCAGATGCTTGTTTTGATTCAAATCGTTCGCAGATATCTATTACCTCTTTAGTAACATTATCTTTATCCATCTGAACCACAACTTGGTCTTGGTTTCTTTTATGTTCGAATAGAAAAGTTAACAACTTCTCCACTTCTTTATGCTCATTGCATACTGTTATCGCGTAACTTATTTTCATTGTCTATTGTCTCTTTTACTATATTATACAGGTCTTCTAAGGCCATCTTGAAGTCACCCGTATTATATGAATTAGCATTATCTACATCCAACTTAGACGTAAAGTATTCACCATCTTTTCCTGGTATAGGGTATTGTAATCTTTCATCTCCAAATATAGGAACTACTTTAGCAACCTTCCATTCAATTGCATCCGGAGTACCATCTGGATATAACATTCCGCCCGGCATTTGCATAAATGTCGGATACCATACTAACCCAGTTTCTTTATCTTCATGTTTAGAATCTAACATTAACTCTGTTAATTGTTGTTCATGTGTCTCAATATACGCACCATCTTTAACCAATTGGTCTGTTGTTGTATATCCAGATTCCATACAAAGATATGATATAACATTATTATCTGGTTCTGCTTCTACAACAACACATTTGTTACCTGTAATAGGTGATATTTCATCAAAGTCTATATTCATGATTCAATCTTTTTTAATTTTGGCAAATTTAATTTAGGAGATTTAGTGTTTACCTTTTTTAATTTTGGTAATTTTAGTCCTACTTGTTGTGGAACTCCTTTTAGTCCTTCATCAACAATATTCTTAAATATTTCGGACATTCTTTCTAAACTAAAATTATCTTTAACATATTGAGTTTGTTTTCTAGATCTAGTCAAATATGTTTTGTAATTTTTAACAACATCTTGTAATGTTGCGGCCGCTACTCCATAATCAACCGTAAACCATTTTGTCTCTTTCATGATCATTTTATCTGCTGCCGAACTATGAACATCTGTTAAATTGCCTGGTAACATTACACAATAATCTGGATTCAAGAAATCTACATGGCCGGACCAATTACTAGCTATCACTGGCTTTCCTGTAATACTAAATTCTAATAAAGGTCTTCCAAATCCTTCACCTTTAGTGAATGATACCATTGCCTTTACCTTTGGATGATTATATAATGAATTCATTTCCTTATCAGACAAATCTCCATGAAGCAAGTATATCTCCGGCATTTTATCACCATATTGTGATATAATTTGTTGTATCTTATCTGTTATCGCATCCCTATCCTTTATTGAGAATGTTGCATGTGATGTTTTAAGTATAAGTGCTGGCCTA
>Ga0181394_1000413_pt1 | contig 19019 bp, 31 predicted proteins | sample 17SPOviralmetaG_FD_130123 | JGI IMG/M metagenome (GOLD analysis project Ga0181394, IMG submission 130123) | Marine viral communities from the oligotrophic San Pedro Time Series (SPOT) site, San Pedro Channel, CA, USA - 17 SPOT_SRF_2010-11-23 | ecosystem: Environmental > Aquatic > Marine > Strait...
AGAGGTTAAAAATGTAGCTCCAAGCAGAATAAAGCAAGGAGATATAGTATATGGAGATGGTTCTAATTTTAACCCTGGTAGTGGCGAAGGAATATACTTTAGAAATGCAGCAGGAAGTTGGGTAAAACTAGGGTGAATTTATATATATCAGGCATACCATCGGATAGAATCAATGAGGTTTGGAAAGACTGCGAACCTTATATAGAAATGGGTAATGGTAAGAGTAGAGATGAAATGTCTGTTGAAGATATTTATAAAAGATTATCAGAAGCTCGTATGCAACTTTGGTTAGTTTTTAATGAAGATAGAGAAATAATATCAGTTTTAACTACAGAGATTATAGACTACCCAAGAAAAACTGTATGTAGAATAGTTACTTTAGGAGGTAAAGATTTAGACATATGGGTGCAAGATTGGTTAGAAACCATAGAAGCATGGGCATTAGAGAATGACTGTGTGGCTATGGAAACAGTTTGTCGGAAAGGATTTATAAAGAAATTAGAGAGATTTGGGTATGAAAATGCATACACAGTTCTCGTAAAAGAACTCACAACAATACATTAGAGGTACATTATGAGTAAAGGAAGTGGGTCGCAAACCCAAACAACAAAATCAGAGCCATGGGAAGGACAAGCTCCTTATCTAAGGGATATTTTCCAACAAGCTCAGAATATGACACCACAGCAGTTTTATGCTGACCAAACTTATGCTAACCCTGATGATATATTATTAAGATCAGAGCAACTTGCAGAACAATCAGCTTTAGGCCCACAAACTTCTATTGCTAATGCTTTAGTACCAGGCTTTACAAGTTTAATGGCAGACCCTGCAACTAGAATTGCTGATCCAATGTTTCAAGAAGCATTGAGAGCAGGAACAAGACCAATGGAGGAAAGCGCTTCAAGACTACTTCAACAAGCTCGTAGAGGTGCTACATCAGCAGGACAATTAGGTGGAAGCAGACAAGGCATACTAGAATCTGAAGTTATAAAAGATTTATTAACTAAACAATCAGATGTTGCGTCTAGGTTATATGGTGATGTATATGGTGATGCTCTAAAATCACAAGCCGTTGCCATGCAAAGCATACCTACAATTATGAGTGGCTTACAAGCACCAGCAAGAGGTTTACAAGACATAGGAAATATAAGAACAGCAAGGGCGCAACAACCTATAGATGAAGCTATGAACAGGTTTAACTTTAATCAAAATGCAAATCTAGCTAATCTACAAAACTATTCTAATTTAATAGGAAGTCCTATAGCCGGAACACAAACAACTACTGGCCCAGGAACTCAAAGTGGTGGGTTACAAGGTGCGGCAGGAGCAGCAGGTTTAGCTAGTGCTTTAGGGGTAACTAATCCTTTATATTTAGGAGCAGCAGGACTTGCAGGATTATTTTCATAATGAATATTGAATTAATAGGAGAGATAAATGTTTGATTTTTTAGGTGGATTAGGTGGAGGAATAACTAATTTACTTCCTTCTTTTGGTGGAATGATTTCAGGAGCAGGTGGTTTATTAGGAAAAGCTACTGATATGTTTACTGGTTTTCTTGGAGATAATAAACCTCAAACGCCTATAACTATGCCTAACATACAGAAAAAAGGTGGAAACTATCTCTTAGACAGCATGACACCGGAAGTAGCTGGAGTCTTTCAAAAGATGGGCGTTAAGCCTGAAGGTTTTGCTATGCAACCTCAAGCTCAAGTAGGAGAAAAAGATGTAGCAGGAATGTTGCAATCTTTAGGACAGTCTGGTTTATTAAATCAGGAGCAACCACAGTTTATGCAAGTACCTCCAACAGAATATACTGCTAGACAGCAGATACAACCAGTAGATTTACAACAATATTACAGAAATTTAATGTCTAAAAGACAGGGGTTATTATAATGGTGTATCAGTTATTACCTAGCATATTTAGTTATGGATCAAGAGTTTTAAGTCCTATAGTAAGAAACTTTAACAAAAGAAAACAAATGGGAAAGGCAGAAATAATCCCAGATAAACAAATAGGATATAGTGGCGCAGCAGGAACAGTAGGAACAGAAGGAACAAAGCGTGGATTATTAAGTAGCATCTTTGATAAACAGAATAGAGGTTTGTTGGCAATAACAGGCCCAGCTGGTATAGCATCATTAGCTATGGCATTTTCTGGAGAGCCTGAAACACCTGAAGCAACACCACCTTCTGATAATAGAAATGTTGTGTTACCAGATCCTGAAAAAGATGTTGACCCAAGGTTGCTACAAGTTTTATTTCCAAACATAGGCGGCAAAGCTACTAACAAAGAGTTGATAAACGCAGCTATATTGAGAGCAAGTTTAGAAATGCTTAAACCTAGGGCTACTAATGAAAACTTTGCATCATCAGCACAAAGAGCAATAACAGCAGGTGCAACAGTAGGAACGCAGAATATTGGTATTTATCCAACTGCTAGAGCAGCAAGACAAGCTGGAATAGATGAAGGGTTTACTGAGGTAGAGGTATATCAAAAAGACACCGGTTTTGCTTATAAGGGAACATACGATCCTGTGTATGCTAATAAGCCTACAAAGAAAACTTCTGCTAATGTTAACAAAATAATAACGCCAGAAGTATTTGAAGCATTTAAAGCAGAACCTGGTAATGAAAATTTTTCTGATGAAGAAATTATAAATGGTTTAAAACAATTAGGATATACGGAAGGCACAGAATAACATGGTAGATTTAGCTATTCCTAAAAAATTTCAAGAACAAGAAAAAAAAATTAATTTATCTGTTCCTGATAAAATTGGGTTAACTATTCCTGCTCAATATCAGGATAATGTAAGTGATGTAACTGATGACCAAGTAGCTGGAGCAGGAACTTATGCGGCAGCTTTAGGAGCAGAAGTAGCTTTAGCTGAAAGCATTAAAATGGGAGCAACAGTAGTTGGTGGCCCAATAGGTTATGTTATTGGTGGGCTTGGTGGTGGCGCAATAGGTTCTATTGCAGCACAAAAATTAATTAATCCAGGTGGCGAAATATCTATCGGCAGAGTTATAGCTGATTCTTTTATTAACTTAGTACCAGGTTCTAAAATTACAAAAGGAGCTAAAACAGTAAGTGGAGTTGTAGCAAGAACAGCAGGAGTAGGGGCAGCAATAGGAGCTGGAGGAGTAACTCTCGAAACAGCTGTAGATGAACACAGATTACCCACAATATCAGAACTAGCAACATCAGGACTCACAGCAGCAGCTTTAGGTGGAAGTTTAGGGTTTACAGGAGCTAAGTTTAATAAAATATACAACAAAGTTGGTGGGTTAACTGCTAAAGAAGTTGATGTATTACTTGATCCTGCAACGCCACCAGATCTAATAAAGACTCGCCTAGAAGATGTTTCTCAAGGAGATATTAGAACCCTTGGAAAGAATTTAATGGAATTACAAAGACAGTATAATTCTACATACGATAAAACTGTTATTGGAGAAAGAATAAAAAAACTATACAGAGAGTATATTGATAACAAAGCATTGGCTTTAGATTTACAACAAACATCAGGTGGAAGTCAGTTTGTAAACCCTAAAGGGTTGTTTAAAGTAACTGATGATGAAACCGATTACTACATGGCAACTGTTGTAAGGGAAGGAATATCTGCAAATCAGTTAGATGGTTATGTAGACTTTTACAAGAAAACAAATGACATAGCTATAGATGTAGGAAAAAGGATAAACAAGTCTGGGGTTGATGTAAATACTGATGTTAACAACTATTTACAAGCAAAACACTCAATTAAATATAATAAAGAAAATGCTGCATCTTTTGGCAAAATACAAAAAAATGAACCATATGTTTTTGAGAGTCAAGTTCCTAAAGAAAGAATAGTAAAGAAATCTTTTATAAACCCTAAAACAGGAAAAAAAGAAGTTTACGATGTTAAAGAAAAATACATGGGAAAATCTAAGGTTACAAGGTATAAACCTTTAGATGGCGCATCAGGTATGTCTACTAGCGAAGCTAAATCAATTATAAAGGCTTTTGAAGATGCTGACCTTCAGAACACTTACAAAGCTGTTATTGCTGGTAAAAAACACTTGTCAGATGAAATACTAGAACAAGCAAAAAGAGGTGGTTTAATTAGTGATGCCACCTATAAAGAATTAAGAGAAAAATATCCTGACTATGTTCCTTTAAACAGAGTTATGCTTGATGATGTAATTTTAGACAGAAACACTACCTCTTTTATGCAAGAAGTTACACAAACAGGTGTTAGAAAAGCGAAAGGAAGTGAAAGAGAAGTTATGAATATAGATCAAAACATAATGGATAACTTGTCAGCTATGACAATTAAAGCAAACGCTAACCTTGCTAATCAGAAGTTTTTAAAATTAGTTGAAAGCCCGGACAACATAGGCAAGGCAGATCAGGTATTAAAAACTACTAAATCCGGTGGGATAAGATTTCAAAAAGCAACCAACTATGATAACAAAGACACTTTACTAAGCGTATACGAAGATGGCAAAAGAACATTTATTAAGTTTAAAGACCCTGAAGTAGCTCAAGCATTTAAAGGCGTACCTATGCACACTATGAGTTCAGTAGCTCAGTTTCTTAAAGGTATAGGTAGGGCTTATATTTCAGTAAGAGGTCAACTATTAACAAGATTTAACTTAGTAGAGTTTCCTGTTGCAAACAAAATTCGTGATATGCAAGAAACTTTTATAAACAACATGGCAAAATATGGAGTTGGTAAAGCATCTACAGCTATAAACCCAATGACCATAGCTAGAGCATCATCAAAAATAATAGCTAAAAAGAACTTAGGCAGGCCTGCAAAAGATGCAGAAGAACAAGCAATTTATGATTTACACGATGAGTTTAAAGCAGAAGGTGGTTCTACTGGTGGTTTAGGTCTTTATTCAAGAAACGATGTAAGAAGGGAAATTGAAAAAATATCTCAAGACCAGCTTAAAGGAACTACTAAAAGATGGTTTCAAAAGTTCAACAGATTTGTAGATAAATATAATGAGGTCTTTGAGGATTCTTCTAGGTTTGCAACTTACAGGTTAGCAAGAGAAGCTGGAGCTACTAAATCACAAGCAGCATTAGCAGCAAGAAATGCTAGTTTTGATCCCCTTAAACAAGGTACTGAAGGGGAAACATTAAGAGCCATGTACTTGTTTGCTAACCCTGCAATACAAAGCTCAAAAAATATTATAAAAAGTGTCTTTACCAAACCTAAAGTTTTTGCTCAAGTTATGGGTGGTTTGTTTACTATGGAATTAGTAAGACATTGGCACAACTCATCTATAGATGAGGATTATATTACTAAATTAAAAACCCAAAGCGGCAGCGATTATTTAAATAATAAAAATTTCTTGGTTATTACCGGAAAAAGAGAAGATGGCACTTTAACTTACGCTTCACTTCCTACAGCTTATCCTGTTGTTCCTTTTAAAGTATTAGCTCACAAAACAGCTAGAATGGTTAGTGGCGATTTAAGTCTTGAAGAAGGAGCTGAAACTCCATTAGAAATTGCTTCAGAAACATTAGATGCTTATAACCCTGTAGGTGGGTCTTTAATTCCTACTCCTATTGCAGAAGGACTTTCTTTAATAACTAACAAAGATGGCTTGGGCAGAGATATTAGACCTGGTTGGAACGAAGATGCAATAATGCACTCCTCTCAAAATGTTTATGATTTTACAGCAGAAACCAAAGGTGGCGAACTAGCTATGGCTCTAGCAGACACATTAAGAACAGCTTATGGTTTTGACACATCTCCAGAAAACATGCTCTATCTTTATGAAACTGCATTAGGTGGCCCTGGAAGAACCATGGAGCAAATAATAAATGCAGTATCTAAAGCGTATAACGGAGTAGAATTACAACGAAATGAGATACCTTTCCTCCGTAGATATATAGGCGAAACCTATGAGAAAAAAATTGATTTAAGACAAAAAGAAACTTTGAGAGTATTAGAAGAAGTTTCTAAACAAGCAGGGTCTGACTCGGCAGTAGATGGCAGAACCACTAGAAGTATAATGAGAGAGGTTTTAAAAGCTCCTGAAAGCGAAAGAGCAAATGTATTACAAGATCAAATATTTAGAAAAGGAGAAGAAAACCTTATAAATGATAAAGTCTTGAAAAGAATTAAAGAAGCATTAAAAGATGAAAAACGAGGGCTTACAGGAATTGATAAAAGAATCAAAGGTTTGCCAACTAAAGCCAGAGCAGACTTTATTATAAAACAAATAAGCACCTTACCTGCTAGTGAAGTAAGACCTTATTTACAGGATCTAGCGAGAAAAGGAATTTTGACTAAAGATGTTAAAAGGGAACTTCGGAGAAACGAAGATTACGAAAACATATTTTTGAGGAAACTTCAATGATACCAATGGAACTACTGTCAATGTTAGCATCTACTGTTCTAGGTGGTGTAATGTCAATTATGGCGCAGAAAGGACAAGCTGAAGCTGAGAAAGAAAAAATGTTGATGGCGAGGGCAGGATTTGCAGCTAAACAAACTGACAAGGCTAGAGCAGTATCAGATCCACACACTAAACATACTAGAAGATGGATAGCTTTAATGTGTGTATTTTCTATTATCGTAGTGCCAATCGTTGCGCCAATCTTTACCGATGTTAATGTGGCATATCAGATCGTAACCGAAGCATCTAGTGGTTGGTGGATATTTGGCGAAACCTACGAAACATCATATTTTCAAGAGGGTAATACGATTTTTATAACCAACTTACAATCGCACACAATTTTCTCAATTATAGGGCTATACTTTGGTGGCTCACTAACAAGAAAGTAGGAGATGTTTAAACATGGTAGCTAAAAAGTATCAAAACAAAACAGGTGGTTTAAACGAAGCCGGTAGAAAACATTTCAAAAGAACTACAGGCGCTAATCTAAAAAGACCAGTTACCGGTAAAGCGCCCAAAGGATCTAAAGCAGCAGCAAGAAAAAAGAGTTTTTGTGCAAGAATGGGTGGTGTTAAAGGCCCTATGAAAGATTCTAAGGGCAGACCAACAAGGAAAGCACTAGCACTTAGGAAATGGAAATGTCGGAAATCTTAACAAAACAATGTTTATGGATAATGATAGTGATTATATTGGCTTATGGCATAGCTGATGCTATTGGTGATGTAACAAGTTCAGGAGCTACAACCAATACTCAAACAAATACAGCAGGAACTAACACAGCAATCACAGGTGGTTATGAATCGAGCACCACATATCAATCAGGTTCTAGTTCTAACAGCACAACGAATAATGAAACCAATAACAGCACAAATACTAAAACTGCTGTAAATCCCTCTAATGCACCCAGTATGAGCGTATATGGTCAAGATAGCTGTGTTATACCACTAGCAGCAGGAATAACTGTAATAGGCTTTTCAGGAAGTTTTGGGAGCTATTATACTGATCCTGACTGCCAAAGAAGAAAATCTGTAGCTGTATTAGCTAAACTTGGCATGAAAGTCGCAGCAATATCATTGATGTGCCAAGATAAAAATGTATGGCAAAGTATGTGGGATTCAAATACCCCATGTCCTATTGATGGTCTTATTTCTCAAGCTGCAAAAAAAAGATGGGAAGAAGTTGGTGGATTCCACAGAACAAAACAAAAAACATACAACACTAAACCGAGTATGACCTGGAACAAAGATGAACAAAATACTGATGTTGACCATAGTACTCATAATCACTAGCTGTGCAAAGCATACAGTAACGCTAGGCCCAATGTCAGTTTATGGCAACAACGAACAAGAAATATACTTACCTAAAAGACAATGATAGATTTAGATAGATTCAATATTGTACTGATAATTATGTTAATTTTTAGCACAGTAGCTAATGCAGAAACTACTGGTAATTTATTACCTCAACAGTTTTTTAATAACAATCAAGGACATAATGGTTGGAATTGTACTGATCCATCACATAATCATGGCAATAGCATTGTAGCTGCTGTTCATGGAGATTTTATAGAAAATACTATATCTCTTGGAGATACGCTTAATCAGTCGCAAATCAATGGTGGTTGGACATCTACCTTTGGTGCTGATATGTGGGGTTGGAATACCTACGATCAAGAGATTAAAATGACTCAGACTATAACTGATGCAAACGGCACAATTACTACACAGATAAGAGATGTAGCTATTCCTGGTTGTAGTGGATATAACTGTGGTTCTTACGCAACTTATACAGATAGTTATACACAAGGTTTAAACAATCAAAGTAATTACACAATTAAAGCTAGGTTTGACTTTAGCGAGTCATCTCAGTCTACCTCGCATAGAGCCATAGACTTAAAAAATCCTACGCTTACAATCGAACATAGTCTTTTGTCGGTTACTCAACAAAGCACTATATCAGAAATAAACGAGATAGTAGGCAATACTATAGAGCAACAGGTAGAAACTATAGAGTTTTCACCTATAGAAGAATATACCTTTGAAGTATTTGAAGAACCTGAAATGGTTGTTGAGATGTTTGAGGAGATATACATTGAGCCTATAGCTAGAGAAGAAATTAATACAGGAGTCGTAGATATATTCTTTGAGCCTGTTGAAACAATAGAATTAACCGAACTCCCACCTATTGAGAGTTTTGAAGAAATACCTATGGAGGTAGCATATGAAGAGCCAAAGACCATCGAAGCGTTCACAACAGAAGTCGAAAGTTTTGAAGAAGGAATTGAAACAACAGAAAGTTTCAACAACACGCCAACAGGCGAAATCATACAAGAAATCTTTGCAGAAGAAACCATCATCGAAACCTCAAACTCTAGCGGAATCGTTGAGCGAGAAGCTCCACTTGAGGAAGTTCGAGGAGGAGCTGAAGAAAGAACAAGCGTTGAAGAAACAGCAGGAACAGGAAATGAATCTGCACCAAGAGAAAACGAAGAAAGAATTACTACAGAGTCTAGAGAAGAAAGCACAGTCGCAGAGTCTACACCTGAAGCTGTGGAACAGACTGAGAGCAATACTCCTGAACCTGAAGGAGAAACTACAGTTGCTTCTGAAGAAGTAAATGAAGCTGTCGGAGAAGGAGAAACAACAGATAGTGAATCAGGAAATGGAAGAACTGAAACAGTTGCTGAAAGAGAAGAAACCCTCGAAGGCCGAGATACTGAGGTGGAAGAAGGCAGGGATCAAGGAAACACTAGAACAGATACTCAAACTATTTCAATAGAATCCATAGAAAAGAGAGTCAACGAAACCCTCAAACGAGTAGATCAAAGACTAATTGCTACTTCCCTCATTGTAGCTAGGGCTATGGAAAGCCCACTTTCTATGGACAATTACGGACAAACCAACAATAATATATTTAATAATCAATTAGTTATTGATGGAGGTAGTTATGATGACCAAAGAGAATACATTGATTTGCGAGATATATATGCTGAGAATCAAATTACATATAATGACCCTGTGGCAAAGAGTCAAAAGATTCTTCAGGAATCTATAGATAACAGAATACGAGCAGAAGAACATTTAAGGAGGATTCGAGGATTTTAGAATTGAATAAAATCTATAATATTGATTGTTTAGAAGGTCTTTCCAAACTAAATAACGAATCTATTGATTTGATAATAACATCTCCGCCATATAATCTAGGCAATAATCATCATACTGGCTCAAAAAAAACACAATCTTATGAAGATAATATGTTAGAAACAGATTACCAAGAGTGGCAGAAACAAGTTCTTAATGAATGTTTCCGAGTTTTAACTCCTAAAGGTTCAATGATTTACCAACACAAGAATCGAATAAAAAAAGGAGTCCAAATATCGCCTTATGAGTGGATATTTAAAACAAAATTTATTGTTAAACAAGAAATTGTTTGGATAAATAGAAGCCAAAATTTTGATAAAATTAGATTTTATCCTTTTACAGAAAGGGTTTATTGGCTAACTAAAAACACAACAACAAAACTTGTAAATACAATAAACAAGCAAGATGTCTTTGATTGGAAGGAATGGAAACCAGTTGGCACTAGACAGAAACACACAAGAGCATTTCCAGAAAAACTTGTAGAAGATATGCTTTCTGTTTTCCCAAATGCTATGACTATATTAGACCCATTTTTAGGGTCGGGTACAGTTGCTGTAGTTGCAAAAAAATTTAAAAAAAATTACATAGGATTTGAAATAGATAAAGATTTTAAGGAAGAAGCGATGACAAGATTGAACGAAATTAAAAAGGAAACACAAAGGAAAATTTATGGACTTTAAAGATATAAAAACATGGGGAGTATTGCTCTCAATTATAGCAGCTATTGGTGGTGGTTTTTCTAAGTTTGGAGAAATCTCTAATCGCTTAGCTGTGCTTGAGAAAAAATCAGCTCCTGACATTAAACCATTGACAGCAGACATTGCCATTAACAAAGCAGAGATAGCAGTATTAAACGCTAAAGTTAATGAAATGAAAGCTAGGTCAGACAATCCATTAGGACAATAATTATGCCAAAAAAAGCAGATTTAGATAAAGAAATTAAGTTTATAGAATACTTTACAGAAGGTAAGTATGCAGGTAATGCAACTCAATCGGCTATTGCGGCAGGTTGGGATAAAGACAAAAAACCTGCCCAGATGGGAGCTTATTTAAGAAAAAAACTTAGCGCAGAGATTAGGAAGAAAAACGAAGAAAGGATTGCTAATACAAGTGGTACGGCTATTTCAGTATTAAAAGACTTACTGCTTTCAGAACAAGACTCTGTTCGTTTAAACACAGCAAAACTTATCTTAGAGCTAGGATCTTTCTCTAGTCAAACTATAAACTTAAATGTAGATAATACTCATCAGAAATCAGATGAAGAACTTGTTTCAGAACTTAATTCATTGGTAAAAGCTATACCAGGTTTAAACAGTATAGGCACAGAAAGTTTAAAAACTACAGATGATGAGATTGAGCAAGAAAACAATAGACCTAGTAAGAAAAAACAAGAAATAGTCAAACACTAATCTTCTTTGCTTTCTGCTTCCAGTATAGCTAAACCTATTTGATAAGCAATCTGCGGCACAATAGCGTTACCTAATCCTTTAATTCTGTCCACTCTATTGGATATCCCATTAACCACTCTACCCACTCCGGGTTCAACGCTGAACCTTTCGTGATCCATTCCTCTTTGTTGTTTCTCGCTATAACTTGTGGAAGTAATTTTCTTGTCGAGTTCACTATTGCTTTCCCTGAGTCCTTGTAATCCCTCACTGTTGGAGTCGGAAACATCTTCTCCGATGGGTTTTCCTTGTGTAGCTCGTATGCCATCTCTGTTTCCAGATACTTCTTGTGTTTTAGCTTTGCTAGGTTTTTTGACAGTTTCATGGTCATTCCTATTGCTGCTCTCGGAGTTGGCCACATCTTTACTGAGTCTGCTAGATTCAGACTTTGAGAGTCCTTCCCATCTTTTGTCAATCTTCTTCCCTTCTCGTTTAGTTTCATGTTTGGGTGTTCTATCTCCTGTGTCGTTGGTGTCGGCCACATTTTCTGTTTCTCCTCGTACAGAATTGCATCTGACAGTTTTGCTCCGAAGGTGTTTTCCGGCTTGTTCTTCTTGCGCAGAATATAACTCCCTGTCTTTGTTTTCTCCACTCGGCTCGATTGCTCTCCACCCTCTACACAATTTACTGTCGGAGTAGGCCACAATCCAGACTCTATATCTTTGGTGTGGAGCGTTGACTGCTGAAGCTGGAATAATAAACGATTGGACTTCGTAACCTTCGTTTTCCAAGTCAGTACACACTTGTTCGAATACCATGCCTTGTTGGATTGAAGTAAGATTCCGCACATTTTCGCCAATAACCCATCTTGGTTTCGATGCTTTGATGACTCGTAACATTTCTGGCCAGAGGTGGCGATCATCTTCTGTGCCTTTTCTTTTACCTGCAACGGAGAAAGGTTGGCATGGGAATCCTCCAACAACGACATCTGCTTGTTCTTGTCCTTCATAATTTCTAATATCTCCTGTTATCGGTACATTTGGAAAGTTTTTTGCTAATACTTTCTGACACCATTTATTGTTTTCTACAAATTGGACTGTTTCAAATCCACCTGTAGACTCTAATCCTAAACTAAATCCACCTATGCCACTAAATAAATCAATGACTTTCATAGTTCATACTTAGGATCGTGGTACAATCCTTTCTCTGGTTTGCGTTTTAGCAATCTTACACGCACCTCACTAGGTTTAAACGACACAGTTTCTGGCAATCTTTCGCTATCTTTGACCACTTTATCTATAGCTTCTTGCTCTGATTTAGCGCCAATAGCTCCTGAAAAGGTAACTGTGGCTCTATAACAATAGTAATTCTTTTTCATGTATCACCTATTTTAGACAAAGAATCCTGTTCTAGGTCATAAATCATGTGAGATATTACAGCATATTCTTTGGTAATTTTTTTATATTCTGATTCTTTCATATCCATAATCGAACACTTAGTTCTGTCATCGTATATAAAAACACCTTTATTACAATGATTACAGTCTTCTATAACCTTGTTGAATGTCGTATATCCAACTCCCTGACAAAAAGGACAAGCGCTTATTATGTTTTCTAGCAAGGCGCAGCGGACTATTTTCTCAGGCGTTTTAGGATCTAAGTTTTTTATGTTTTGTAATGCTTTATTGGCTTTATTATTAAAATGTTTAAACAATCTGTCTAAAGCTGCGCTATCATCTAAATATTTCATAAGCAAGAAATCTGTTTGGTTTTGACTTAAATTTGAGTAAGAAAGTATGACTGATATATCTTCTGGTGTAATTGCATCGTGAGATTTTCCTGATCCCACGCTACTCATGTCTAATGATTTTGGCAGTAAAGATGATAACATTTCTACTTTCATAATTTCCAAATCCTATATTTTTCTTTTGCAATAGTACGAAAAGATACTTTGTGTCCTTTTCTCCAACCAAAACCTCTTACTGCATCTACTATTTTATAATCATTTACAATGAATGATTCACCAGACTTCATATCAATCATGGTTTGTATGTATTCATCATATTTGCTTTGATGAGATACCGGTATGTTTTTTTCTATTTTAATCATTTACCCTCCCTAAATACCACTCTAAAATCTCCTCTTGTGTTCCAAACCTTTTTTCGAACTCCCTATTTCCTAAGAAATGTATGCCTTGCGCCCCTTGGTGGTGCATATGGCATAGTCAAAGAGGGATAAAGTCCTTTGACTTTAACCCCATTCCTCCCCCAGTTATATGATGTATTGTTGCTGGACTAAAAAGATTATATTCTCTACGACATATGCAGCAACCATGCTCTATAGCTTTTCGATAAGCGATTCTAGTTTCTTTGTTTGGTTTCTTCGCCAATGTAATACTCCCTTAACATCTCGTTAGCAAATTGACTTGGTATGTGATTCTCATCAACGAGAATTTTATATATTTGTTGCTTACTTCTTGTTTCGTTAAATTTTTCAATTAATTCTATTGTATTGAAATACATTTCGTTATTTGAACTCATCTCTGTTCTCCAAGTAATATTCGGCAAATTTCTTCTTGCCATCTTTGTTTTTTACTAGTTTTGTTTCAATAGAGTGTCCATCTGCCCTAAGATCATTGATTCTACTCGCTAATCTAAAGCATTTGTACTTGGACAAAGCTATTAAAGGGTTCATTTTCCTACCTTTTTTGAGATCCTTCAAGATCAATTCGCATTGTGTTGCCATTTTATACTCCTATTTAACTTAATTCTTGATAAAACTTCATTTCTCTTTTGTTTTTGCTGTTGATACTTCTAAACATATCACACCAAATTTCCCTGGCTTTAATCTTGTGGCGCAAAGCTATATACAATTTCTTAGCTTCTGCTATCTTTTCTATGTACGCAACAACTTCTCCTTGCGTGTTTGCTATAGCTTCTTTCTCTTTTAAGGTCATCTTTACCTCTTTTAGATTAATAAAGGCTAAATCTCTCTCATATTTCATCTCAGAAACAAGTTTTTCATACTCTGCTTCTGCTTCTCCTAACGCTTGACCCATGATTGAGATATCATGGATCATTTTTTCTAATTCCTGATCTCCTAATTTAAGCATTGTCTAGTCCTATGAGTTTGTTTTTTAAATTCTGCGGCAGTTCTCCCATTCTTTTCTGTGTAGATTTTTGTTTATATAATTCTACAAATCTTAACTCAAGGTTACGATAATCTTTTTCTAAAGATGTTCTCCTGAGTCTTTCTCCTCCCATTAGTTTAAACACCTCCAAAGCAATATTGTCTTTGACCTCTACTCCATTGAAAAAATTAGAGAATGTTTCGATTATAGGCAGATTAACATTAGGTAAATGTTTACAAATATCGCAAACTTGGGGTTTCCATTCTCCAGAATGAGTATGTGAAACAAGTGCTTGTATCGAATCATGCAAAGAATGATCTTGTAATGTGAGCCAAAACAAACCTTTTTGTACTTGATTTAACTTTTTTTGTTTAGGATATGCTTCATCAACCATATTCATAAATGCTTTAAATTCTTTTACTTCCATTTTACTCTCTTTTGTTGTATAAAAATAAATTTATACTTAAATATATATTTAACTGTGTATATATTTCAATAAAAATACTTACAAACTTATATATATATTTATATATTATATTAATATTATAATTAATTTATAATAATTTAAAACTTTATGCAATCATTTCTTGAAATAAATCAAAATTTACATTATTCTTTATATGTGGCTAGGGGATTTTAGGCTCTCATCAACCTTTACCGATCCTCTAGCTTATTTAACAATTTTTTACGAGGAAATTACGATGGAAAAATATTTAGTTTTAGAAAGAGATGGGTCACCAAAATGGCAATACTACAGAGTAGTAACTATATCTAGAACAGGATTGGACAAAGATGTAGCAGAAAGTCTTTGCGAAAGTTTAAACAAGGCTTCAACAACACAGCTTCACATAGTTGTTGCTGCGCCTTTTGTTGAGGAGGAATAATCATGGCTAAGTTTGAATACACAAAAGAACAGCAAGAGTTTAACAAAAAATATTCTCTTACAGACAAAGATTATTGGCCTTGTCATGGTAAACCGGTCATTTTGCATAGCGCTTGTGAGAAAGTTGCTATAAAAGATGGTATAAAAAGCCTGGATTTAGAGATAATTGAGATCAATTCTGAAAAACGAATAGCTGTAATCAAATGCAGCGGTAAATTAAAAGACAGAACCGAAGTCAGTTTTGGAGAATCTAACCCTAAAAACACCATGTCGGCATATCCTGTCGCTATGGCAGAAAAAAGAGCCAAAGATAGAGTAATACTAAAGCTCGTTGGCATGGGTGGTCTTATCTATTCTGAATCAGATGTGGTTAAAAACAAAGATGGTAAGTGGGATTTTGCTGATGAAGTTGACTCTTTTGAGATGACAACAGAAGAAGAACTAGCGAAAGCAACAGCAGAACTCAAAAAGATGGAGAAAGCTAATGAAGAATCTAAATCTTAGAAGTAGTAGCTTTCTTAATCACACCATTGGTTATTACACTCCTAGGAGAGAAATGCTCGAATGGGATCTAAAGGGCGAAAGAAAGCCCATAACCAATGATTATCAGATTAAAGCCATGAATAAAGGCATAAAGCATGAAAAACATGGAATTGCTAAATGGGTGCAATTAAACAAAGAAATACCTAGCTATATACTCAAAGATCAAAAGAGTTTTGTAGTGGATAATTGGCTTAATTTAGATCAAAAAGAAACTATTAGTTTGTCTAGTACGCCAGATGGCATTTCAAAGGATTTTAGTACCATTTTGGAGGTCAAAACCACAAGAATGGCTAAGTTTATGTTCAAAGAGTTTCCGAAACATTATTTACCACAAATTTATGGTCAAATGATGGTCTTGAACATGTTTGGGCATAAAGTCCAAAAAAGCCACTTGATTAATTTTAGTACCATTGGGTCTAAAGTTTGGGAGGTGGACTATAATCAAGGTTTTATTGATTATATAACATCACTTCTCAAAGAATACTCTCTTGCGCTATTAAGCGGCAACATAGAGGATCTCTCGGAAAAGCCAGAAACTTACGAGGGAGATATTTTGGAAGAAAGTGTAAGATTAATTTATGAGGACAAATAAATGAGCTTATTAAATAAAATAGAAGGATATTGTTTAAACGAAATTAAGCAAATAGGCACAACAAAACCAATAGATGAAAAAAACAAAGCAAGAGTAGAAATAGCTGAAGAAATATTGGCTATGATACAGGAGAGTAGAGATGAAACATAATGTAAAATTATTTTTTAGTGATAAATATGAGGATATAACTGATCTTTTTTATGCAAAAAGAAAAGAATTAGGTAGTCAGACAAAATCTGGCAATCCTCCTCCTTATCTAAACAATGGCAAGTTTAAACCATACAAGAAGCCAATCGTTCTAAGTCCGGATAAAACTTACAATGTGGCTATGTGGTTTAACGAATCTACTGATGATGATGGAAATGTTAAAAGAGATTGCAATATTTCCTTTGAAGAAGTTGAGGACAAGGGAGAAAGCCAGGGAAACAACAATTATCCTAAAAAACAGAGCAATCAAGGGCAAGATGAAAGCATTTTTGGACAAGAAAGCGACAACGAAGTACCTTTTTAATTAACATGGAGAAACAAATGAAAGACTTAAAAAAGAAAATGAGTAATTGTTTTATAACAAAAGATTATAAACTGTTTACAAAAACTAAGGGCAACAGACCAATAAATCTTGCTCATGTAGAAAAGATAAAAAAAGCCATAGCAAGAAAAGATTTAAAATTACCAATACTTATTACCAAGAAAATGCAAATAAGAGATGGACACCACACTTTTCAAGCAAGAATGGAGTTAGGTTTAGAAATATACTGCATAGTATTAGATTCTGATGATGCTTTTGATATGGCTCTGTTAAATTCTAATAGATCAAGTTGGTCATATAATGATTATTTAAACTTTTTCTGCACATATCAGAAAAAAAATTATATAACATTGAGATCCAAAATTAACGAATACAATATGCCTATTCAAGAAACTATTTGTATATTTGTTAAACAAATTAGGTTGAGTAAAGACCACATGGAAGATTTTAAAAATGGTGAATTTAAAATACCAGATGGCGCAACATTTTATTTTGATAGAATAGCACAAGAAATAAGAGATATAAGTAATATTTTAGATGAAACAAAAAAAATAAAGAGAGGTTTTATTAGAGCCTATCTCGTTGCTGTAAAATGTCCAAATTGGAATTTTTTAAGATTTAAGGCAGCTATGAAATCAAGAGGAAGTAAGGTTTTGGGATCAGAAACAACAGAAGAACATATTGCTCAATTTCAAAACATTTTTAATAGCGGCTTAAAGTCAGACAAAAAAATAAAATTAAGTAGATTTTTTGAAGATAAAGAGTACGAAGGGAAGAAAGCAATTAATTAAAATTAAGGAGAAAATTTTATGCCTGAGAAAAATACTAAATGGTGGATAAAACATTATGCTAAAAACTCAGAAAAGATCAAAAAGAAAGCTAAGTTGTCCTATAATTCCATGCCAGAAGATGATAAAAAGAAACTTTTACAGAAGTTAAGGGATAGAACTGCGCAAGAAAGCCCAGAAAAACGAGCAGAAAGGCTAAAAAAAGGTAGAGAAAGGTATTTAAAATCAAGAAATGATCGGTTAGCATACCAAAAAAGCTACAACGAACAGAAAAAAACAAAAGAAATGCTACTAGAAAGCAAAGTTAGGAAGCTAGAAAAGAAATTAAAGCAGCTTACAAGCGCCAATGAGGAATAATTATGTCAAAAGGAAGCCGGAATCGTATCAAGGATCAAGCCAAATTTAACAAAAATTTCGATAAGATATTTAACAAAGAGTCTAATTTATCTGAATTAAACATAGAATTTGCTTGTTATTGCAATAAAATACAGGAAATTAGAGAGTTTTATGGGTTAAGCTCAATCGTTTATAGCCAGGAAGATCGTGAAGAATTTATTAAGGCTTTTGAAAACAAATACTACAGCTAACTTACTAAGACATTTTGCTAAGATATTTTGCTAATAAATTTTTAAAAGAAAAAACCCCAGACCAATAAAAAAGAAGCAAATAAACTGCTGATCCAAGCAATCAAAAAAGCTATTTCTCCTTTTAAATATAGCTGTATAAGGGCATATAAGACAGCTAAAAAGCATATCAAGAATATTGATATAAATATTGCTAAGATATTCAAGTTTTCTTTTCCCACCCTAATATCTCGTGTGTTATTTTTTGGCTCATGTAATCAGTAATATTGAATTTATCACTAACTTTAAATTGTGTATCCCATAGATCAACCAAAGAAATCATATTATTTCCCTTTTTTTTAACAATCATGTTAAATTGTTTGATTATATACTTTTCAATCTTTGGTTTATTTTGCTTGTTTACTCTCATAAATCCTCCCTATCGAAAGTTATTGTCATTACATTAGTTTCATCTTCTGCATAATCTTGATAATCCTCATCATATTCATCAACAAAATACACACCTAAATGATGTGTAATTTCATCAAGAATCATACGACCATCATTCATTCCATATCTATAAAGATCAATAATATTGCCTTTTTTGACATCAAAATGAATATAATGTTCCTCAAATTCTATTGAATAATCATGCCCATTACCTTTTTTAATATTAAAATAATTTATGCCTTTAACATCTTTAAGTTTTAATGTTTTTGTTGGTCTGTAATATGTACTCATAAGTCCTCCTCGATTATTTTTGATGAATGGCGCACATATTTTTTTGTTTTCGGTCTGCCAGACTTTTTATTTTTGAAAGATATTGTTATAAAATCTTTGCCTTTGGTTATCTCCGGTTTGTCTGCCGCAAGATCCTCTAACATTTTAATTAAGTCCATCTTTATACCTCGTTTAAACTATTTATTTGCTAAGTTATTTAGCGAGGATAAGTAGCCTATATGAGAAAACTACCTATCCCATATATAAGATTAGCAATATTGATGTTATTATGCAATATCTAGTATAGAAAAGATTATTATAAATAATTTGATATTCTTATTGACAAGCATATGC
>Ga0181394_1000415_pt1 | contig 18990 bp, 18 predicted proteins | sample 17SPOviralmetaG_FD_130123 | JGI IMG/M metagenome (GOLD analysis project Ga0181394, IMG submission 130123) | Marine viral communities from the oligotrophic San Pedro Time Series (SPOT) site, San Pedro Channel, CA, USA - 17 SPOT_SRF_2010-11-23 | ecosystem: Environmental > Aquatic > Marine > Strait...
ACGAGTTCGCCAAGTGAGAAACTTCATATTGTAGATACAAGTAATCCAGCATCAACTACAGGTTCAGTAATCATAGAAGGTCGTAGAGATGGTACTGCTAACTTAATGGAATTAAGAGCAAGAGATGCTTCAGCATCAGGTTCTGCTTTACCAAGTGGTCAAGGTGGGATTGTTAGATTTACAGGTTTTGATGGTACTGACTTTGAAGAAATGGCATTTATTGGCTACCAAGCAGAAGCTACAGTAGCAGATGGTGATGCACCAAGTAGATTAATATTTGGAACTACGAGTGATGGTGCAGGAGCAGCATCTGAAAAAATGCGTATTACTTCCTCAGGCAACGTCGGCATCGGAACGAGTTCGCCTTCAGATGGTTTAGAGCTAAGCCATACAAACCCAAAGATTAGAATTAGAGAATCAGATGTTACTAATGGCTTTGCTGATATTATGTACAACAGCACACGTTTAAGAATTAGGTCAAGGAATGATGCTACTAATGGTGCTATAGCTTTTGAAGGTCAAGCCACTAATACTGTAACAGAGTATGCTAGATTTAATAATGTAGGTAACCTCGGCATCGGCACGACCTCGCCAGTAACCCCTTTACATATTAATTCATCTACAACTGAATCTTTAATTCAAATGACAAACAGTTCGACTGGTGCAACCAGTTCAGTTGGGTTTAGGTTCGGTGCTGTTGGCACAAGTGTAGCTTTAATAAATAGAGAAGCAGGTGCTATGACTTTTTCTACCAGTAATGCAGAAAAAATGAGAATAGACTCATCAGGCAACGTCGGCATCGGAACTAGTTCGCCAGCAAGTAAGTTACACATTGAAAACACTGGCTCATCTACAGTAAATGCTATCGCGTTAGACTGGGAGCATTTATCAACAACAGCAGACATTGAGCAGAGGATTCAATGGAGATTTGGTGATGATGCTTCAATAGATACATTTTTAAATGCAGGTTATATTGGGGTTGGTAAACAAAGTGCTTGGCAGAGTGGGGGTAGTAGGGATTCTTATTTAGCTTTTGGCGTTACAAACGATAATACACAAGCAGAAGCCATGCGTATAGACAGTTTAGGCAATGTCGGCATCGGAACAAGTTCGCCAAGTTCATTACTACACTTAGAGTCTGCTTCAAGCCCAGCCTTACAACTAAAAGATACAACAAACAATGTAACTTTTAAGGCTTATGCTCAAAATAGTAATACTCACTTAGCAAACACGAGTAATCACGATTTAGTTATAGACACCAATAATACTGAACGTTTAAGAATTCTAGCTGGCGGCAACGTCGGCATTGGAACAAGTTCGCCAAGCTATGCTCTTGATGTTGAAAATAGTGCATATACTTTATTAAATCTATACAGACCTAATTCATCTACAGCAGCAGCTTCTGTTTTAGATTTTAGCTTCAACACAGCTAATGCAACTGAAGCAGTTTATGCAAGAATACAAGCAGACGTAGAAACAAATACAAATTCAGGACAAGGTGGTGATTTATCATTTCATACTGCTAATAGTGGTAGTGTCGCTGAGAAAATGCGTATCACTCAAGAAGGTAACGTCGGCATCGGCACCACTTCGCCTGCTAGTTTGTTATCGGTTTCTGATGGTGGTAATACTGGTGTAGAAATTATCCCTCAACACGCACATAACAGGAACATTTTGTTTAGTTTTGACAGAACAGGTGGTGGATATAAATCATTAGATATTGATGCCCTTGATGTACATTTCAACATGGGTGGTACTGAAAAAGTCAGAATAGACAGCTCAGGTAACTTAGGTATTGGCACATCAAGTCCTTCACAAAAACTAGATGTCGCTGGAACAATTTACTCATCTAATAGTGGCACAGATGGTGGACAAATAAGACTTGCAAATTCTGGTGGTGGTAGCACTTTCTATTGGGCTGCTAGAACAACAGGCTTGAATCTAGGAGAACTAGGTGCAGCAGATGGTAGAATTTTTGTTAAGAATGGTGGCAACGTAGGTATCGGAACTACTTCACCAAGTGCAAAACTAGATGTTAGTGGTTTCCAAAGAAATACATTAGGTGCTGTTTTTCAAGGCTCAAGTAATTTATCAAGTGGTGCAGGTTTAGAGGTTGGTTACAATTCTGGTGGTTCTTATAGCTTTATGCAAAGTTATGATAGAACTAACTCTGCTTACAAAGGTATAAGAATTATTGGTAGTCAAATTGATTTTGATATTGCTAATAGTGTTAAAGCGACTATAGACAGTTCAGGCAACTTACTATTAGGTTCAAGCTCAAACACAAGTAGAGGTGGTTCTTCTACTAAACAATTAATTAAATTAGCAAGTGGACAATCATTTGGTTTAGATATTCAGGCTTCAAGTACAAGTGCGGCTGGTAATATTATTTTTTCAGATGGTAGTTCAGGAAGTTATGGACAAGTTGGTTATAACCATGCTTCAGATACTTTAGATTTCTATACAGCATCAACAGAACGTATGCGAATAGACAGTTCAGGTCGTTTGGGGATTGGCACATCAAGTCCTTCAAAATCATTACATATTTATGCATCAGCCGATACAGCAATGAGATTGCAAAACTCAACAACTGGCACAGGCACTACAGATGGCTTCTTGTTAGAACAAGGTGGTAATGACAGTTTATTAGTCAACTATGAAGCTGGTAATATGCGATTGTTTACAAGTGGTACAGAGCGTATGAGGATTGATTCCTCAGGTCGTTTGGGGATAGGAACTACTTCGCCTTCACATAAGCTGGATATTGTTGATGGCGGTTTAGAAATTACACAGGAAGAAACTACTGATGCGATTGCTCTATTAGATTCTAATCAATCAAATGCAAAATATTTAAGTATTCAAAGTGATAATGGTGATTGTAATATTGATAACCCAGCAGGAAACCTTGTTTTACTCCAATCTAGTACAACTAGATTAACTTGTACTTCAAGTGGAGTTGCTGTTAATGGTGCTTTATCTAAATCATCAGGTTCATTTAAGATTGACCATCCACTTAAACCAGAGACACATCATCTTGTTCACTCATTTGTAGAAGGACCACAAGCTGATAACTTATACAGTGGTGAAATAGAACTTATAAATGGTCAAGCACAAATTAATTTAGATGAATGGTTTGGTATGACTGAAGGAACATTAGCAGCATTAAATAGAGACTTTAGAGTCTTTACAACTAATGAGTCTGATTGGGATAATGTTAAAGGTAAAATAGAAAATAATATATTAACTATTATCTGTCAAAACCCAGACTCAAGTGCAGAAGTATCTTGGTTAGTTATAGGTGAAAGACAAGATAAAGAAATACACGATTCAATTCTAACAGATGATAATGGTAAAATAATTATTGAACCAGAAAAAGCATGAAGGTCGAAGAACAAATAAAACAACTTCAAGTAGAAGTAACAGAACTAAAGAAACATTCTCATAGCCCTAAAAGCCTTGAGAACATGGAAGGCTACGAGAGCTTAATAGAAACTATTGAGACTCTTAAGGCTGAATTAAAGCTATTGAAAGGAGGAAACTAAAATGGCTATATCATATACTTGGGACGTATCAAACGTTGATACTTACCCTTCACATACAGATAGCAGTTCAAACACTGAGTCTGATGTAATTTATAACGTGCATTGGAGACTAAAAGGGTCTGACGATGCTAACAACGATGCTGATGGTAACCCACAAACTGGAGAAGTTTATGGTAGTCAATCATTAGATGTTTCAGATTTATCAAGCTTCACAGCTTTTGCTAGTGTAAGTTTATCAAATGTCCAAGGCTGGGTCGAAGCAGCTGTCGGGTCCGATGAAGTTACAGCTCTTAAAGCTGGGATTGATGCTCAGATAGCTGAGAAAGTTACCCCAACATCCGTTAATAAAACTATAAGCTAGGTATGGAAATATCCAGCTTAATGTTTTGGAATATCTTTATAACTCTGGTCTTAGCTCCAGTGCTTTATAGCATTAGACAGAATGGAGCAGAGTTAAAAAGATTGGATATATTATTAAATAAAACCAGAGAAGAGGTTGCAAAAGATTATATAACGAAGTCTGAAGTTAAGACTGATATGAGTGTCCTTATTGATAGGCTAGAAAAATTAGATGAGAAGATTGATAGGTTATTCGAGGTAAGGTAAAATAAAGGAAAATTATGGCTAGGAAAAGAAAACAAGATTTAAAAAAATCAAAACGATATAAAAAATTTACAGGCGGTGGCTTTAACACAGTAGCTCTAGGAGCTATGAACCGTATGGCACGAGATGGACAAGCTCAGATAGATGAGTTAAATAAACCTATAGAACCAGAACCTACTTTTGGTGCAGTGCCGAAAGGAGCTAAAACAGGTAGACCTGATGTTGGTATGGAACCTAGCCTTACACCTGCACCTAGTCAGCCAGTAGAAGTACCAACAGATGAAGCAGCTCCTGTTGCTAGTCCTGCATTAGATATTCAACCAAATATTATTCCTACAAACGATAAATCAAGTATAAAAGGACCACAAGACCCTAGTGCTGGTTTTAGTAATGTTACACCTGAACGTTTAGCAAAAGCTGAAGAAGAAAGACAAAAATACTTACAAAGATTAAAAGATACTGGACAAGAAGACACACTAAATTTAGCTGATAATGTCTATAATTTTATGGTTAAACAATCCGGAGATGCTGGATATATAGATACGGGCAATTTACTTCCTACTGCACCAAACCTAACCCGTACAGACACACCAGATTTATCAGGCATTTCAAACGATTTTGGAAGCTACGGAGGTTTTGGAGAGTTTAAAAATACACCTACTAATTATACTTATGATAGAGATGAAGGACCTATTATAGATGATGAGACTGACCCTGACCCCGGAACAGGTACAGGTACAGGTACAGGCACAGGTACAGGTACAGGCACAGGTACAGGTACAGGCACAGGTACAGTAGAAACACCGGCTCCTACTCCTTCTCCAGAAGAAACAGCCCTTAGAGAGCAAGTAGAAGCTCAAGCTCGTGGTGAGATGCCAGAGACTATAACTATTCCTGATGCACTGCAGTTAGGTTTTGAAAGAGATGCTCAAGGTAATTTAATTTTAGATGAGCAAGGTAATGCAGTACCTTTAAGAGGTCAGCAAGTTACACCTATGGCAGAGCCTACTTCAGTTCCTGATGAAGAGGCTATGGAAGTACCACCAGAGACTGTTAGTATTATTAATAAAATAGCTCAAGCTGAAGGACCTTTAGACGAAAAAGCTAAGACTATTCAAAACTTAGTTAAAGTTTCTGAAGATGTTGCTTTACAAATGGCACAAGGACAAATCTCTAATATTGCTGAAGCTATTAAAGTTGACCGTATAGGTACAATTACTGCAGCTGAAGTAGAAATAGAAGAAGGTGCTTTAGCTAAAAGAGTTGTTGGAGTCTTAAGTCCAAAAGCTATGGCTGAAGCAGCTAAAAATGCTGGGACAACTTTAGCCCGAGTCACCAGAGCTAAGAAACAATTAAGAAGAGCAGGACTATCAGAAGAAGATATTATTGAATTAGGTACTGACCCTGTAACTCTTGAAGATAGATTAATGGATTTTACTGAGGAACAAAGAGGTATCATTGAAGGTTTACCAGAGGATGCTTTAGTCTCTAATCAGATTGATAGTCTATTAGAAGGTATACAAGAAGGAGAGATACCAGTATGGGCTAAACCTGCTGTAGCTAGTGTTGAAAGAATGTTAGCTCAAAGAGGTATGTCCATTTCTACAGTTGGTCGAGATACTTTAATTAACACTATTATACAATCAGCTTTACCAATAGCTCAGTCTAATGCTCAAGCTATCCAAGCTTCAGTAGCTCAACAAAAAGGTATAGAAGCTCAAGCAGCAGAAGCAGATGCTCAAAGACAACAACAAGTTAATTTAGATAAAGCTAACAAAGTCTTTGGTATGAACATGGCTCAGTTTACTGCTGACCAACAAACTGAATTAGCTAATAGTAAATTCTTACAAACTGTCAGTTTAACTGAAGCTAATAATAGACAGCAAGTAGCAATTCAAAATGCAGTCTTAACTTCTCAAGCTAATATAGCAGAAGCTAACTTTGCTCAACAAGCTCAGATACAGAATGCTAAAAACTTTTTAAGTATGGATATAGCTAATTTAAATGCTGAACAACAGACTTATATGATAGAAGCTCAACAAGAGCAACAAAGAATATTATCTAATCAAGCAGCGGACAATGCAGCTCAGCAGTTTAATGCTACTTCTGAAAATCAAATGATGCAATTTAATGCTAGTCTAACAGCTCAAGTTGAACAGTTTAATGCTCAACAGACTAATGCAGTAGCACAGTTTAATACTACACAAGAAAATGCAGCAGCTGCTCGTGATACTCAAAGAACAGCAGACTTAAATCAATTTAATAGTAAGTTAAAAACTCAAATATCACAGTTTAATTCTAATCAAGATTTTGCTAGAAAGCAGTTTAATGCTCAAAACTCTGCAGCAGTTGAGTCTTCTAATGTACAATGGCGAAGACAAGCTAACACTGCTAACACTGCAGCTCAGAATGCTATTAATATGCAGAATACTATGAATGCTTTTAACATGTCCCAGACTGCCCTCTCTTTTATGTGGCAAGAATTAAGAGACAAAGCTGATTATGATTTTAGAGCCGGAGAAAATAACCAAAACAGAATAGCACAATTGGTTAATACTGCCCTTGCTTCTGACCCAGACAGATATGGTAGTAGCTTGTCATCTATACAAGCTTTAATAAGTGCAATAACAACAGACATAGTCGGAGGATAACATGGGATTTTTAAGAAAAATAGTAAAGAAAGTTAAGAAAGGTGTAAAGAAAGTTGCACGTGGTATAAAAAAAGTTGTTAAGAAAATTAGCAAAAGTAAGATATTAAAAACTATAGCACTCGTAGGAGCAGCTTTAGTGACGGGAGGTGCGGCTGTTGGAGCCTTTGGAGGCACCTTTGCTAATACAGCAGTAGGTAAATTCTTAACAGACTCAGCTCTTAATATTACCAATTTCTTAGGTCCAGCTAAGTTTATAGCAAAACCTTTTGAAATGGCTGGTACTCTAATAGGTACAGGAGCTGGTAAAGTTACAGATGCTTTAGGTATGGGTGAATTTACTGGTAGAGCAGCTGAAGCAGGGACAGAAGTTTTGTCAGCAGGAGTGCAAAAAGTAGGCGAAGAAGCTGGAAAAGAAACCGTAGAACAATCTTTCTTTGATACTACTTTAGGTAAAGCTGCAGTTCAAACAGGTATTGGCTTAACCACAAGTGTTGGTAGTGGTTATCTCTTGTCTAAGTATACTCAATCAGACCCTGTTGGTGCTGTTGGTCCAAGTTTAGGTGAAGAACAAGGTTTAAATTTAAATCCTTTACAAATAGCTTATGCAGATGCAGGAATAGATATGAAAGATATTTATAGTCAATTAACTTATGGGACAGCTGACCCGGGCTTTTTAGCCTCTAGATACGGTGACCTATATCAACAACAAACACTTAGTTTAGGAGGAGCATAATGGCAGTAAAAAGAAATGCAAGACCAGTAGTATCTAAAAATGTTTCAGATGCTGTTGAGCAAATTATTTTAGATGCTCAAAATGCTGGAGTTAATTTAGACGATATTGAAGATGGTCCTAAGCTTCGAGGTAAACTAGAAGACGACCAAGGAGCTTTAGATGAGCTAGTAGGTCTTAGTAGTAGAGGAGCAGCTATTCCCGGTCAATCACTAACTAATGACCCTGAACAACCTTATCCATGGGAAAAACCAGCAGAGTTTGCTAACCCTAGAGATGCTTTAAACGATATAACAGCTAGTTTATTAAGACCAGAAGCAGTAAAACAAATGCTTGATGCTCTGGTTAAAGGAGCAAGTGTTGGTGATTTAGCCATGGCTATTGCTTATGCTAAGTTTACTGAAGGTAAAATTAATCCAGATGCTATGTTATTAATTATAGAGCCTGTTATGTATTTAATTATGGGGATAGCTGAAGAAGCTAACATTCAATATAACATAGATGGTGATGATATTGATGAACCTGATGAGGAAGAAATAGCTGAAAACATGGAAAAAATAGAAAGTGCTTTTGCAAAAATACAAGGCGGAACTATGCAGGATAATATGTCTTTAGATAATGCAGAAGAGGTAGTAGACAAAAGTTTACTTAATAAAGTTAAAGAAGCGGGTCCAGAAATTAGGCAAAGCTTATTAGAAAAAGGAGAAGAATAATGTCAGATATATTTAGTAAATTTTTACCACAAGGTAGTTTTGGTCAAGCTGCCGGGGGTATATTAGCAGATAGAAGGAAAGGAAATAAAAAAGAATTTTTACAATTTTTAGCTTTAGAAAGTTTAGTACAAGGTCTTAAAGGTTATAACACCGCACAAACTCAAGCTAGAGACGAGGCAGTAGCAGATTTAAGTCTTGTTTCTCAACCTCTTATTTCAGGTCTTAAATCTGAATACAGTCAAAATAATTCAAAACGAGAAAAACTAAGGCAGTATAATGACCCTACAACTAGAGATGATTTTTTATATAATGAGGCTCTTAGTAGCTTAAACACGTTTGCTAATGAAGTATCTCAAGGTAAAGTTTTTACGGTAAAAGAACTTGAAAACAATCCTCAATATAAAACTGCTCTTAATAACAGACTTCAATCAAAGATAGGAGAATTAAGTAATTATTATGATTTGTTAAATCAAGACCCTTTGTATAGTTCTAAAACTCAAGAAGAGTATGTTACACCTTATTTAGAGAATTTTACAGCTAAACGAAAACTTATAGAAGATGACCCAAGAAAACAAGGTGCATTTAACAGTTTTATTAATATGCAGTTTGGTGACGGTACTAGTGATTTATTAAATTTAAAAGAAGCGGTTGAGGGTACAACTGCAAAAATTAATGAAAGAGAAGCTAAACAAGCTTTTGTTAAAAGATTACTACAAGGAGATTTAGCACGATTAGAAGGCATGGGTACTGAACAAGAATTTCTAGCGACTTCTAAGTTTGGTAAAATTATGGTTGATAATGTCGAATTCAATAAATTAGCTAATGGAATTAGTTCAACATCTGAAGATAATGGTTATAAAGATTACGTATTTAACGGTGAATATTTACTTAAAAACGATAATCTTAAAAATATGAAAGTTGTTTCTCCTAATGGTCAAGAATCTAGAATGAGTCCATTTGCAGCTTTAGGTAATTCAACAGCTAAAGTTGCTTTATTTCTAAAAGATTTAGATACACAAAGTAAAAATTTAGGTGAAGATGTTGAATTAAAATCAGACACAGAATATGTTGATAATGCTTTAAACCTTTTGTTTGATACTCAGGCTATTACAGAAGACTTAATTATTTCGTTTGATAATGTTGGTTTCAGGAAAATAAAAGATGCTTTAAAAAGTCAAAGAGATTTTCCGGGGATGGATGCAGCAGCCATATCTGCTTATATGGATAAGGCTCAGTTATCTAATGCTGTTGATATAGATATTTATTTACAAGATGCAGTAGCGGATGATTATAATATGCTTAGAAGGCAACTTATAAAAACACAAGATGCTAATAAAAAACAAGAACTTATAGATGAAATGACTGATTTAAGAAAAATATATACAGGCTTAGGTGATTTGTCTGAAGGATTGCCTATTGAAGATAGAAATTTATTACAAAGAATGGATAAGTCTAGATTAATAGAAATTTTAAATTTATCAGAAAACGATAATTCATATATTAAAATTGGTAATATAACAAAAAGAGGTTATGAGTTTGATTATGATATTAAAAAAGAATTTTATAAGAACTATATTGGTGAGTATGGTGCTGATGCAGATTTAAAAAATCTTCTTAATGATTCTAAACCTGAAAATTCAATACAGGGTTTTGGAGACTTTGGTGGTCCTTCTTTTCCTCCTCTAAAAGAAACAGAGGGAGTAGATTCTCAAGTTAAAGAAATTATAACTGATAGTAATTTAAAAGAAGAAAGACCTCTTTTTGCAGACGGAGAAATTGCTGCTGATGCAAGAGATAGATTAGCAAGTGAGGCAGTAGATGTTACTTATAATTTTTTTAAAAATCAACAAATTAAAAGCGATAAGAAAAGACTTCAATCATTAATTGATGGTCAAATAACAAAATTACAAGAATCACTTGCCAGAAGAAGAGTGTTACCTAAATATAATTTACCTATAGATGCCTCTGAGTCTGATATTTTAAATCTTTTAGAACAATTTTAATATGAGTATTTTTAACGACCCTGACTTTTTAGAAGAAGTATTTAATACTTCTAAACAAAAACCTAGTCCTCTAACTTATAACACTACTCCTACCTATCAATCTACTATTGATTTAGATTTTAGTCCAAAAGGTTATGTTGGACAACAAACTATTACACAGTTTAGGAATGACCCAGAAGTAGCTAAAAGAGCAAATAGATTTTTAGAAGGTATTGATAGAAATAGTGAGAACATTGTTGAGTTCCTTAGAGATGCAGATTACAGTCCTAGTGCTGCTATGGTTAGGTCTTTTGAAGCAGGTAAGTGGACAAAAGAGCAAAAAGAAGATTATGAATATCTAAGAAATAGATTTCAAAATACTAAACTAAATGGCTTTAATGAACGTATGGAGTTTACTAAAGATTTTGCTATTGATGTAATTGCTGACCCTTTTAACTTTATTACTCTACTTATTGGTGGTCCTGCTATGAAAGGAGTTACTGGTGCAGCTGTCAAAACCGGTGCTAAAATAGCTGAAGCTGGTCTTAATAAAACTAGTAAAGCTAAAATAATCGGTGGGGGTTTAAAAGCTAGTGGAAGACCTGCTTTATTTGGAGCTGCTGAAGGTATGGCATGGGGAGGCGGTCATGAATATTTTAATCAAAGAATTGATTATGGTTTAAATGGCGAAGACGTAGACTGGGGTGAAGTAGCGGCTATTGGCGGCTTTGGTGGTCTGTTTGGTGGTGCTATTGGTGCCGGTATTGGTACTGGAGTTTTTTTAAATAAAGCCTATAAATATTCTAACGAAGATAAAATTATAGAAGAAGCTGCAACTGTTAATAGAAAAGAATTTAACGATGCTGATTTTTTAGATGTTAACAATCCTAAAACTAAACCAAAAGAAATTGATGTTCAAAAAGATAGTAGTGAAAGAAATTTTTTTAATTTCTTATCACATATTTTTTCAGAAAAGTCTGTTACTAGATTTTCTAAACTAGCATTTCGTTCTGAAAAACTAAAAGAATTATTAGGAAACTTTAGATATGATTGGGATAAAATGTTTTTTGGTACTGTTGAAGAAGGTAAGACTAAATTAGGTAAAGGCACTCAAAGAGTTATGGATGATTCTTATGGTGTAGCTTTAGGAAAAACTCAAGGTTATTATTTAACAGGTCTTAAAAAAGCTTTTCGTCAGTTAGATAGAGAAGGCTGGTGGGGAAAGATTGCCGGTAAAGAACAAAACGAAATTATTAATCTTCTTATTGACCCTAAAAGAAAAAAAATAGGGAATAAAGAAATTTCAGAAACTTCTAGAGAGGCAGCAAAACAAATTAAAAAATTATTTGATGAATCTTTTGAACAAGGATTAGAGGTAGGTTTATTTAAAAGTAATCAAAAAGTCACTAATTATTTCCCTAGAAAATATAATCATAAGGCTATTGAAGAAAACAGACAAGCTTTTGAAGAACTACTAATAAATTCAAAACATACTGACCCTTTAAATCAAACTCCTCCACCAGTTAAATTTTATAATGCTCAAGGTAAATTAGTTGAGGGTGTTCCTGAAAATGCTCAAGCTATAGATATGGAAGTGTTTGGTCGTGACTTTTTAAAAGAAGCCGGTGATGATGTACAAAAAGCTAAACAATTAAAAGCTCGAGCTATTGTCGATGGAATGCTAGAAAATAGATATACTCCTTTTGAGTTAAAAGGTAAAACAGGAAAGGGTGGCGGTTATGGTTTTTTACAACATAGATTATTTGATGATATAGCAGATGAAGATATTTTACCTTTTATTGAAAAAGATATTCAAAGTGTTTTAGAAGATTACTTTGTTAATGTTTCTCAAGGGATTGAAAGAACTAGGTTTTTTGGTAGGACTACAACTGAGTTTTCTGAAAGATTTTTACAGCCTATTGAAGAAGAGTTAATAGCCTCTGGTTTTACTAGAGACCAAGCTGTTAAAATAAGAGACAGGTTAGGTGATATGTATACTCGTGTTACTGGTATGAACAATGATTCCGGTTTATTAACTGGTAAAAGATTGGGTGATAAATATTCTCAAGGTGCTTCTGAATGGGGTCGGTTAATACAGCAAATGGCTCACCTTCCTTTGGCTACTGTATCAAGTATTACTGAGCCACTAATATTACTTGCTCGAGTGGGTGTAAGCCCAGATAAGGCTTTACCAGCTATGGGTGATATATTTATGGCTTTAGCTAAAGAAACTAAAAAATCATTTCAAAAATTAGGTCGTGCTACTTATAGAGGAGTTACTCGTAAAAAAACTAAAGGCTTAGCTGATATAGACGATGATGCATGGCAAGAAATATATTCAACCGGCTTAGCTTTAGAACAAGCTGTCCTCGAAAGAATTGAAGGCTTATCAGGAGAAGCAATGCAGGGGTCTGCTCGTAAATTTAGTAATTTTTTTTTCCAAGCTAATTTATTAACTCAATGGACTTCCGCTGTGCAATTAGCTTCCTTTACTACTGGTAAAAGAATGATAAGACAAAATGCTGAAAGGTTATATAAAAAATCTCAAGGCGAACAAATCAGTCTGTTTGGTATGAATGAAACAGCCACTACAAAATATTTAACTAGACAATTAAATGAGCTAGGTATTGATGAAAAACAAGCAGTTAAATGGTATAAAAATTCTTTAGAAAATGGAAGCTTTAATGAAAGACTTTCTAGAACAAAAGCTAATACTGATTTTTATACAAAACAATACTTAGGTGGAGCTAATCGTTTTACTAAAGAAGTTATTCTTAATCCTAGTGTAGCCGAAGCAAACAGACCGTTGTGGTTTTCTTCTCCAGCCGGACAGTTATTAGTACAATTTGCTGGTTATCCGACAGTCTTTAACAACACAGTACTTAAAAACTTTACTAATGAAATAGCCACAAACGGATTAAACGGTGTTAACTTAGCTCCAAAAGTCTTAGCTACTTCTTTACTTATGACAGCAGTTGCTGGTGTAGGTAATAATATTAGAAGTAATGGTCGAGCTTTGGATGAAATAGGGGGTCTTAAAAATCTTACTGATTTAAAAGATGAAGACGTGCAAGAGTTTTACTTACGTTCTGTTCAAAGATGGGGAGGTTTAGGTGTTGGAGATTATTATAGACGAGCAAAAGCCAATGTAGAAATTGGTGGTGGTGATTTAGGTATACTATTAAAAACACCAACAGGACCTTTGGTACAAGACTTTGTAGACTCTCTTTTGTATCGTAAAGGATATGAAGAAGCTCTTGTTACTAACTTGCCTCTTTATTCAGCTTATGATTTATTACTAGGGACAGAAGAAGAAGGTGAAAGTGCTTTAATAAAAAAATTAAAAGACTTAGAGTTACTAGATGAAAATATTGAGTTAGGTAGAACTCCTTTAAAAGAATGGGCTAAAGAAATAAAAAAAGAAAGAAAAGAACTTACTGATAGTTTGTTTGGTATAGAAAGCACAGAAAGCAGTAGAGGTAGATTAAGAACTGCTACAGGTGGTTTAGTCAAAGGAACTAAAGTACCTAATGTTAAAGAAGACCCAGCAGATACTATTAACAAAGTAACTGGTAAGCCTTACTCAGATAAGTCTCCTGCTGAATTACAAATGGATAAACTGTTTGACAAATGATATTGTACACAGAAAAACAACTAGATAATTTATGGCAGCTTGATTGTAAAAATCGTAGTAGTAAAGATAAGCCTTGGCTTGGTCGAGAAAAGTATAGAGAACTATTTGAAGCTTGTTTAGATTTAAAAATAGCAGGGTTAGATGATAGAGTTGAATACTATTTAAAAACTTTTGATTTACAACTGCCTGTTGAAATTATTGACTATATTCAAGATGAAATAGATTTGGAGTTAGAAGAAGATGAACATTGAAGTATGTAAAGAACAAATTAAAAGACACGAAGGTGAAGTTTTAGAAATATATTTAGACAGTCTAGGGTTAAAAACTTTAGGGGTTGGACATTTATTACAGCCTAAAGACCCTGAGTATGAGTGGGAAGTAGGTACTTCTGTAAGCCAAGAAGTTGTTAATATGTATTTTAGAGATGACTTTGATAAGCATATGTCTGAAACATGGGACATAGTAGGAGGAGCAGAAGAGTTTGAAATGCTGCCTGAGCCTATTCAATCTGTCTTAATAAATATGTGTTTTAATTTAGGTGCTACTAGGCTAAGAAAATTTAGAAACATGTTATATGCTGTAAAGGCACGTGATTGGGCTGAGATGGCAAGACAAATGGAAGACAGTAAATGGTTTAAACAAGTTGGGAGACGAAGTAAAGAATTACAAGAAATGGTAATAGGAGTAAAAAAATGAAGAACTTACTAAAAAATATTGTGGGTGCAGTGGCACCGACTTTAGGTACAGCTATAGGTGGTCCTATGGGTGGAATGGCTGCCAACATGATAGCCGATGTTTTAGGATGCCCTAACAATCCTAAAGCTATAGAGAAAGCAGTAGCAGAAGCTACACCGGAGCAGATGTTAGAACTTAAAAAAGCTGAACAAGCTTTTGATTTACAGATGAAAGAACTAGAAGTAGATGTTTTTAAGCTAGAAGTTGCTGATACACAAGATGCTAGAAATACTTTTAGTAAAGATTGGACAACTAGAATTATGGGTATCGCTACTATAGGTGGCTTCTTAGGTTATATATTCTTAGTAACCTTACAACCACCAGAGCAAAACTCTGAAGCTCTTATTAACTTAGTCTTAGGTTACTTAGGTGGCTTAGCTAGTGCTGTAATTAGTTTTTATTTTGGTGCTTCTAATTCTAAGGATGACAGATGAGTTTTTGGGAAAAAATAGGAAACTGGTTTGGTTGGGTTAAAGTTAGAAACCGTGATGAGTATGGTAGGTTTGTAGCTGATGATAAGACTACAGAAAAAAACGAAGCTTATAAAATGGTTCATAAAGATTTAGTTACTAAAAAGAAATAATTATGTATGAGTATAAGTGTACAGTAGATAGAGTAGTTGATGGTGATACTATTGATGTTATTTTAAACCTAGGTTTTGATATCATGCATAAGTGTCGAGTACGTTTATATGGTATTGATACTCCAGAATGTAGAACTAGAGATTTAGATGAAAAAGCAAGAGGTAAACTTGCTGCAAAATTCGTACAAGATTCTGTAGATAATGGAGAACTTATACAGATAAGAACAAAACTTAAAGATTCTAAGGGTAAATATGGCAGAGTTTTAGGAGAACTTATAGTAGACGGTACAAATATAAATGAAGCAATGATTCAAAAAAATTATTGTGTCTATTACTTTGGTCAAAGCAAAGCTGATGTTGAAGAAGAACATTTAAACAACAGACAAAGATTAATAGATTCAGGTCTATTTACTCCTGCTGAAGATGTCTGACATAGTTTCTATAATTACCGAAGTAGGCTTCCCTATTGCCGCAGCTTTAGGTTTAGGTTTTTTTGTTTGGAAACTTATCAATAGAATCATAGACGGTATGGAACAAAAGATTAATACTCTTGATGATAAAGTTCAAGCAAGTTTAGACACTATGGAAGAAAGAGTATCAACTAAACTAGATAGCCAATACGGTATTATTGTTAGTCTTATTGACCGTATTAGAGCTATGGATAACCAAAGCATAAGACAAGATGTACTTTTAAAAACTTTATTAGGAGTACCAAATTTAATAGATATAGAAAAAATAGCAAAAGCAGAAAGAGATGACCAAAGAAAAGATTGAGGAGATAATAGAAATGAAAATATTAAGCACGTTATTTATAGTATTGTTGCTCGGTGTTAGTAATGCTTTAGTCGGAGATGAGTTAGTACATAAATTTAAGTCACCATCATTTAGTGGTATCAATAGCTCAGCCCATTACCTAACCATAGAGAACCAAGAGTTCAATAGAAAGGCAGCCATTGAAGCTGAAATCAAAGCTTACCGAGAAGAGCTAGAAAGAGAAGCAGACAATACAACTCTAGCAAGATTTATCAGAAACTTAGAATCAAGAATATATGCTCAACTATCCAGACAACTAGTAGATGCTTTGTTTGGTGAAAACCCAAGTACTTTCGGGACTTTAGAGCTAATGGGTAACACCATAGAATACAGTGTTAGTGCTGATGGCACTATGATTACATTAAAAATTACAGATGCAGAAGGGAATGTTACAGAGATTACTGTTCCTATCGGTTCTTTTACTTTCTAGTTGTTCAAGTCTTAGACATAGTTCTCTTTTAGATGAGAATGTCTTAGGAGCTTATTCAAAGAAAAAACCAAGTACCGTATTAGAGTTACAGTCAGAGGAATTAAAAAACTTAAGACCGGCTAGGCTTAAGCCGACTATTGCTATTTATCCTAATAGCTTCACAGACCTGACAGGGCAGAGAAAGAGTAACAGTACCTTTGCTTTATTTAGTTCTGCTATTACACAGTCACCTGATGCTTTACTTATCAGGGCTTTTAAACATGCTGCAGATGGTGAATTTTTTACAGTTGTCGAAAGAGTAGGGTTAGATAACCTAACGAAAGAACGACAAATAATTAGAACAACCCGTAAAGACTTTGAAGATAATAGCGAATTAGCTGCTCTTATCTTTGCAGGTCTACTGGTTCAGGGTGGGGTCATTTCGTATGACACCAACCTAAAAAGTGGTGGTAATGGTGCTAGATATCTAGGTATCGGCATGAGCCGTCAGTATCGTGAGGACACTGTCACAGTATCTTTACGATTAGTTTCTGTTAATACCGGAGAGATATTAATAGAAGTACTAACATCAAAGACTATCCTATCTGTAGGAGTCTCTAACGATGTCTTTAGATTCATTGAAGCTGGGACAGAGTTAGTAGAAATAGAATCTGGTGTTACACAAAACGAAAGTGTATCTATTGCTCTCCAGAAAGCGATAGAGACAAGTGTACTAGAAATAGTACAACAAGGAATAGAGAGGAGATTTTGGAGTTATGAATAGAATAATTATATTGTTAGTTTTCTTAGGCTTTATGGTTAAAGCCGATAATGAAATATACATCAATCAAGTTGGTGCAACTTTAAACTTAGATGTTGAACAGCTAGGTGGTTCCAACCTTATTGGTGGTCTTGATGCTGCCTCAGGTCAAATGACTGCTTTAGAATTAGCTGGTAGTTCTATGACTTTAGACATCAATCAATTAGGAGATTCCAACAAATTTATCGGGGACATTGTCCTAGATGCGTTAGTAGGTTTCTTTGAGTTTGACGGTGATAGTAATATATTTGAAATTCAAGTAGACCCAACAGATACTTATAGTGCCGATGGCGGTAACTATAATGTTGACGTTACAGGGTCAAGCAATGAATTTGAATTAAATATTGCTACCAATGCTTTAGCAGAATACTTAGACCTCGACTGGGTTATTAATGGTGATTCGAATACCATAGACTACACAGTGGATGTCGATGGAGCTACATCCTATCTAGATATAGATGGTGACTCAAACAGCTTAGTCTACAATGGTAGTGGCTATGCTGATGGTTACTTTTATCTAGACCAAACAGGGGATAGCCGAGCATTTAATATTACACAGAGTTCAACCTTAGCAAGTGATTGGCTTAAGATTATTTCTACTGGCAATAGTGGTACTGTCTGCATCATACAAAATGATGGCGGCACAAGCACAAGTTGCTAGTATAGGAAGCATAACAGAACTAAAAGGATTAGGGAGAGTAGTAAGGGAACAAGACCCCTTTGCTGCTGCTCTCTCCTTTGCTATTAATAGTTTTGATAATGTCGAGACTTCTAATGGTCGGATAGGTATTACCTTTCTTGATGACTCACAGGTTCGTCTAACAGAACATTCACAATTAGTTATAGATGAGTTTATCTATGACCCTGACCCATCTAAATCTAAGATGGCTCTACAGTTTGCTAGTGGTACAGCTAGGTTTATAACCGGCAAACTAGCTACTATCAATAAAGAAAACATATCTATCGAGACTCCTAGTGCTACCATTGGTATTAGAGGCACAGACTTTACTGTTACTGTCGATGAACTAGGCAGGTCTTTGATAATACTACTACCAGATGAGAACGGTATTGCTTCCGGTGAGATAGTTGTTTCTACTCTAGTAGGACAAGTAGTTCTCAACAAGCCCTATCAAGCTACTACAGTTGAGTTGTTTGAGTCGGCACCTAGTAGTCCTGTTATCCTAGACTTGACTCTAGATATTATTGACAACATGTTGATTGTCAATCCACCAAAGCAAGACCCAAACTTTGTTAGCGAGGAAGAACAAACAGATGGCTCGGACAATATCCTAGACATAGACTACTTAGAGTTTGACGAACTAGAACAAGATTACTTAGCAGAAGATAACCTAGAGTTTACCGAACTTGACATCAATTACTTAGATGTAAATTTCTTAGAAGACCTCTTGAGTATCATAGAGGAAGTAGATGAGTTAGCACAAAATGTTTTGAACACTGGTGACATTAATGTTCAAGGCACAGCTTTTGGTTTTGACTCTAACACACAGATAAATACTTTTGTTACTGATACAGTGCTAACTTTCTTAAGACAGGTAGAAGACACAGTAAGATTAGATTTAGATACGAACAACAGTTACAAGGTTTTAATTATACAAGATGGCAAAGCAATTACTATTACTCTTAATGGCGGTAGTGACTCTTCCATTACTATCAAGCAGTCTTCCGGCTAAGCCTGATATATATTGGCGGATTACTAAAGCACCTTACCTCAACAAACCAGAGGCTTATGTAGATTACAGTCTACCTAAAGCTCA
>Ga0181394_1000417_pt1 | contig 18937 bp, 16 predicted proteins | sample 17SPOviralmetaG_FD_130123 | JGI IMG/M metagenome (GOLD analysis project Ga0181394, IMG submission 130123) | Marine viral communities from the oligotrophic San Pedro Time Series (SPOT) site, San Pedro Channel, CA, USA - 17 SPOT_SRF_2010-11-23 | ecosystem: Environmental > Aquatic > Marine > Strait...
GGTGATGATACAGCAAGATTTTTATATGATGAATTCGGGGATACGATATATTCTGAATATTCGGATAGTCATTTGCAAGGAATTTTAGATTATCAAGATAGTATACCAAAAGACAGCCGACCAAGAATAGCTTTAATATTTGATGATTTTATAGCATTTAATAATCTAAAAAGAAATGCTTTAATGTTTAAAATTGCATCATCTTATAGACATCATAATATAATGTTACTATTATATAATACACAACAACTTAAATATTTACCCCCAATTGTTAGGGCTTGTGCTAATTATGTTATTCTATCACAAAATAGCAATTTAAAACAAGTGGAACAACTTTCAGAAGAATTCGGAAATATATATGGAACAGAAAAATTTAAATCTCTTTTTGCAGAAGCTACATCTGAACCTTACGGATTTTTATATCTTGACCTATACGGATTTACGGGAGAAAGTAATAACCCCAAAGCATACAAAAACTTTACACAATTATTATATAATGCTCCAATAACTTATAATAAAGTATTGAACCCTAAAATAAAAAATAAAAAAAATAATAATTTACAAACAATAAAGGAGGAGGACAATAACAACTCTGATGATGAAGATATTACATTTTAAATTATTAAAGTATTACAAGAAAATAAAATATATAATAATATATATATAAAAATGAGTGAATGGATAGACCACGTCAAAAAAGTTGCTAAACAGAAGAAAATAACATATAAAGAAGCTATGAAAGTTGCAAGAGCTACATATAAACCAAAAGGAAAAGGTAAAGAAAAGAAAGAAAAGAAAGATAAAAAAGAAATGAAAGAAATGAAAGAAATGAAAGAAATGAAAGAAAAGAAATAAATTATTTTCCAATCTTTTTCATAGTTATAGAATGAGCTTGATTAAAACAATAACCTTCTTTCATTAATTTAGTCATCATTTTTAAATGTTCTTTTGTATGGTGTTCTTTATGTTCCTTCATTAATGCTTTTTGGTCTTTTGTTAATTGGGTTCTTGGTTTCATTAAAGGTTTAGGCATTTTTATATCCTTTTTTTTTTTATCAGATTTAGATATAGTGCTTTCACTTTTAGATTTTTTAATTGTATAAGCCATTATATATTATATACATATATTATTTTATATTTTTTATATTTTTAAATAAGTCCAATAAGTCCACTTTTTGCCCCTAATTTAAAAACCTCTTATAGTATCCCTTATTTTGTGGAACAAATAAAATGTGGGGCAATATTTGGACTTATTGGACTTATTTTTATTTTATCATTTTTTTATTATTAAAAATTTTATTTAAATTTATTATATTATTATAATGTATATAATATAATGTTTAAAGTCCAGTCTAACGGAAATGCTTATGTGCCTTCTAAATCTGTTGCCTTAAAACCCGATGTTGTTTCTGATGTTGTAGGAGAAGACCAAATCAGAATTAATGTCCCTTCTTATATTGGCTATATAGACCCTAATGCATCTTATCTTAAATTTAGTTTAACTATTGAAAATGCGAGAGGTTGTCTTGTTCCCGATAAAGATTGTGGGGGCCACGCTCTCATTCGTAATTTAGAAATAAGAGATGGTGGAAATAAAAGTCAAATTGAATATTGTGAAGATTACAACGCAAATTATGCTTTACTTTCTAATTATACTAAACAAAATTCTATTTCACATAAAAGAGATTTATTTATAGGTCAAGTTTCCAAATTAGGAGATAGAATATATGACCCTTCCTTATATTATGCTTCCCCTCCCGCTCTTGGTGGAACTATTACTGCCCCAACGGGTGTTGCAAAAACCCCTACTAATCCAACTTTACAATTGCCTTTGAATTGTGGTTTATGGAAACAAGGACAAGTAATTCCAGTTGGAGCTATGAATGGTTTACGACTTACAATTGATACGGAACACCAATTGAGAGCATTAATGTATCTTGGAGATGAACGAAGGTTGTTTAGTGATAAAACTGCTATTGTAGCAAGTCGCACACTTGTTTTTGATGATGGAGCCGGAAACAATATTAAACAGCCTTTGGCAACTGCTAATGTTCCAGCATTAAACGATATTAGAGGTGTGGGAATTGCTTTAACTATATTCGGTATTGAATTAAATATGACTGCAAGAGAAACTTGCCCTTTTGATGTTAATGATATTCTATATATTTCCGATGTCGCAGGCGGAAATGCTAATGAAGAAAAATTAGGAACTATTGTTGGTTTTTCCCAATCGGCAGGTAATCGTTGCGTTGTTTCTTATGTTCCCGATAGAGATACGGGAGTTGGTATTCAAATTAATCACCCTTCCGCAACATCGCAAGTTTATATAAAATTAGCAGATAGAACAGTAGCTCATCAAGTCGTAGATGTAAGTGATATAAATGTTAATACAAAATCAAGAACTATTCTTGCCCCAACATATAGAATGAGTAACATAGAATTAATAGTCCAGCAGATTTCTCCTCCGGCTCAATATGTAGCATCAACTATGAAAGCAGTTCAAGGAGAAAAAGGAATTCAAATGGATATTATGGCTTATGAACTTCATAGACATAATCAGAATAATATTCAAGGTTTACAACAGATAGTTATTCCAACAAGAATGCGAAGGGCAAAATCTCTTTTTAGTCAACCATTAGCAGTTAATCGTTTTAGAAATCTTATTGGTTCTTCCTTTCAAGGTATAGCTGATGCAGCCCGAAGTTATGAGTGGATTTATGGAACTAAACATTATCCAACCCGTCTTGCTCCTCTTGCTCGTTATTCTCAACAGAGCCCAAACGGTAATCGTGACCGATTTAAAACAGAAGCATTACATTCTTCGGAATTACAGAAAGCAATTCTTAATGTTAATGAGCGTGTTTTATCTTTGCAGAGAATTCCCGAACATTTTGCAATCGCAAGAGGTTTAACTAAATACGGGCAGATTATGGACTTATCTAATCAGACATTATCTTTAAGAGTTGATTATTTAGGAACGGCTGCTGTTAATAAACTATTTAATAATTATGTTTACGGATTAAGAAGAATAATAATTAATAAAGATGGAGTGCAAGGATTTAATTAAATTATTTTTATAATTATTTTTTCATTTATTTTTTTATTTTAGTTTTTATTATTAAAAATTTTATTTATAATTAATATATTTATAAATAATATATAAATATGTCCTTCAATATAGTTAATGTAGAAAAGTTTGAGGTTTTGCCTAATAACCAACCAAATAATAATACTTATTCTTTCAGAGGTGGAACTCCCATTATTTCTATTAATGTTCCAGCACAAGCTAAATTACTTCGTCCTTCTTCTGTAAGAATTAATGGAAGACTTCGTGTTATGACAGCTGCTCGTGGTTTAACAGACCCTAACAACATTAGAGGTGCAGGTGTTGTTGATATTAAATTGCCAAGTCGTGTTGGTGTAAATGGTGTAATTCAGAATATAAATATTGCATCAGAAGCAACTAATCAGACTTTGGAAAGTGTTAGACAATATGGACGATTAGTAAATCATATTTTAAGTAATACACATTCTCCCGATGATTTCCAATCTGAAAAGGCAGTAACTAATCTTTGTTCTGCACTTCAAGGCACAACAGATAATTTGCTTATACAAGATACGGATTTTAGTATTCCTTTATATTGTGGTATGTTTATGGGTGGAAACCCTATTCCTCTTTCCAGTAATGGTGTAAATGGTCTAACAATCAATTTAGAATTAGCAAGTGATAATCAAGCTTTAAATGGAGTAAATGCCGGAGATAATGCGGGTGCATTTTATGAAATAAGTAATGTTTCACTATCGGGTGATTATCTTATACCCGATGATGAAGGTATGAAAAAATTAAGTGTTGCGGGGACTGGTGCTTTTCAGTATAATTCCTATTCGTCATTATATTCTGTTATTAATTCTTCTGACAGCACCCAAACTTATAATTTAGCAAATAGTAATGTTTTAAGTATAGTCCATTCTTTCCTTCCAGTTTCTCATTCTAATAATTACGCACAAAATAGCTTTGCAAATGGTGAACTATTAAATACTGATGGAGCGGGAGCATATAATCAACCAGTAGTTTTAAATAAAGTTTCATTTTCTCGTGGTGGTGTAAAACTTGGTTTTGATTATGAATTTGATACTCAAACTAATTCCACAGAAGGAAGACCCGAAACCCAAGTCAATATTAATGCCCTTAATGCTTTTAAAGATTTTAGCAAAGCAAGTAGATTTTTAAACCAACCACAGTTAGACGGGTTCGGAGGTCGTGATTTAATCCCATCGTTAGATAGTGTAGATGAACTTTTTTCTACTGCCCCAGTTGGAGCAGGAACTAATACAACAAGTGGACGACAGACAACGCAGGAAGTAGATGTAGGAGTTAGAAATTTCCTAATTGGTTTAGCATTAGATAGGGTTTCTGATGTTGGAGTAAATTTTAAAGGTAATTCATATTCAACCCGTATTCAATCCACATTAGATGGTAATTCACCTAATGCAATTTTTACTTATGTATTAAGTAAAAATATTTTACAATACAGCCCAAATGGAATTATGGTTCAATCGTAATTTAAATTTGTTTTTATTTTTTTATTAAAAATTTTATTTATAATTAATATATTTATAAATAATATATAAAATATGTCGTTGCCTAATATTATGATAAATAAACCTTTGCCTACTATTAGTAATATGGAAGTTGATACAGAAGTTTTAGACCCCATATCTTCATCTAATCAAGAAGTAGTTTTTCAAATTCCGAAAAATGGTATACTTGATGGAGGTAGTTTTGTTTCTCTTGCTGTTCGTGTTCCTTCGGGTTTAGCAAATGCTCTTGTTAATGCTAATGGAACTTCTAATGCTTTTTTACCTATGGAAACGGGCATATATGGTCTTGTTAGGTCAGCTCAATTGACTATTGGTTCAAAAGTTATAGCAAGTAATGAAGATTTCGGACATTATGCAACTATGATGCGAAAATTTGAAACTCCCGAACATAGAGCCTATGTAGAGCAAGTAAAAGCAGGAAATAGTCTTGATAGATACGGTGGAATTGGTAGTGGTAGAGTTTGCCCCAAAGATTTATTAGTTGGAGTAGAAGCAGATAATAATACTGGAAGACTTGAAACCCCGCATTTTATTCGTCCTACTGATGATGATGCAACAACTCCCGTTTTTTCTGTTCCTCTATCTTTTCTAATCCCTATGATGAGAAGTCGTCAGTTGCCAGTTTTTGCTATTAAAGAAAATTGTTATTTAAGAATTCAGTTTAATTCTCAAACTCACGGACAACAAGCAGGAGCAAGTTATGGTAATATTTGTTGTTTTTCTGATTTGAACGGAAACGGAGCTCCACAAGCAGCTATTACACCTTTGCCAAGTTTACCAAATATTAAATTCTATTCAGACCATCTATATTATCCCGAACAGATAATGAACCAAACATTACAACAGATGAATTCTGATAAAGGAATGAATATGGTATACGAGGATATAGTTTTAACTAATACACAAATTCAGCAAGGAGCAAACCCAGCTGCCCCCGCAATTTCTAATACTAATGTAGAAAGACAAATTGCAGTAAGTGGAAAAACTGTTAGAAATCTTATGATACAGCAAAAAACAGTAGGACAGAATAGCTCTATTCTCGGGCCTTATATTTCCCATACTACAACGGCAAATGATGATTATAATTTTAGAATTAATGACAGTAGATATTATGATAGAAATTTAGAAAATCCGTGTATGAAATATAATGAACTTGCCAAAGTTCTTTCTAAACCACTTCAAGTTCCACCCCAAATGTATTCGGGTAATCCCGAAAGTAACAAACAGAGAGCAGATGGACGAGCAGACGGAAATAGTGTTTATATTGGTGGAATAAATGGAGTTGTTCTCCCCGATGGAAATAATGCCCCCGCCTCTTTTAGACAAGACCAATTGCAGAGAACAAGTCATTATATAGGAGTTGATTTAACAACAACGGGATTTAATGTTTTAGGTAATGGAAAAAGAATTGGAGTTAAACCAATTATCCTTCAATATAATAAAAAGAATGTAAATAATGATAGAGGAGCAACAGAAATGCGAATTTATGCAAATGTAGAAAGAGTATTAATGTTTAAGAATGGAACAGCTATGGTTTCTGCCTAATTATTACTTTTATCATAAGGTTCAATTATTTTTTTTATTTTTTTTATACCATTTTCTTTTATAAAGTTTCTTACATATTTACAATCTTTATCGGGGCAGCTATAAAATGCAAATCCATAATATGTATTACAAAAGTTACAATAAGACATACTTTTATATAAATATATATTCTTATTATATATTTATAAATGTCTAAATTTATTTTATTGGAATGTAATAGAGATAGAGCTATAAACATAAACCAACAGACAGAACTAAAAGATGAATTTAAAAATACTTGGACTAATCAAGTGTCAAATTCGGGAATTATTGTTAATTCGGGTGATGTTTTAACCATAGACCAATCAATAGTTAATGTAAAAGGTGCATCAACAGAGGTTATGGAATTCACGGGAAATAATAATTTAAATAATGTAGTAGACAATAGAATAGGAATTGATGTTGCTTATTATATAAATCATACTGGAAAAAATACTGGTAATATGCCTATGATAGGACATAAAATATTCAGAGGTGTTGGAGATTTAAGAAATGTAGTATCAAATACAACGGGAGGTGGAAATGTTCCCGATGGTGGAAATACTTTTGTAGCAGGCGACCAAAGATTAGCATACACCATAACAAGATTTCAAAATTCAATAGGGGATAGGTCATTAGGTGAAACTTTTTTTATGAATTTTCCTTTTGGAAATAATATGGCTCCCGCCGCAATTCTTGACCCTTATGATAATACAACACCTTTTGTTAATCAATTAACTATACCTAATACGGGGAAAGTATTTAAAATATCATTATTAACAAGAGGTGGAGGATTAGCAGGAAATGCTGATACGGGATATGTAGCCGGAACTGAATATGGAATAGCAACTAATGATACAGCCGCACAAGGAACAACGATGAAATTTAAAGTTTTAACAGTTCAGACTATGGGTAGTATACCAAATGTTATTGAAACTTTTGAAATAACAGATTTTGGAGATAAAGACTTTAACGGAGTTCCAAATGACGCACAACCACATATTACAATAACTTTAACACTTCCAGCTGCGAAAGGAACAAGCCAAGTTTTTAAAATAGATGATTTATTAAATTCTAATTATAAAAGTTCAGATATAAGAAGATTTGATGGAGAAAGATATTTTCCATTAAATATAGGATTTACGGGATTAGCATTTTTTGAAGATGCTTTTATAGCAAGAACTGATGGATTAGCCCCTCCCACAATAGATGCTAATTTTGATTTGGATAAAATGCAACAACAACCCTTTTTAAGAGAAAAAGAAGTTACATTACAAGTGCCAAAAGGTTTTTTAACTCCATCTAATGTTGCAAATATATTAACAGAACAATTAGCAAGACCCGAAAGAATTGATGAGTTGAATAATAATGGAGATTTTATTGATGTAAATAAAATAGATTTTTTCCATACTGACCCCGTTTTATCATATTCAACACAAGATAATCCAAATATTATTGGTTCACAAGTTTTCCAACCCACATCAGCAAATTTTGTTAATTTTGGAAAAGATATTCCATCTAATAATTCATTTTGTGGAAGAAGAACAACATTTTATCAAAGTATAGCTTGGAAAGAACCCGAAAGATGGATAGGATTAGTTCCAGCATTTAAAAGATTTTCTGTTAATTCTAATGTAAGAACTGTAAGTGGAAATGATATTACCGTAAATTATGGAGCAAGGGCAACAGATAATGATATTTTCGGAGATTTTACAAGACAAGGTGTAGGAGAATTTGGGACACATTCTGTTATAATTAATGATTTTTTAGGAATAAATAATGAAGTAGCAATTGATAGGGGAGGAATAATAGTTTCTAATATTAGATTTACAAGAAAAAATTTAATAAAATTAAGAAATATTCAAGAATGCGAAAAATATATGGGGGATTTATCATTACAATTAGATACTACATCTAAAAATTTTAAAGATTATTTATCAGTAAATTTAGATTTGGGAATTTATGATGATGAATTATCATCACAAGGAGTTTTAACAACTAATGGATTAGTAGGAGCAAGTCAAAATACAAATCAAAGATTTAAATTTGCTACTATTGATGAAGCCGTAGCGGATGGATTTATTTTAGTAAACGTAGATAGAGGACATAGTAGAGCATTAAATGGTTTTCAAAGGGATTTATTAAATTTACAAAATGACGGACAACAACTTTCTAATATATGGATAAAATCAAGATATAATGATAAATTTGAATTTGTGGCAAATGGAGCAAATAATGCTAATGATAATGATATTAGGTTTCAAGATAGTTTTGATAGTTGGAATAATTCGGCACATTTTAACACAGCTAATACTGATATTAACCAAGTATTCGGTGCGGGGTATTTTGATGTAAATGATAATGAATATAAATCAGTTTCAGATTTGATGGCATTAGCAAAAGAATTTGATTTAGCAGTAATTCCAGTAAATCCCCCACAAAATCCAGCAGATATTAACCAAAATGCAGAATGGTTTGAAAATGACTTTCCTGCTCTTGATAGTCAACCACCTTTTGTGGGTTTCATATCAGCACAAAGGGCAGGAGATAATACATTAGCTGTATTTGATAAAACTAAACAATTTTCTAAAACTGATGTTCCAAATTGGGTAATTGATGCTTCTAATTGTAAATTTGGAATGATGTTAGGATTTGACCCATCTTTTACAAGAAATAAAGCTGTTTCACTAATAAATAATCAATTTGGTTCAGAGGGTCAAGGGTCAGTTGATAAATATTTAAATATCGTAAATATAGGGGCAGTAGAACCCCGAATTGATTTTGACCCAGCATTTAGTAGATTTGCCATAAGTGGATTAAATACGCCGGATTTTCAAGGAAACGGATTAACTACTGATGATACATTAGAATTTACCCCTTCTGATGCCCCCGAACAACAAGTAATAACATTTAATAGAAAACATCAAGTTTTACCATCAAGACAAAAGAATATAGGAACACCAGTTGCAGGAGCAAGTAAACCAATCTCAATCGGACAATATGCAACAGCTACACAAAAAATGGGAAGTTTTATTGACAGTCAAAGTGGGGTAAGTATTACAAAATTAAAATTATATAATAATGAGGGAGTTTTGCAACAAACATTAGACCCTAATGATTTTTTCTTTGATAATGACTATTTATTTGCGGGTTGTATGTTACATAAAATGGGATTTGAAATTGAAACATTATTACCAAAATTTGGTGGGTCTGATGCTTTTTTTCGTGACCCTACATTATTTAAAGATGCAACCCAAACTTACCAACAAGCAAGAGCAAATATAATTAAACCTTTAACAACGGGTGCAGATATATCATCAACAACTACTCAAACATTATCATTAAATACTTCTTCTGCTCCTTTATTTGATTTGGGAGGTGATACAATATCTAATGCTATTCGTCCCGATACAGAACAAGGCTCAATAACTGCAACAAATTTGCCAAATAAATTTGATTTTTCTTATTTGACTATAAATTCTTCATTAGTGCAAGAAGGAACAGATACGATTTATATTGGGGGGTCAGATAATCAAAGTAAATTGCCTTGTATGACTTATTTAACAAGAGAAAATAATGAAAGTGATTTTTTCTTTCAAAATGAAAGAACATTTACATTTACAGCTACAAAAGATTTTACTATAACAGATATTACAACAGATATTAAAATGCCCGATGGTTCACGACCAAGACTTGACCCACACTCAACAATTATATATAAAATTGAGAAACCATTAAATGCATTAAATCCTCAATCCGAACAAATAGCACAGCCCGTAGTCCAACACGAAAGGAAACAAAATCAACAGAGAAATTTAGAAAAATAAAGTTCTTTATAATATATATATGGATACTATGATTTCTTTTATGGAATATGAAAAAAATAAATTATATAGAATAAATTATTATGAAAAAAATAAAGAAAAAATCCAAACATACCAACGGGAATATTATAGAAAATATATTAAGAAAAATAAAAAAAAACAACGGGGGTTTTCTTGGAGAGGTGAAAAAATAAAAACTATAAAAATTACACATCTTAAAGAACCTATTACAATTAGTTTTAATTAGACATATTGCAATTTTTGCAGAATTCAGAATAAGTCCAATAAGTCCAATTTTTGCCCCAAAAATAATTACTTCCCCATTTTGTCTAATCCCTACGGACTAATTATTTTCGGGGCAGAATTTGGACTTATTGGACTTATTTTTTTTCGTAAATCTAACTATATTCTACATTTACATATTATTTCTATTTTATATTTATTCTAATAATAATGTATATATTATATTTTATACTCTATTATGTATCTTATTTTATTATAATTTTCTATTTTTATTTTCTATTATCTATATATAAAGATGCCAGTAAAATTCCCCGAATTTGATATAGATGAATTAGCAGAAGATGACAATATAGACCCACAGAATGATAAGGATTTAGCTATAATTAATAATATTCAAAATAATCATAATAATAATAATGATGGATTAGTAATTGAAAAACAAAGTCCTTTTATATCAGCACCTAAAAAAAAAGTATATAAACCACCTCCACCAAGTCAAGAATTAGAATTGGAACAAAAAGTTTTTAAAGAAAATAAAGAAATAGAAAAAGAACAAAAAAAAGAAAGAAAGAAAAAACAATTATCAGAAAAGCAGAGAAAACATTTAGAAAATATGAGAATGAAAAAAGCAAAAAAAAAAATGGAAAGTGTAAAAGAAAAAATAACGTCAACTTCTAATGAATATAATTTTCCACAGTATAAAGAACCAACAGAAGATGAATTAGCAGATATGGAAAAAGCAGAATTTGATTTATGGTTAAAAAATATGAGTAAATTTGAGAAGGTAATGCAAAAAATGGAAAATGAAAAAGCAAAAAAGGCAGAAGCAGAAAAAAGAAAAGAAGAAGCATTAGAAAAGAAATATAGAATGAAATTTGAAGCAGAACAAAAAGCAAAACAACAAGCAGAAAAAAAAATTAGACCTTTAAAAAAAGGTAGTATAGCTCAACCCGATTTGCCAATAAATTTTAATCCATTACAACAGCAGGAAACGAACCCGTATGATAAATATTTTTCATTTTAATTATAATTTTTTAATAATATCTTATATTTATATATAAATAATATGGCTCAATTTTACGCTTCAAACGCTGATAGTGTAAGAGATTTTGTAAACAATTATTCAGACCAACAAATAGAAGGTATGGAAGATATGACAGATAGTGTTGCAAATCAAGCTGACCTTGCTTGGAAAGATGGAGCAGAACGAACAAGAGCATTAGCAGAAGGTAAGGCAGAAGAAGGGGGAGAAATATTAGGAAGTCTAATAGGTGTAAAAGGTCTTGGAAAAGGTATTGGAAAATTAAAAAGTTTATATAAAAGAAGTCAAGATTTAAAAGATGCAATAAAAAAAAGACAAGCACAAGGGGACGATGATGATGATTTAAAAGGTTTTGATGATGAAGATGAAGGCACACAAGAAGGAACACAAGAAGGAACACAAGGAGCAGAAGACGATTTTAAAGGTTTTGATGATGATGCGGAAGTAGGTGATGATGTATTCCAAACAGCCCCATTTCAAGATGCGAGTAATTTTCCCGAAACATCAGAAAATTTGGGAGAAAATGTTGCAACTGCTGATGAAGGTGCAGAAACAACAGTAGACACAGCAACAGAAGCAATACCCGAAGCAACAGAAAGTGGGGCATTAGATTTAAGTTCTTTGACGGGAAATAGTGCTGATTTCGCAAATACTCTTACATCTTTTAGGGGAGGTTTTTTACAAAGATTAAAAGCATTTAGGCAATCAAATAAAGAATTTTTAGATAGAACAGCCAATCCCGATGAAGCAGGAGATGTTAAAGGAACGGATTTAGATGATATTTTTGATGGAGCAACGGGAGGAACAGAAGAAGGAGCATTTCAAGCTACACCCGAAGCAATAGCAAATACAAGTATCCAAACCCCACAAATAGGAGAAGGAGAAGTAGAAGATATATTACAAAGACCCTCAAAAAGTCAACTCCAAGACGACCAAGAAGATAATGCCGGTCAAGGAGAAGCGGGAGATGAGGTAGATAATCCATTTTTAGGAGATGAACCAACATCTGTTGGGGGTTCAGTTGAATTAGACACTTATGCTTCAAATGCCCCAACCTCTTATACAGAAACAAGACCACTTGTTAGAACAACAGCAGAAAATCCCCAAGCAAGTTCAGCAGAAGGAATAGAACAAGGAGGAACAAGAACATTAGCAGGAGAAAGACAAATTCCCGATAGAACATTAGATTTAGATAGTGCAGAAGCAGATACGCCGGGTAAATATGAACTTGATACATTTAAATCTAATGTTGACCCCGATTTAGAACCCGACCTTGCCCCCGATACTACGGGTTATGTTAGACCTCCCGAACCAACAGAAAATTTTTCATTAACATCAGAAGAACAAGGAGGAGATATTCAAATGGGAGAAATTGGAGAAGTTGGAGAAGATACTGCTTTTAAAGCTACGGGAGAATACGGAAAAGATGTAACTAATGCAGTAAAAACGGAAACAGCTGATACTACGGCAAGTGGTGGTGAAGCCGGAGTAAAAGCAGGAGAAAAGGCAGGAGAAGATACATTTGAGGGTTTCGGAGAAGATGCAGCTGAAACGGGAATAGAAACGGGAGGAGAATTAGGAGCAGAGATTGGATTTGATACTGCCGTTAGTGCTATTCCAGTATTAGGAGAAGCAGCCTTAATAGGAACGGGTTTATATGAAGGTATAAAAGGATTAATTGATTTATTTGAAGATAAACCTAAACCTCCGCCGAAACCAAAAGAACTCGGCGGGGTATTATCGGGTGGAAATCCTCTTGGTTTTGCGGGGACTAATCTTTCATCTAAATTATCCAGCTCAATTCCAACAGCAGAAAATTCATTAGATACATCGGGGATAATGTCTTTCTAATATATATATATATATTATGAATGACGGAGAATATTTAGATTTATGTAACCAGTTAAAAGAATTAAATGATGTAAGAGATGAGGAAAATGCAGAAGTAAAAGGAAAATTAAATGAATATAAAAAAGAATTATTAACAATATATGGATTTATTAGGCAAATATCAAATATGATTGACCCAAATGAAATTGATGCGGAAATTTATATGTTAGTTGAAATATTAAGAGGGAAAGTTTCGGAGTTAGTTGAAGAAGAAATTTTACAGTATACGAAAAATTGGGATTAAAAAAGTATATAAAACTATAATAAATATATTTATATAATATATAATGGATTTTTTAAAATATAAAATTGAGAAATCACGAAATATTAAACCTAATTCTTTAAAGGCTTATCTAATAAGTATTAAGAAATTAAATGATTATATGACTGATGATGATGAATTTAAAAATTTAGATTTTTTAAAAGATGAAGATAAAGTAATTGAATTTTTAGAAACCTCATTTGCTCTTACAACTCAAAAAAATTATTTAAGTGCAATTATAGTTGCATTATCTTCTTTTAAAGATAAATATAATGATGAGCTTATAGATTATAGAAATAGATTAGATGACTTAAATGAAAAATATAATTCAGAAATAAGTAAAAATGAAAAGAATGAGAAACAAGATAAAAATTGGAGGACATTAAAGCAATTAAGACATATTTTAAATCAGTATAAAGCAGATTTGCAAGAAAGAGGTTCTTTTAAAAAAAAAGAATTAAGTAAAAAAGAAATGGATATAATGCAAAGATGGTTGGTTGGAAATTTATATATTAATGATGACAACCCACCAATAAGGCTTGATTATGGAAATATGAGAGTTATAAAACAGAGTGATTATGATGATTTATCAGAAAAAGAATTAGAAGAAAATTATTTAGTTGTAAAAAGTAGAAATAATAAAATGTTTAGTTTTGGTAATTATAAAACTGATAAGACATATTCCATACAAAAAATAAAAGTTGGTAAAAAATTAAATTCAATTATAAATATTTGGTTAAAGTATAATAAGAATGGTTCTTTACTTATTGATACAAAAGGAAATACGATGTCTTCAAACCAGCTTGGCAAATTTATTAAAAAAGTATTTAGCCCAAGTGGAAAGGATATATCAGTTAATTTATTAAGACATATTTATATCTCTGAAAAATTCCCAGCAGAAAAGGAAAATGAAAAGGAAGAAGTTGCAAAAAAGATGCTTCATAGTAAAGCTACACAAAATACTTATTCTAAAAAAGATTAACAGAAATAATAATAAAATATTACAATTTTTATAATTTTATAAAAATAAAAATAATAAGTCCAATAAGTCCAAATACTGCCCCCCAAATGAAAAATATACATAGGAATATATAATATATAGAAAGTTTTTAATTTCGGGGCAAAAAGTGGACTTATTGGACTTATTATTGAAAAAAAAATTGATTTTAAATTGGGTGTGTTTATTAAATATATTTATTTAAAATAACTTAAAAAAAAAATATCTTTATAATATATAATAACCCAATATGTCTAATACTACAAAAATTAATGCAATTGACTTTCTCAACGAGAAAAATATAAAATGGTTTCCAATTAAAATAAATGATAAAAAAGAACCCGAATATACAGCTGATTATATGCCAAAACAAACAGACTTTAAAAATCTATCTAATGATGAAATTATTAAAAGACAATCTCATATTAATAATTATGATTTTATTGCAATTGACACATCAATTGTAGGTCATATAGATATTGATATGGTTGACAGTAAATTATATAAAAAGGATAATTACCATTTTATAAAAGATATGATTAGTAAATTGCCATATTATCGTTCCCTTTCTGTTAATAAAGGTAAGAAGCAAGGCAAACATATTTTCTTTACAAATGAATTTCAGTTTCCGAAAAAAAGAATTCAAACAATATTTCAAGACATAGAAATTTTAAAAGGACAATGGGGTTGGATTAGGAAGGAACAAGAAGTAGTTATACCAAATGGATTTACAACTCTACTTTTAAAGAATTTGGAAAAATACACTCAATATGCACCAGTAAAAGAAAAGAAGGAAAAGAAAGAAAAGAAAATTAAAATAGTAAAACAAAAAGAAATTGTTATTACAAAAGATATGAAAATTAAACCAAATAAAAATGATGAAATAAATGAATTAGCAAATATTATTGATATTGAATATCTTGATAAATATGATGATTGGTTACGCATTATGTGGTGTCTTAAATTTATTAGTGAAGATTTAAAAGAAACAGCTATTAATATTAGTAAAAAAAGTTCTAAATATTCAGAAGAAGGATTTAATAAAATTTGGAATGGTAAAATTGATTATGTAGGAATTACAAAAGCAACTATTTATTACTATGCAAAAAAAAGTAATATTATTGAATTTAAAAAGATTATCAGAAATTATCATTTAGATAATACAGATAATAACTATGCTGAAACCTTTATTAAGTATCAAGCAGAAAATTTAGTATTCAAAAAAGGTATTCCATATATTTTTATTAAAAATACTTGGTATAAACAAGATAAAGAATATAACCAATTACAAGCTATAATTACAAAAGTAATTTCTGAAATTATCTGTGATATATTAGTAGAATTGACATTACAATTATCAGAAGAAAATAAAAAAGAAAATCCAAATAAAAATCTTATTAAATTACTATCATTAAATATTAATGATAAACGAATGATGTTAAAAGGTGTAAGGTCAGCAACGGGCAGTAAAAATATTTGTAAAAAGGTAATTCATAATCTTTCTATTATGGATTTTGAAAATGTTGAATTTGATAATTGCCCCGATATTCTACCATTCAAAACTCAATACTTTAATTTAGAAAATGGTAAACTTAAATATTATAAAGCTAATAATTATATTTTAACTAAATTATCTTATGATTATGAAGAAGCAACACAAGAAAAATTTGATTTGATTGATGATTTATTCAAAAAAATATTTACTAATCCCGATATTAGAAATGATTATAAAAATATTTTATCAACTACACTTTTTGGAAGACCCGTTGACAAATTTATTATTGCTAATGGTGATGGAGGAAATGGAAAATCAGTATTACACGAACTATTAATTGATGCTTTGGAAGAAGGAACTTTTGCCTATGTTGCTCCCGTAAATGTTATTCTGAATAAAATTAAACAAGGAAATAATCCCGAAGTTGCAAATATGGATAATAAAAGGTTTGTAGTTTATAGAGAACCAAGTGAAAATGAATTAATTAATATTGGAACACTAAAAGAATTAACGGGAAGTAAAACAATAAATGCTCGTATGAATTATTCTAATGATACAAAAACAACACTAAAAGCAACACATATTTTAGAAGCAAATAAAAAACCTAAAATGAAAGGTGAAATGGATAATGCTATTTATAGGAGGTTAGTTGATATTGCATTTAGTTCTACATTTACTTTTGATGATGAATTAATACAAGAAAACCCCGAAACACACTTTAAAGCTGATGGTTATTTGAGAACACAACAATTCAAAGATGAATATAAAATTGCATTAATTGATTATCTAATTAAACATATTCAAAATTATAATAAAAAAGAAGAATTAAAAATATATGACCCAGTAAAAGTAAGTGAAGCAACACAACAAAGGACAAAACAATATATAGCTTCATCTGATTTTGTGTTGACATTTGTAAAAGATAATGTGGTAAAATGTGATAATCCAAAAGAATATATAAAATTAAAAGACCTTCATTCAAAACTAATTGTTTCAGAGGATTATTCTAATATGAGTAAAGATGAAAAAAGAAAATACAATCTAAAATATTTTAAACAAAGTATTAGTAAGAATGGATTATTTAAAAAAAATTATAAAGCAGATTTTAGATATTATAATGAAGATAAAATACAAAAAAGAGTAAGGGAAGTATTAGTAGGATATAAGATGTTGACAGATGACGATGAAGAAGATGAAGAAGATTTGGACTAAAATAAAAATTGATAATTTTAATATAACAAACTTAAACAAATAATTATATATATAATATAGATATAACCAAATATGCCCCGTCCTATTAATTCAAAAAATAATTATTACCATTATGAAGTGATACTTGGAACAGAAAAAAAATATATTAGAACATTAAATTTAGTTGCAGAACATTTGGAGGTTGGCTCATCAACAATAATTAGAAAACTCAAAAATCCCGATATAATATTAAGAAAATATAAAAATATAAATTTAATTATAAAAAAATGTAAAGTCCCTATTTATAAAGAACAATTTATAAGGGAAGAAATTACATATAATTAAATAAAGCTTGTATTAATTTTTCGGGTATTCTATATCTTTCTAATCTATTACTTCCTCCTCCTATATCTTTACTTACATTTTTTTTATGTTTTTTGCCAGTTTGTAAATTTTCATAATCTTTATATTTTTCCCGTAATTTTTTTGTATTAACTCTGATAATTTTGCCATTATCATTAACAGTTTTAGATGTTCCCATTCTTTCTTTATGCAATTTTTGATTATCAAAAAATATAATATTTTGACAATCTTTCTTACAAATTAAAGGTTTAAAATTTTTTATATTTGTAAAAAATCTTGTTTTTTTTTTATATCCCCAATCTGAATATTTACAATAATCAACATCATAAAAAATATTGTATTTTGGATATTTATTAGCTATATAATGTTTCATTTTTCCACTTGTTGGATTTTCAATTATCCAAAATTTAGGTTTAAAATATTCTATAATCTCAATTAATTTATCAACCATAGGTTTACCATATCTATTAATATCATCTTCTAAATGTTGTTTTGTTATTATATCTGTTGGGTGGATACTTTTGCATTTTCTATTTATCCAAGTATTCCTTAAACAAGACCACCACAAACAAACGGGACTTGCAGTAATTATATCAAAATTTTTAATAGGATAATTTTTATAATCCCAAGTCATTATATCTTCTCTAATATGATTATCTGAATTGTCATAGTCACTAAAAGGGCAATTGCCTTTTAAATCTCTATCAAGACTAATTATATTATTTCCAATTTTTTTTGATACTTTCCCGAAGCTATGTGTTCCACTAAATAATTCTAAATGGTTCATATATATTATATAAGAAATTGTAATTGCAATTTTTACAATCTATTTCTTATATTTATCCCATATTTTTTTGTCAACTTTTCTTGCGGGGGAATTCATAATAACTCCCGCAAGACGAGCCAAACTCCACGATTGGGCGGTCTGATTTGGACGACTGCCCGAGCTATAAAACGCTCCCCTTCCTTTTTTCATTATTTCATCTATTCCTTTTTTGCTAATTATTTCTTTACTAATTCTTGATAAATTAGATATTTTATATCCATATTTTTTCTCAAATCTTTCAACTAATGAACTTCTTTTACTTTGAAAACTTTTTACCTTTGGTCTATCTGTTTTATCTTTTATACTTTTTATTTGTTTTTTTCTATCTTCTTTTGATAAAGATGATGGAACATATTTTTTGGGTAATCCCGATTTTTTATCTTTTTTTACCATACTATAATTATATTATTACAAAATAAAAATAAATAAATATTATATATAATGGAAAGAATATTAAAAAGTCATCCAGTTAGTAATTTAAAATTTGAAATATCCAAAAGTAACATAAAAGGTTATTCTAAAATGAAGAAAGCCCAAATTGTAGAATTAATGTTAAAAAATAAGGAAAAATTTAAACATATCAAATATAATCAAGAAAAATTTGATAGAGAAGATGAAAGAAGAATGGAAAAAGAAAAA
>Ga0181394_1000421_pt1 | contig 18888 bp, 11 predicted proteins | sample 17SPOviralmetaG_FD_130123 | JGI IMG/M metagenome (GOLD analysis project Ga0181394, IMG submission 130123) | Marine viral communities from the oligotrophic San Pedro Time Series (SPOT) site, San Pedro Channel, CA, USA - 17 SPOT_SRF_2010-11-23 | ecosystem: Environmental > Aquatic > Marine > Strait...
ACTGCCCTAGAATGGTGCACACCTGTTATGGGTTATAGTAGTACTTATGCCTCCTAGTAGACCCCGGATAAACCTAGGTAATACAAAGGTCACAGTTTTGTCCACCCTTTAGAGATATACCCTGGTTGCTGACGACACATCACTAGTACAACTTGTATTAGATGTCGTTGGTATCGAAAGTACCCGGGAATAATCTGTCCTCATTAGTTATCCCAAGTAACATTAGTACCCATGTCTCCCTCAACTGGTTACTGATGTTACCTGGGTTTAACTATTGTCACTACAGTGCATAGGTATCATTGGTGCTCTGTGTCGTTGTGTCCTGGGTTCGCCCTGGGTGATTACAACCACAGCATTAATCCCTATTTGCACACAAGAATATAGACCTCACATCAACAAATTTCACATGGCTGCCACCTGGATGACTAAAGGTCAATCGATAACATATCGACTGACGTAGTGAATCCAGTGTCTATGCGGTCTGTAGGCAAATGTCCTGGTAAAACAGGGACTCCTACCCAGGAAAATGACCCCCAATGGGTCCAATGTCTAATGGTTTCAAAAAACCGTTAAACCCTCGATGTTGTTGTTGTTGTTGTCTGACCTTTTCAATGAGCTCCCCCAGGAAACCAAAGATGCCTTTAGAACCTGCTACTTACATAAATAATCTTGACACGTCTAATCCACAAGAGACCGATCCGCTATCGCAGACTGACGATCACCTCAAGCTCATTAAGACTACTATCAAAGCAACCTTTCCGTCTATCATAGGTCGAGTAGAAGCATCACACGCTGAGCTAAATAAACTCGATGGGTGTACCTCTAGCACAGCCGAGTTGAACATCTTGACTGGGTGTACATCTACTACTACTGAGATGAATGTCTTAACTGGTATAACCCCTACTACTGATGAGCTTAACAAGCTATCAGGGCTCACCTCTGATGCAGCTGATCTCAATAAGATTGATGGTCTGACAGCTGAAGCCTCTGAGCTAAATGTCTTAGACGGTATAACTAATGTCACTACAGATGAAATAAATAGACTAGAGGGTGTCACTAGTAGTATTCAGACACAGATCGATGGTAAACAAGACCCGGTGGTAGCAGGTGATGGTATTGTTGTAAGTGGTAACACTATCAGCTCATTTGGATGTCCTTATGCTGTTGTTATTGATAGTAAGGTTGCAGGACTTGGGCATCAACTTAGCACTACGCGGCATAACTGCCAAGTAGATACCATTATCCATTCTATGGACTCAGCTGTTACTGAAAACAATGACACTGTTTATTTACCTGCAGGTACTTATTACTTTGAAGGTATGGCCCATGCCTACAACCCTAGCGGTAGTAGCACTAACGGTGATGTCAGAGTTGGTCTATACACTGATGGTGGTACATTTATAGCGCATGAAGGTGTTGGTTATCTGGGTGAAAGAGACGGCAGAGAGTTTACTTGTATGGGTAAGTTCACCACTGATGGTGATAGGTTTAGACTTAGAATCCGTGCCTCTACTGGGGGCACTTCATATTATGGCAGACAAGGTCACACAGGAATCGCTTCCTACATAAAGTTCTGGAAGATTGTCTAACTAATAGTACTAACTGCTAACACAGGATCATTAATATGCCTCAGACACTACCCATACGTGATTTAGGTGCTGCAGGTGTAGTGACTGACATAGAGCCTAGCAGCATGCCTGTACAAGTGTTTACCCGGGGTAAGAATGTAAGGTTTGATAATGGTGGTGTGGTCCGGGGACCAGTGTTCCGTAAGGTACGCAGTGACCTGTTGACCCATGATGCCACTCTTCCTAGCGGTGTTACTCTGAATACTACTCCTGCATTTATCCCTAAGCATGTTGCCTGTGTATCCACAGCCAGTGGTTACAACACGATCTATATCATATCTAAGAACTTCCAGTTTAAGACATACATTAACAATACGTTGACCTACATAACATCTTCACAAACAGGTAATGGTGCATCTGATACTCCTTTTTGTTCTACACAGCTAGCAGATCATCTATACATCAATAGAAAAGACACCCGGCCTATAGTCACATCAACGACCACTGTAGCACCCTCTATGCTAGCTAACTTTGAGTCTACCAATGGTGCACAAGACTGGCGTTGTTCGTCTTTACGTGCCTATGGTGACTTCCTGATTGCAATGAATATGTCAGAAGGATCTAGTGATTACCATACAAGAGTTAGGTTCTCTGATCTTACTGCTGCAGGGCAAGTACCTGGTTCCTGGGATGCATCTGACCCTACCACGTCTGCAGGTTTTATTGACCTGGTAGACATGGGGACCCCTATTGTTGATGGTCTACCCCTGGGTAACAAGTTTATTATCTACAGTAGCGATGAGACCTACATGATGGACTTTGTAGGCGGTACGTTCATTATGAACACCCGGAAGCTATTTGATGACGCAGGTATCATTAACCTTAACTGTGTTGTTGAAGCAGAGCGTAAACATTTTGTTATGTCTGCTGATGATATCTATGTACACGATGGTGTCACTAAGAAATCTATAGTAGACAGTCGTATAAGAAAATATGTATTCAATAGTATAGACACTGGTAACCTACCGTCATGCTTTGTTCATCATAACGAAAGTACTAACGAAGTTTACTTTTGCTATAAGTCACTTGATGACATGGCTGAGTATACTGCCGGGGATGGATGTAATAGAGCAGCAGTCTATAACTACAATAATGACACCTGGTCCTTCATGGACCTACCCAATGTAGTATCGGCTACCCAGGGTAACATCAGTTCAAGTACTACCTATCAGAATGCTGTAGGTTCCTATGCAGTGTTCGGTGGGTCCTATGCATCACAGACCTCTGGGTTTGATCAACATTCTTTATTTGTAGGCCTACAGAACACTACTGATGGTATATCAGCGTCCAAGCTATATGGTCTCGATGATGTAGAGCTTGGTACCCTATCTTTTCCGTTAGACCTAGAGGCTAACAAAGAAGCATATATTGAGCGTGTAGGTATAGACCTTGACCAACTAGGCCCTATCTCTGGTTACAAAGTGATCACAGGCATGCTGCCACAGTTAAGCACCCCCAACGCTAACAAAAACTTTAGTTTTGCCTTTGGTGCATCTGACTTTATGTCAAACCCACCGACCTACGAAACTACTATTACATTTGATGCAGCAACAAAGTATCGCCTAGACAGCAGAGCATCAGGTAGGTATTTGTCTTACAAGATGACTGTTAGCGACTACAAAGATTTTTCATTTACAGCCTTTGATGCAGAGGTGCACGTCACCGGGAGAAGGTAATGTCCATTAACAAACTGACCTCTATAGTACTAGGACGTTACGTTAAACAAAATGTTCCTTCAGTGCCAGAGATACCATCCCCCCTTAGACAGTACCTATCTGACGAGTTTCAGAGCATCGAGGTTAACCTCCAGGAATCGGCTGATGCTAACCTCCAAGTAGCTGATGTACAGCCAGAGAGACCCAGGAAAGGCATGATGCGCTACGCAGTGTCTCCCTGGAACCCATTAAACAATGGTACTCAAGGACTGGTTGTATACAATGGTTCTGCCTGGGAAGCCGTCCAGGGCAGCGGTGGTGGCGGTGGCGGTGGTCCAACTGATGCCATCCAGGATACAGATTTTACTACCAATGGACTCATGAAACGTACTGGTAATGGTACGTACACAAGTGTTACAGATAATAGTAATGCCTGGGATACAGCTTATGGATGGGGTAACCACGGTAGTGCAGGTTATTTAACGTCTTTTACTGAGTCTGATCCAGTATTTACTGCTCACGCAGCTTCTGGCGTAACCGCTACTAAGATCACTAACTGGGATACAGCCTATGGATGGGGTGACCACGGTAGTGCAGGATACTTAACTAGTATTGTTGATTTATCTATAACAAGTGCAAAGTTAGGATATGGTGCAGTAACTAACACTAAAATAGCTAACAACACAATATCTACTGGTCAAATGCAAGATAATATTGTAACTACAGCCAAGATAGTCAACCAAGCTGTTACAGGAGCTAAGATTGGTACTAATACTATTGATAGCGGTAATATGGCTAATAACAGTATTTACACAGCCGCTATTGCGGATGGACAAGTAACTGCAGCAAAACTTGCAGACTCTTACCTTACTAGTATAGCTGATGGATCTATTACAACCGCAAAGTTAGGTAGTCAAGCTGTTACAGGAGCAAAGATAGCAGTTAACACTATTTCTAGTGGTAATATGGCTAATAACAGTATTTACACAGCCGCTATTGCGGATGGACAAGTAACTACAGCAAAACTTGCAGACTCTTACCTTACTAGTATAGCTGCAGGATCGGTAGGAACATCTGAACTAGCTAATGGTGCAGTTACTAATACGAAGATAGCAAGTGGTGCTGTGTCAAACTCTCAATTAGCAGGAAGCATAAGTGGAAATAAAATACTAACATCCACTTCTATAGAGCTTGAGAATGCCACAACTCCTCCATTTGTTTCAGGAAGCACTGCTTACTCTGGTGCTTCAATACTTTATAAAGTAGAAAAATCTAATTATTCTGGAACTATGTACGACCACGGTGGTATAGGTACAACACAAAGGGGATATGCAGACTCTAGATATACATATATGTCTCAAGGAGATATAGCTGTAGGCGTGTTTGGTATTTTTAGCGGCACAGGCACAGGGCATTCATATTTTCAACCTCTAACAACCTCTGGTGGGAACCATCAGGGTAAGATGTACTTAGGGACTAGTAATGCTAAGTGGAACACTGTATATGCGTCAACATCTAGTATTAACACCTCAGACAGAACTACAAAGCAACAAATAGAAGTTATATCTGATGCTGAGGCAAGAGTAGCTACAGCTGCAAAAGGGTTAATGCGTAAATTTAAGTTTAATGATTCTGTTGAAGAGAAAGGTGAAGATGCTCGAATACATTTTGGAATCATTGCACAAGACTTACAAGATGCTTTTAGTGCAGAAGGCTTAGATGCTTCTAAATACGCTATGTTTTGTTCCGACACTTGGTGGGAGCATGAAGGTAAAACTTATAATTTTCAAGAGGACGCTCCTGAAGATGCTGTAGAAATTACACAGCTAGGTGTACGTTACTCTGAACTACTAGCATTTATTATCGCTACATTATAACTACTGTCATAAGGAGACACTCCCTATGGCAGATCTAAAGTTAAGAGCAAGCGTTAGTTACCTTGAGCAAGCTATTGAGTCCTTGATAGCCCAGGGCGAAGCAGAAGATGCTGTTGATCAAACAGAGCTAGAGCATTTTTTTACACCTAAAATAGAAGATTTTGACGCTTGCCTGTACGCCAGGCAGCTATCAGTACCTGCCGGATTAACTTTTACTGGTAAATTACACAGGCACCACCACATCGTGTCTTTAATAAAAGGCAAAATGGCCATTGTTTCAGAAGATGGCAAAAAGGTAGTTTCAGCTCCTCATACCTGGGCAGCACCTGCCGGATCAAAGAGAGCATTTCATGCGTTAGAAGACTCAGTCTTACTCAACGTGCACATCACAGCAATAGAAGACGAAGATATAGACAAACTAGAAGAAGAGGTTATTGCCCCTTCATACACGTCTTTAGGCTTAGAAGAGCCAAATTATAAACTTTTGGAGTAATACTATGGGATTTTTAGCAGCAGCTGTTATAGGCAGTGCAGTTATAGGAGGAGCGGCAGCTAATAGTGCATCAAAAAGAGCATCCGCAGCTCAAGACAGAGCAACTGAAGCCTCTATGGAAGCGTTTAGGTTTTCAAAACCATACATCGAGCGTTCATATAATAGTGCAGAAGACTACCTAGACAGAGTACAAAATACAGGTGCTTACAGTGGTAACACTTTGGCTGCAATGAACCCTTATGAGTTAGCAGGTAATAACTATATAGGTAACATGGGTATGGCAGGAGCAGGCCAGGCATTTGGTGTAACTAACCAGGGTGCTAATTTTGCCAACAACTATGCCGACCTTTATGGAATGTCTCAACAGGACCGAATGGCTGACGCTCAGAACTACGCAATAAATAACTCTCAAGGCCTGGTCAATGCTGCCATGCGTGATGACTACAGAACACTTACCGAACAGACTATGCCTGGTATTAATCAGTCAGCATCTGCTAGTGGAAACATGAACTCATCTAGGGCAGGTATTGCTGATGCAGTAGCTCAACGTGGATTTAACGATAGACAAGCAGATATGACTGCTACTATCCAAGACCGTTTGATGGGCAGACGCATCGACCAACAAGAGCAGCAGTTCCAGGATGCTATGAAAGCCAACTATGGTCTTAAAGGTGCCTATACCGATGGTATTAATGCTATGGGTTCTATGGGTGACTTTATGACTGGTGCAGGCGGTAACTTGAGAAATTATGACCAGTTGGCTCTTGATGATGCTAAAGCTGCTTTTGAAAGAGAAAGAGACTTTGGTCTTGATCAACAGATTAAGTTCCAAGGCGGTGTTCTTAATAACGCTGTCTATGACAATAAGGATGTTGCTCCCAACTACCATAATACAGGTGCTGCTACGTTTGGGGGTGCTATGCAAGGTGCCGGAACAGGTCTTGATTTGGTCAAAACCTTTAAAGAAGTCAAGGCAATGGGCTAGGAGCTGACTATGTATATGTATAACCCTTATTCTCCAATGGTTCCTCAGCAAATGTATGACCCAGGTAAGAGACGTGACAAAACAGAGACTGGTGAAAAAATAAAGCCATCATTCAAAACTCAAATGACAATGGCTAATCCCTACAGAAGAACGCATTACGTTAATTCAACATTGCCTGTATTGATGGGTCAGCAGCAAAACCCAAACACCCAGGATATCGATACGTCTGCCTTAGCTCCGCATATTGGTAACGCACCTGCAGTACTTATGCAGCAAGGTCAACAACAGCAGCCAGATCCAGTGTTGAACCAACCGTTCTATCCTACGCCTACTGGTAACATGCCTGCCCCTATTGAAGACAGAAGTGTACACACTAATGATCTTCCACCAGTTGTTCAGGAAGATCCTCAGAAAAAGCTAGGTTTCGGTGACAAGCTAATGCGTTATATGTCTGCCCAGGAAGCACGTGGTGAGACTCCATTAAGCCAGAAACTGATTGCAGCAGGTGCTGCCATGCAAGGCAATAGTCATCTTGGTGGTAACGCTGCTATGGCTGCAGCAGGAAATGCTTACAACGAAATAAATCAGTCAGATATGACTAGAAAAGATGCCTACAGGTCAGCCCAGGCAGAGAAAATGCAAGAAAACATGGATCTACTGAATCAGTACGATGCACAAGATCAAAGCTACTCAGACATTCTACAGAAGTTTGATAAGTTTGATGATACATTTGTTGATCCCACTGGACTTTGGGATGGGACAGTAGGATCCATGATTGACAAGTACACCCCGTTGGGTGATCCAGAAAGAGAAGCCTTCCGTTATGAGCTACGTCAAACAATCGTAGACAACACATTGCTCAATACTGCCCAGACTAAAGGTGCTATCTCTGATAGAGAAATGGCATTGTTCCAGTCTGGTGTTCCTAGTCTCAAAGATAGCCCAGATACCTGGAGAGCTTGGATCAAAGCACGTCAAGCAAACCTAAAACAAATAAGATACCGATTAGCTAACAACATTAAAGTTAGCCAGGGTGCTGATGTGGGCTTTGATAATACTTACACAGCACAAAGTAATAACCAAAGCTCACAATCTAGTCAGCCACCACAGCGGACATATACCCAAGAAGAAGACGATGCATTGTTTGAATAATAACTAGGGCTACTCTTATGCAGCAAAGAACACCTGAAGAATACAAGGCAGCTTATCAACGCCATAAGCAAGCAGGTAATACAGATAAGGCTGCACGAGTAGCTCAGTTATATAGGGACCATTTGTCAAACCAAACACAAGTTGCACCTGAAGACAGAGATAGTGCTTTTGAGTACTCGATTGACCAGGCACAGAAAATGTATGGTGGTGCTGTACAAGATGTTGGACGCATAGTAGGCAGCCCAAGTGTAGAGAAGTATGGTAAACAGGTCTCTGACAAACAAGACAAAGACATAGAAAAAGGCGGTTACCAAAGCCAATACAGCACAGCTAGAGACTCATATGCTAAAGAAGGTTTACCTGGTGTTTTTAAATGGGCAGCTGAGGGTGTACAAGAAAATGCTGTTTCTGGGGGTGCTTCTCTAGTCGGTGCAGCAGGTACAGCTGCAGCAGCTTATCTTGGAGCCCCTGTATGGGCAGTTGGTGCGTTAGGTACACTCACTTTAGGTAATAGTATTGCCCTTAACACAGGTGACAGTGTCCTAGAGCAGCAAGAAAAGACTGGTGACTTTGATGCAAGGGTAGCTACTGGTGTAGGTGTCATTGCAGGTATTCTAGACCGCATAGGTGCAGGACGTGCAATACCAAAACCAGACCTAGCTAAGATGACAACCGAAGAAGTCATTGGCGAACTAATGAAGCAGGGTAAGAAAAAAGCTGCAGTTGAGTTTGCTAAAAGAATAGGTGCTGAAGGCGTTACTGAAACTGCACAGGAAGCCCTTAACATGGGTGGGACTGCATTAGTTGGTGGCCAATACACATCTGAAGAAGTTGCAGACAGATTAACTGACAGCTTCTTACTTGGTAGTGCTCAGTCAGGCGTTATGAACACAGGCATTAAAGCTGTTCAAGGAACTGCAAATATTGCCAGTAAGTTTTCTCCAAAGTCTGGAGCATCTGCTGCAAAAATGGTGCGTACAAACAGTGATAACATTCGTACATCTGATGATATGGAAGCAGCTGCATCACTTGCTCAAAGATTAGCTTCTATCTCAGATGCAAATGAATATGACCTAGAAGATATTGAAAAAATGTCTACTACAGGTGCTAGAGAGACTGTTGATAAAGCACACGTTCAATACACCGAAGAGTTAAAACAGTTATTTAAAGATCTTAAAGATCGAGTAAAGGTTAATGATCAAGATAGCCTACAAGAAATAGTTGATAAGATTCTGGCAGAAGCTGCCTATAGAGAAGGACGCAACAAAACAAAGAATACTGTAGGCCGTCAAGAAATGGATGCGCTAAAAAGATTAGCAGGCGATACTTTTGAAGGTCAGCAAGCACTTAATATACTAAAACAGCTTAATCAACTAACTCAGATTCATAATAATGGCTACCAGGGTGGTGTATCCCAGATAACAGATCAGTTCTCTCCATTAGGTTCATCTGTCGGATATGATCGTGGAGCAGTTGCTACTGAACGTCTTTTACGTCCAATAGTTTCAGGTAGTGCAGCACTTTCTACTGGCGGTGCATCACTGTTAGGACAGTTAGCTGCCCAGGGAACTGGCAGGATGATTGATAAAGTAACAGGTAACCGCTCTAAAGTACGTAAGTATGTTGAAGAAAACCAGGGAGGTCAGCCTTTAGCTGCTCCTAATGCACCAAGTCTTAGAATGCAAAAAATAGCAGAAGCCCAGGCTGCACAAGAAGCAGAACTAGCAGCCCAGGCAGCAGCAGAACAACGTGCTGCAGAGAAACGTGAATCTAATCTAAAGTCGGTTAAGAATAATGACCCGGCAAACCCTGGATCACCACAAGGTATTGTCGAACTGGGTACAGCTCTAGATCGTAACGGTGTTGCACAAGTGCTTCGCATTATGAAAGGTAACCCTAACACTACCGCATATGAAAGAAAAATGATCGAAGACTATGAGACTAGTGTAGCAACTGGTGGCTACATAGATTACGACATAGTAAGAAAGATAAACGGAATCGTAGACAACAACCCACAGCTTAAACCTTTGATGGGTAATCGTGTACGCAACCAGGGTGCAGTCACTGAAGCTGCACAGCAGCAGTTTAGTCAGCAAGATGCTAACTATCAGCGTGGAATGGAGAACAACAAAGCATTTGCACAGCAGCTGCAAGATGCTCTAGCACAAGACAAAAGTGTATTACCTATACACAAAGCTCACCTGGGAGAAGCATTGAATCAAATGCAGCTTGACCTGGGTGCTGCTCCTGTTAAACGTCTAAAAGCAATAGAAGACCGTCTAGCAGAGAAAGGTGTACCTACAGAAGCTGCAGCCAAATACTTTGGTCCTTATGTAGAGCGAGTAGTTGCACAGCAAGAAGCAAAAGCTGACCGTGATGCTACAGCTGCTGCCCTGGATGAAGACCCAATCAATGATGCAAGAGTATTGCCTATACCAGGAACTAACTCACGTCTAGTTGGCATGGCTACCCAAGGCCAGGCTATGTTTACTGGTAAACAGGTTGACTCAAAAGCATTCGATATGGAGAAGTCTGGTAATCTAGGTGCTTACATTGATTTAGACACTGGTGAAAACCACACTGGTAAAACATTTACATCTGCTACTGTGAAAGTAGACCCTCAGTCAGGCCGTCCATCTATGGAAACCTCCGACACTGAGACATCTTTACCTAACTATGGTAACAGAGCTAAGGATGCCGGGCGTGTATACCACACTAACCTGGTACAGAATAAATCACCTCAGTCATTATGGTCCTGGACAGAAAAGCCTGATGGTATTGACCATGAGGCAGTTGTAGTTACTACTCAAGGCAAGTTCGATGACACACCAGAAACACACGTCTATGCATTAAGTTATCAGTCTGACGTACCTGTAGAACTATTCAGTAAAAAGTTTAATCCTGCTAAAGATAAACAAGCAGACAACCCAGTACTGCGCCCAAAAACAAAAGGCACTGCAGTACTAGGCAACAAAGTGGGCTCTATATACATAAAGAGCAGCCGTAAAGTACACCCTGTATATGACCAGGTTACTATTGTTGACAAGCGTGGACAGGAAGATCCTGTAGTAGATTCTAGAGGTCCTGCTCTAAGTAACATCAGCAGTCCTAATGTCATTGATATTATGGACGGTGTAGAAGACGTACCTAAGCTAAAAGGAAAAACTGAAGTTGCTACTTTCCTACAAGAAAGAGCTCTTGAAAAGCTAGGTGGTCAACCACGTGATCTTGCTAGTGAAGCTGATCGTGATGCTATTGCTGATGACATGGTTTCTGAAGCTGTTCATGAGATGGAAAACCAAGATGATGCAATGGAGTGGTATGACAGTACTATTGCTAAAACATTGTCTATGATGTCTATGAAGCACCCGGAGCTAGACACAGATCCTGATGCTAAGACTGCTTTCCTAATTTCTTTAGCTATAACTTCACAAAACCTAGCAGTGCCTGAGAACCTAAAGTACGGTGAAGAGGTGTATCAACACTTTAGCCAGAACGGTAGATTCTTAGAGAAGAAGTTTGGCTCTAAAGGTGGTGCTGTAAAGCTAAACCTAGAAAAAGCTAACATGCTGTTAGATAGACTAGGGTCTATGGAAGAACTACGTAGTTTTCTTGAGCGAAAGTTTACTGTACGTGAATTGGACAAGATACTAAAACAGCATTTAGATACTGACAGCAAACAAGTAAGTGGCGAAAACGTAGATACTGAAGTCTATGGTGCACAAGTATTTGGACCAAAGATTGGTAATGGTTTTTACACTAATCTTCGTGGTGATTTTTCTCCAGTAACCATTGATATGTGGTTCATGAGAACTGTTGGTCGTTTACAGGGCAAAGTATTGTCTTTTGATGAAAAACGATTTAACAATCAGTTGCAGCGTTTAAAAACAGCTCTTGGCAAAAAGCGAATGTCTAAAGACACATTGATTGCCAAAGCTCAACAGTTAAAGTCTAAGCACGAAAGTGACTTCAAAAAGTTTAGATCTGAGTATGACTCAGGTAAGCGTAAAAAGTCTGACGCTACTAAAGCTGCAGAACAAATAGTTATATCTTTAAAAGGAACACGTGACGTACCTGCAAACGGTACAGAAAGAAACCAACTTAGAGACATAGTTAACCGAGCTGTTGTTAAGTTTAAAGATCAAACAGGTATTGATATTCCACCTGCATCTTTCCAGGCATTAATATGGTACCCTGAGCAAGACTTGTACAAGAGTTTAGGTGTAAACTTAAAATCTACTCGACAAGATTATGCGTCTAGTACAAAAAGATTTTTAATACAGGAAGGTTACAATGAAGAAGACCTCAACAGAGCAGCAGACAGGGTTCGGATCAGCTCCCAACAAGGAGCAGGATCTGCACAACCAGGAACAAGCCAAGCTAACCAAGAAGCAGTTGGAGCAGCAGGTAGACGCACTGGTAGCCCTTTACAAGAAGAAAAAGGCCCAGTCCTAGCTACAGAAGACCCAGTCAACAACAGTGCATCTATTGGAAGTATAGTCAGTTCTTACCTAGAGCCTACACCTGCAGAAGTAAAAAAGAGCCTTCCTAAAGCTGAAAGACTTGTACAGTTTACTATCGGTAAAAAAGACACGCCTTATGAACAGGGAGTGACTAATGAAGCTGACATAGAACGTATTGCAGATCTATTAAATATCACTATATCCATTATTAATGAAAAAGGTGGTGTCCGAGGAGTAATAGGTAAAGATTCTCGTGGAAACTATAGAAACACTGGTCGAGGTACAAGTGGCGAAATCAATGTTAGAAGTCCTGATAGTATGGGTAAGACCCAGTACTTAGTAACACTTCTTCATGAAGTAAGTCACGGTCTTGAAGCGCAAACTTTGGATGGTGAAGAAGCAGGTTATAACTTTGCTCCGTCTCCGCACCCTAAAGGAAGTAAAAAGTTTGATGCTGACCATTTCAGACACGGCAGCTTTAGAGAGCATATGCATTACGTCCTAAAGCTAGCAAAGGGTGATGATATTTATGGTGAGTATGAACCTGACGTTTCCCACTTAACACTGCCTGATTATGACGAAGCAAAAGAAATCAGAAAGGAAATAGATGCAATACAGAAAGACACTGCAGTGCGCTTCCCAGGATTTGCACCTGGTTCAGTAGATACTGAAGGTCAAAAAATACGTCCTTCAATGGATAAACTGATAGAAAAGGAATCACGCAGAGAAGCTGAAATCCTAGTAGGTACAGAAGATACTGATGCTTTTGAAGCACAACGCTTGAAATCAGAAAAAAGAATGCAGAAAGATAATGGTAGACCTTACACTAGATACATAAAAAAGACACCAGAGTTCACTGTTGATGCATTAATACTTTATCTACAAGACCCTCAAATGATGAAGCTAGTAGCACCTACTACTTCTAAATACATTCAGAAAGTCTATAACAAAGCAAATATGCCAGTAAAGTTCTACTCTAGCCCACTAGTAGCCATCATGGCAATATTACTAGCAGGCCTTGCAAAAGGCATGGGTGGCGAAGAGGAAGAACAACAGCCAGGAGCACTATCTATGCAGCCTGGTCCCTTAACTACCTAGGTAATCCCTATGACAACGAGAGCGAATGAACTGGTTGATATCCTCAGCCAGGTGGACTTTATTAAGCAGACAAAACTACTAACACCAGGACAAAAGGAAACGGCTTATACGACCCTCCTTAGCAACCTCCCGGCAGAACTTTTGTGTGGACCAGTTGCAAGTTTAAGAGCTGTCACTAAAGAAGTACTAATAAAGGAGATAGAAAACAATGTCCAAAAAGAAAGTAGTCAGAAAAAAATCACCTCCAAAGCCAAAGACACATCCGGAAAGAGCACCGAAGAAAAACTACTTCGCAACTCTGATGGAAACTCCGGAGGGAAGAGCGTTAAGAAAAGAGTGGTCAACAAAGCCACGCAAAAACGGAGGAAGGCCAAAGGGAGTTCCTGATGGCCATACTGCGGAAACAATCAAACCTATTAGAAAACAAGCCAAACAAGATGCAATCAAGGTGGTCAAGATTATGACTGATAAGTACAACATCGAAGATGAGTACCAAAAAGAAGCCCTAACTACTGCAGTAGAAGTGATGCGTTGTGATGGTCAAACCAGAGAACGTCTTGCAGCTGCAAGGTTGGTCCTGGACTTCACCAAGAGCAAGCCTGCGTCAAAATCTAATGTAACTATTGGTAAAGCGGAAGATTTTCTAGCGTCATTGCTAGATGATGAAGGGAGCAAAGATGAAACAGAAGCTGAAGGAAGTACGCAAACGCCTACTGAATGAGTTTAATTTTTACTCGAAGTCTGCATTAAAGATCAGGACCAAAGAAGGTCAAATCAAACCTCTAGAACTTAACCCGGCACAAGAAATACTAGACAAGGCAGTCACAGATCAAATGGCTACCGAAGGAAAGGTCCGGGTAATCATTTTAAAAGCACGTCAGCAGGGTCTTAGCACTTACACTGGCGGTTACTTATATTATTCAGTAAGTCAAAAGCAAGCCTGTAAAGCGATGGTTATTACACACCATGCCGACTCTACCAGGGCATTGTTTGATATGACCAAAAGGTTTCATGAGCACTGTCCAGACATATTGAAACCCCATACAAAGTATTCATCAAGAAGGGAGATTACATTCGATGTTCTCGACTCTAGTTTCGTGGTTGCAACAGCAGGTGGTGAAAGTATTGGGCGTGGTGAGACTCTTACGCACGTACATGCTTCTGAACTTGCGTTCTGGCAAAAGAGCACTGCTCTCGATAATTGGAATGGTCTCACTCAAGCCGTTCCTAACACTCCAGGCACCGCAATATTTGTTGAAAGCACTGCAAATGGTGTTAATGGCATTTTTTATGACCTCTGGAGGGGTGCTGTTGATGGTACTAACGGTTATGTGCCTGTTTTTATCCCTTGGTTTACAGACCCTAACTACCGTGAATCAGTTCCTGAAAACTTTGAGCGAACGCCTGAAGAAGAAGAGTTAGCTGAAAAGTTTGACCTGGATAATGAGCAGCTTGTATTTAGAAGAAGAAAGATTGCTCAAAATGGTATTGACCTGTTTCGCCAGGAGTACCCAAGCGAACCTGACGAGGCTTTCCTAACAACTGGTAGACCAGTCTTTAACCCTGAGCAGCTAGCTAAACGTCTAGATGATACCAGGGACCTTGAGCAGCGTATGGCTCTTGAAGGTGAAGAGTGGCTAAACAATCCTCGAGGTGAACTCTTTACCTGGAGACCTCATACACCAGGAGAACAGTATGTCATTGGTGCTGATGTCGCTATGGGTGTACGTGGTGGTGACTATTCAGTTGCCCAGGTACTAGATTCAAAGAAACGCCAGGTAGCAACTTGGAGAGGACATGCTCATCCAGATTACTTTGCCCAGGTACTTTATAACCTAGGTGAGTATTACAACCAGGCCTACATATGTGTTGAAAACAATAGCCACGGCATATTGACATGTACCAGGCTAGGTAAAGACATGGCATATCCTAACTTCTATACAGAAGTACAACACGACAAAATAACAGATAGAGAGACTGTCAAACTTGGTTTCTCCACCACTGTAAAAACTAAACCCCTAATCATTGACCAGTTAAGAGCAGCCATGCGTGAAGGTGAGCTAGAGCTCAATGACAAGGTGACTATAAGAGAAATGCTTACATACATAGTTACTGAGTCAGGAGCAATGCAAGCCGAATCAGGTTGTTTTGATGACTGTGTTATGTCCCTGGCATTAGCAAACTATGTTCACCAGGGAGCATGGGACCCAATTGAAAGTTCAGACTCTTACTACATAGAGATGGTATAACATGGCAAAACGTAAAGACTATAAGAAACTGTCAGACAACAACATTGTCGCACTCGTTGATGACCAGGTAGGTTTATCTGTCGGATACGCAGATTCTGAGTTGAGTACAGAAAGAGCAAAGATCATTGATTACTACAATGGTACGCTGCCTAAACCTGTGCACGATGGTAACTCAAAGTATGTATCACTTGATGTGTATGATGCAGTCGAGAGCCTTAAAGCTGCACTACTCGAAACTTTCTCAAGCGGTAACAAAACAGTACGCTTCGCCCCACAAAATGCAGATGATGTAGAGAAAGCTAATATCTGCACAGAGTACACAGATTATGTAGTTAATCGTCAAAATGACAACTACACAGTTATGTCTAACGCTATACACGATGGTCTTATAGCTCGTGCAGGCGTTGTAAAAGTTTTCTGGGAAGAGTCAGTTGATTACGACTACGAAGACTTTGAAGATATTACTGAAGGTGAGCTAGACATGTTGTTAGCTCAAGACAATGTAGAGCTAGTAGAAAGTACAACAGATAGCCTGGGATTGATCTCAGGAACTATTAGTATCGAGCAAGACACAAGTCGTGTAGTTATAGAAAACATTGCACCTGAAGAGTTCTTGATCGAGTGCCAGGCAAAAAGTTTAGATGACATAAACTTCTGTGCACATAGAACCAAGAAAACAATATCTGAGCTACGCCTGGAAGGATACTCTGAGAAACTAATCAACAAGATTGGTGAACACTCAGATGTTGATATGGAAACTGAGCCTGAGCTGCTAGCCAGGTTCGATAACGTAGGTAACTTCAGAAATACTAAAGGCGATGGCTACCAGGACCAGGTACGCAGCGTTATGGTCTATGAAGCCTACATAATGCTAGATGTTGAAGCTACTGGTGTAGCTGAGTTATACCGTGTGGTCAAAGCAGGTAACGTCTTACTTGAGAAAGAGAAAGTAGACCGTAAGCCATTTATAACCTTTGTACCACTCCCGGTACCACACTCATTCTATGGTAATAACTTTGCTGACAAAGTAACTGCTACACAGAATGCTAGAACAGTATTAACCAGGTCTATCCTGGACCATGCAATGGTTACTAATAACCCACGTTATACAGTAGTTAAAGGTGGTCTTACCAACCCACGTGAGCTTATTGATAACCGTGTGGGAGGCATTGTAAACACTACAAGACCTGATGCCATTTCACCCATGCTACAAGCCCCTCTGAACCCTTTTATCTTCCAAACTATACAAATGCTAGACGAAGACAAAGAGGACACTACAGGCGTTTCTAAGCTGTCTCAGGGCCTTAATAAAGATGCCCTTAGCAAGCAAAACTCGGCAGCTATGGTTGAGCAGCTAGCGACCATGTCACAGCAGCGACAAAAGATCATTGCTAGAAACTTTGCGACACAGTTTGTTAAGCCTCTGTACCAGGAAGTTTATCAGCTTGTATGTGAGAACGAAGAGCAAGAACGCATTGTAGAACTAAGCGGTAAATATGTTGCCTGTGATCCCCGGTCCTGGAAAGAAAAGCGTGATGTAGTTATCGAGCTTAACCTTGGATACGGTGAGCAGGAGCGTGAGTCACAAAAGTATATGGCAATGCATCAGCATTTTGCTAATGACCCTACGCTATCAAAAATGTATCAACCACAAAACCAATACCAACTTATGGCAAAAGTCATGGAACTCTCAGGTATCAAAGATGTTTCCTCTTACCTGACTAATCCAGAACAAATGCCACCTGAGCAGCCAGATCCTGCACAGCAGCTAGAGATGCAAATGGCTCAGAAACAAATTGAGCTGCAAGAGCGTCAAACAGCAGTTGCTGAGATGAAGGCCAAGCTTGATGCCCAGGTACAACAAATGAAGCTAGCTCTAGAGAAAGCTAAGACTGAGAACCAACATGCTATTCAGTCTGACAACATGGATCTGAAAGAAGAGCAACTAGCTCATAAGAAACGCATTGATGAAGCTGAGTTAGCCCTGGCTGCACAAGCGGAAGAGATAACTGCCATTGCATCACCGAATGGTTAAACAAAAGTAGTAAGGAGAGAGAGTAAATGACACAAGAAGAGCAATTGATCGAGTTAGGCAACCAATCTGAGCAGCTACTGCAAAGTGAAGTGTTTACATCGATAGTAAACCATTTGATAGACCAGTCGTTCCAGGGTTTTGTTATGTCCAAACCAGAGGACGGAGAATCCCGGACGGCTGTTTACTATCAGTACCATGCATTACGTGAAATTGTGGACACTATGAAACAACGTGTTCATGTACGTGATGAAATCAAAAACCGTAACGAAAGCGAAAACCGCTCAAAAGAAGAGGAATAGACCATGTCATTAGATGATAACGTCAACCAACCTTCCAACTCTGATGGTGCAGCTAGTCTAACAATAGATGATGCTGCAGACGCAATTCTTGGGAATTGGGAAGACGCTGAAGAGCTATCTGACGAAGAAAACCAAGAGGCAACAGAAGAAACTACCGCTGAGACTGAGGTAGAAGATTCTGTCGAAACTGAAGATGAAACTGAAGACCTTGAATCCGATGAGGACGATGAGGACCCTGAAGAAGAAGTCGTAGAAGATGAAGAAGATGACCAGGAAACTGACGAGGACGAAGAAGACGAGCAAGAAGAAGAAGCTGTCAACCTCGATGACGATACCCTGGTAGAAATCTCTGTCGATGGCGATGTAAAACAGGCATCCATCAAAGACCTTAAAAGACTCTATGGACAAGAAGCATCTTTGACTAGAAAGTCTCAAGAAATGGCATCACAACGCAAGTCAGCAGATGAACAACTGCAAAAAGCCGATGCATCATTACAAGCAATGCTCAACAGAGCTCAAGAAAGATATAAGCCTTACTCAGAAGTAGACATGCTAGTAGCGTCTAAAAACATGAGTGCCGAAGACTTTACTGCCTTGAGAGCTGAAGCAAAGCAAGCCGAAGACGATCTAAAGTTCCTGTCTGAAGAAGCTGATCAATTCTATGGATACGTTAAAGAACAGCAGCAAGCTGCGAAAGCAGAAGAAGCTAAAGAGTGTATAAAGGTCCTACAAAAAGAAGTCCCGGACTGGAGTAATGCTCTCTATAACGATATCCGACAGTACGCCATATCTCAGGGTCTCCCTGAAGAGTCTGTTAATCAATACGCTGATCCTAATGTGATTATGCTGCTTAATAAAGCACGTATGTTTGACCAGACTAAGAAGGTGGCAACTGTGAAGAAAGCTAAAGCAGCCAAGAAAGTCCTTAGATCTAAAAAAGCCCCTCCTACTAAA
>Ga0181394_1000422_pt1 | contig 18862 bp, 24 predicted proteins | sample 17SPOviralmetaG_FD_130123 | JGI IMG/M metagenome (GOLD analysis project Ga0181394, IMG submission 130123) | Marine viral communities from the oligotrophic San Pedro Time Series (SPOT) site, San Pedro Channel, CA, USA - 17 SPOT_SRF_2010-11-23 | ecosystem: Environmental > Aquatic > Marine > Strait...
AAAGAACAATAAAAGCTAGTAAACCGAGAACAACTACAAAACTTGAAAAACCTACGCCAAAAGATGCACCTGTTATAGATCCGGGTACAGTTACTAAAGTTAAAGGCCCACGTCAAAGTAAAATTAATGTAATTGAACAGTTAGTCAAAGATTTAACAGAAAAATGGGAAAATGCTCCTCCTATAAAAGTTGTTGCAAATGAAAAAGCCTTACCTTTAGAGATTCAAGAAGAATTAAAAAGTAGAAGATATAGTGGTTTTCTTGGAGAAGGAGAATCTGTAAAAGGTATTTTTAATGGAATAGATGATACCGTATATTTAATTGCAGATGCTCAAACGACACCCGTAAGTAAAAGAGATGTTGCAAAAACTATATTGCATGAGTCTATAGGACACTATGGTTTAAGAGCTGTTCTTGGGGGTAAATATTCAGAGACAATGCAAGGTATATATAATGGCAATAAAGAAATACAAAAATTAGCTGATACTATGGCGGCCACTGAAGGACTATCTACTATAGAAGCTGTAGAAGAATTAATTGCTGATTCTGCAGAACTATTAGTTGACAACCCTAAAGGACTTATACCTGCACTGAGAAAATTAGTTAGAAATGTAATTAAAATAATAAAAGAAACTATAAGCAAAATAACAGGCTCTCCTGCTTTATCTGATAAAGAAGTACAAAATCTTCTAGCAAAATCTGCACAATTTGTAATAGATGGAAAAGTAAAAAGAGCAGAAGGAAAGGTTGGTGCCTCTTCTATAATGCTTCAAAGTTCGGCTATAGCCGCAAATGAGCGTATGCAAATGGATTCTTTTTTAGGTAAGAACGTATCTAACAAACAACCATCAAAAAGTGTAATTGAAAAAATAACAGCCCCTATTTTTGACTCAGAGGCAAGAAATAAAGCAATTGGAAGACTTAGGAATAATGTTGAGTTTCAAGGTGTAACTGCAGAACAAAAAATAAAACGATTATTCGGTAATAAAGTAAGAGATGCGTTAGATGCTATAAGACCAGACATGCTTATGACTGCAGCTTTAAACGCAGACACAATGAGTATGCAGGTAGCTAAATTAGGTAAATTTATTTTTAAAAAAGCTAGTGGCTGGGAAGCTGTAAAAGGTGAGGCATCTTTATTTTCTATACAAAACAAAATTGCTGATTTTGGTGTAGAGCTTGGTAGTGCTGAAAAAGCTATGGCACTTGTAAATGATGTTTTACTTGTTAAACGATATAGTGAAATAAAAAATACTAGAATTAAAGAACTTATAGGAGAGCCTGATGCAAAAACCATGAAAGAAGGTTTAGCTCTTTTTGAAAGATATCCTCAAATACAAGAAATACTAGAAGACTTTACAGCATATAAAAATGGTCTTATAGATGCAATGATAGAAGGAGGAGTTCTATCAAAAGAAAAAGCTGCAGAATGGAAAGAAGCGGCTGGTTATGTTCCATTTACAAGATTAAAAGAAAAAGAGATAGCAGAGTTTGGAACTGATCCTGTAAAGTTTTTAGGCTCAAAAATAAAATCTGACACCAAGCAAATAAAAGGTAGTAAAGATCTTGAAATAGGTAACATAATTGAGAATATGACAGGTATGACTTTTTGGATGGTTGGCACGACTATGCGTAATCATGCAAATATAAAACTTGTTGATTTGTTTGTAAAAAAAGAAAAAGATGGGGGATTACAACAAGCTGAAAAACTTGGTGGTTTTCCTGAAAATGCAAATCAAGAAGTAAAAGATAGAGTAGTTCAAATTTATAGAAATGGTAAAAAAGAATTTTATATATTTGATGATGTGCTTGATGTGTATGCTTTTGAAGGATTAGAAACTGTAGTTAACCCTTTAATGACGGCACTTACTTTTATATCAGGTATGTTGCGTAAGGGAGTTACGATGGCTCCAAACTTTGCGCTTAGTCAGTTAGTCCAAGATAGTGGCCGTGCAATGATGTACTCAGGTACAGCTAATCCTTTTAGAGTAGCAAGTAGAGTTTTAAATCCTGCTAGTTATGCCTCGGTTAGATTTGGAGAAAGTGTAGGTAGAAAAGACCCTGTTCTTGAACAATTAAATAATTTTGGTATTGCTGGAGCATACGATCTTGTGCAAGGTAAAGAGTATAAGCAATTAAGAACAGAGTTAGGTTTGGACGATTCAAATGTTTTAATTAAAGCGTTTAACAATACCACTGGATTTTTTGAAAATTTCTCTTTAGCCTCAGACGCACAACTAAGAAAAGCAGTTTTTGAACAAACTTTAGCCGATACTAAGTCAGAAAAGTTTCCTGAAGGAGATCTTTTACAAGCAAGGTACGCAGCGCAAGAAATAATTAATTTTAAACGTCAAGGTAGAAGCAAAATAGTTGGGGTATTAAGACAAATAGTGCCGTTTTTAAATGCTTATATTCAAGGCACAAGTGTGCTTTATAGAACTATGATAGGAGAAGGAATAAGTAATAGAGAAAAAGCAGCGGCAACTAGATTATTTATTAAAACAGGAATTAAGATAGCAGTTTTAAGCAGTATTTACACTTTATTAGTAGGTGATGATGAAGAGTATCAAGGACAAGCTGAGTATGTAAAAGATAAAAACTTTATTATTCCTGGAACAGAAGTAAAACTACCTGTTGCTCCAGAAGTTGGTTTTTTCTTTAAAGTTATTCCTGAAAGAACAATAAACTATATAACTAGCCAAGCAACTGAACGTCCTCAAGATGCTGAAGCATTGCGAAAAGCTCTAGGAATAGCAGCAATTGAAGCGTTTACTGGGCCTAATTTAACTCCTCAGTTTGCTAAACCTTTAATAGAAATAGCATTTAATTATTCGTTCTTTAAACAAGCTCCAATTGTTTCTACGTATTTAGGTAAGAAATCAGAAATAGAACAATTTACGTCATCAACTTCTGAAATAGCCAAAAGTTTAGCAAGTATAGGACAATACGTAAACTTAGGCCCAATAGAAATAGAGCATTTAATAAGAGGTATGACAGGAATTATGGGTGGGTCTATATTAGACATTGCTAATACGATGGACCCAAATAGAGGTAGTTCAAATATGTATGAAATGCCGTTTGTTAAAACATTTATGTACGATAAAATACCTTCTTTATATAAAACACAATTTTATGAACTTAGAGATGATGTAGACAGAGCCGCTGCTGACCTTAAAGGCTATGTTGATAGTAATGATGTTGAAAAAATTATAGCGTTTACACAAGATAATGAAAGAGTTCAGCTATATAACATTAAAAAAACTATTAACTATATGGAAAGACAATTAAGTTATTCTCGTAAACTTAAACAAGCTATAGCACAAGATCCAACCATAAGCCCAGAAGAAAAAATGAGATTAAGAAATCTTATAGATGCCCGTGACAACGAATTTATAGAGAGTATAAATATTCCAAATATACGTAAAAACATATTAGGAAGATAAAAAAATCCCCCAATACTTGTGGAGTAAGATATTGAGGGACGGAGCGGCCTTTTAATTGTTTGGAAAAGGAAAGTTAAACCAAACAAAAGCCTGAGTGAAGATTAATTCTATCATTCTAATCTCCAACAACGCAACCCATACATGTCTTTTTCTACAACTTGTTTGCATATAACCTTATATTTACGCCTTTGTGCCTCTTTATTTAAATAATTAGCCACAGGTTTTACGTCCAAACAAGGTATAAAAAAAGAACTATTAACTGCAAATTTAGTCCATAGTATCTTCATCGGCAAGTTCATTATCGTCAGCATTTGCAAAAACCTCTTCGTTAAAAAAGTCTAATTTATCGGTATCAAATACTAAACAACGAACACCATCAGATGCCCCTGCTAACGTACCTGCCATCATACGTTTCTTTTTTATGCCTTTAAACGCCTTGTTTTTCTTATAAGGCACCAACGAGTCGTCATAACTTATAAAAAATCTACCACAATATTCTTGATATGCCGCATTAGATACATACAATATCTTAGTATCAGGCTCAAAACGAGCAACTAAAGACATACGTGGCTCTTTTATTGCTCCCATTTCTATACCTGTACGTCTGTCTATTTTGCCATTTATAACAAGTATTCCGTGATAATACTTCTGTAAAAACCCTCCTAAAGATTCTCCTGATTCTACTAAAGAGTCTTTGTTACTCTTTCTGCTGTTTTTAACTAAATTAACCGCATGGTCAAATACAGGCTTTATAGGTATGTCATGCAGCCCTAAATTTTTAGCTATTATACCTCCAGTTAACGCTATAGCTGTGCCTGCTGACCAAAACCTTTCTGTATTTTTTATTTCCGCTGCGGTATCTATTTTCTCATTTACCTTATTTAATAAGGCAATAACTTCCGGCAAGTTCATAGCGCAGTATTTTACAAATGGCTCTATGGCGTGTCCGTAATTACTATTTAATCTGCCAAAATGTGTTTTAGACCATTTAGGGTTATCATATGGGTCTTGCTCCACTTTGTCCTCTAATATACGTAGTAACTCAGGTTCAGGAAAAGATTTAATAGTTAATAAAGCATCTTTTATTCTTCTATTAGATGAGGTAACTACAGGTATAGACCAAGTTGTATTGTTTTTTCTCTCCTTGTTTGCCTTTGAATCCATTCTGTTTTTGCCTCTACCTGATGTAATGTCATAAACTAACTTACCCATATCTTCAGGTTTTATGTCTGTTAACTCATCAATAGTAGGAGTTAAACTTTGCATAGTTCCTAACCTTTGTAGCCTGTGGTTGTGTGTATCTTTGTAAGATAAGATTAAAGATTTTGGGTTTCCGTAAATACTATTTATTGTATGTAAGACAGTTGACTTTCCTGTTCCTCCATCTTTAGAGAACAAGTTTAATAAAAACCCATCAAGCATACCCTCACCAACAAATTTCATTAAAGGGCCGCCAAACCCCATAAAAAAAGCAAAAGCCCTGTTAACCCTGCTTTCTTCTGCATAAGCATTAATAATATCTTTCCAAGTGTGAAAGTCTCCCTTTGGGGTAAACATAGGAACTAAAGGTAAAGTAACGATTGTAGGAGGACTATACTCAATATCTCCAGTAGATTTTATTTCTTTATCGCCTAATATAAACGCACTGTCGTCTTCTAACCAACCAAACTGCTTTCTTGCTACTTCTGCTTTACCTTGTGCTTGTAAAGATTCTACCGATTTATTTATATATTGCATAAGAAGATCCTGTTTTTTTCCTAAAGCCGTTACACCGTGAAAAGACACGGCACTTAAAAATTTATCTTTTGCTAAAGCAGAACTTAGGGGCATTAAAAAATCTCTAACACCATCTTTTGGTAAGTGCAGTCTTAATAAAAGAACTTCTCCCTCTTCAGGATCATGTATTCTCTTGACTACATAAAAGTCATATGGGTATATACATTCGTCTTTAGGTACTTCATCACTGTTCTTTGGTATATCTGCTTTTCTATATACACCACCTACTTTACCCCTGTAGAAAGGAAATGGGTAAGTTGGTATATTATATGTTTTTTTCTTTTCAGTGCTACTTTCAACTGCGCTAACAACATTATCTTCTTTAGATGCTTCTATAATTTCTTTACCAATTACTATAGGAGAGGTCACTTTTAACGAACAACCTTTACACAGTTCAGGGTTTTCTTTCTTAAACCAACTACACGTATATGGCCCTTTAGTTAAAGATGCTTTCCTAAGTGCTTCTTCTTTATTGTAGTTAGGGTATTCCCTAGACATAATACTAATGGCTTTTTCTTTGTCTCCACATCTTTCTGCAATTGATAAAATTGATCTCCACAAGGGTTCAGATAATGTTTCTTGATTCTCATAGGCATATTTAATTTGGGCGCAACCTTTATCTTTCATAGATTTAGAAAAGATTGTCTTAAACGTATTTTTGTAATTAGCTTGTAGGGCTAAAGTAGTAGCATCTAGTTGACGAGGAAAGTTTTTACTTTTTAGTTCATCAAATATGGATACCTTTGCCTTTAAAATATGCTCTATAGAATCTAAATTTATACTATCTTTTTGAGATATAACCTCCACTGGTTTTGGGTTGTCAATGTCTTTAAAATTTAAAGTTTCTGGTACACGTAGTATTTGAGCAGAGTTTGCTGTGACCCCACCATCTACTAAAAACTTATGCTCTTCACATAAATCTTTTAACGCATTTGCCATAGCAATCCATTTTAGAGATTCTATAGCTTTATTTAAAACCCAATAAACGTGAAGACCATTTCCCGAATCAACTATAAGAGTTGGCTTTGGTAATTGAGTAGTCTTACAAAATTTCTTTAAAGCAGTTAAACCCTCTTTTTTATCTTTATATGGTTTTAGTTCTCCACAGTCTATGTCTATAAAAAAAGTTTTAAGTTCTTTAGCACATTCTTTTGTGCGATGTCCTGCATCATCATAAGACGCAAGTGCAACATAAACATCCCACTTTGTTTCTAAAAACTTATCTGTATGTGCTATTAACTCATCTAAAGTATTACAAAATTTTTGACTTGATTTTTTTCTCGTTGCTCCAGGAGCATCCTTTAAAGATACAAAACAATATGAACCTGTAGAAGGTAGAACGAAAGAAAAGAAGTCCATTTTTGATAACATAAAAATGTCCTTTCAGTAAAATAAGGGGGTATAAAACCCCCTTAATCCTTCAATTTACTAACTAATTTTTCTACTTTCTGTAAATGCGGTTCACAAACTTTTGTAGATCCTTTAAACCAATTGTAAACTGTCATACGTGATACTTCTAAGAACTCAGCAACATCAGTTACAGGTATATCGTTCTTAACACACATAGACCCCAATTGGACACCTAGTAAACCTTTATCCGCACCCTCGATTGTATCTATAAAGTTTTTTGAATAACCTTTTGACATATATCACTCCTCGTCATCATCCCACTCGTCCAAGATTTTACCTAAATCTTTTTTAGGAGCAGGTGCTTCTTCTTTTTTAGTTTTAACTTTTTTAGGCTCTTTTACTGGCTTAGTAAGTTCTTTTACTTCAACATCTTCAACATCTTCTGCAACATCAACATCTACAGTCGTGCTATCAGAACTCTTAGAAGATTGAGAAAGAACCCAATTGTTGTAAGAATTTACCCACTCGTTAAAGTCGTTAAATGTTGTCTGATCTTCTTTACTCAAGTCAAACAAATTCTCAGTATCAATAGATACTTTAGGTAAGTAAAATTTAATCCCACTAGGAACTGATTTTTCTTCAGTGCTTAGTTTCAATTCGCATTGGGGAAGAATAAGATTTTTTGTAACCATTTTATTAATAGGAACACCCAATGTTTTAAAAGCATCTCTATTATCTACTTCCCATACAAAAGGAATAGGTTCCACAACAGATACTGTTTCGCCTTTTTCATTAGTAGCTTGATTAAAAGTTGCCAACCCAAAAAGCACTCTAACTCTCTTAATGCTTTTCATTAAGTCTTTTGTTTCCTGCGGCAAGCTATCAAAGTCTTCTATGTACTTACTAGACCGACCACAATTAACACCACCATCTGTATCTTGTAAATCAGATTTTAAATCTAAACCCATAACTGATTTAACGTAACGTCCGGACTCTCCATCTCTCACATACCTTTTGTACATAAACCTTTGGTTAAATAATCTTATAGAAAGGTTTTCTTGGTATATTTTTGAGCCATCAGTATCAAGACGCTCTAGGCAAAATTGTCCTGCTTCTACTACTTGATAAGGTACATTCTGTTTACCTTTTATAGTAGCTGTTCCTTCAACACCCTTGTGGTCTATTTTTAATCGTGGCAATGTACTGCCTTGTTTTTTTGCAGTTGCATCAGCACTCATACCCATAGCTTTTGCTAAAGCATTTAGATCACTCTCGCTGACGTTGGTTAAAGATAGGTTTGACATAAAGTTCTCCTTTTATTAAATGTCAGATGACATGCCCATTACATGCACCAAGTTAGAAAAATTGTTTTTATTTGTTATATCTAAATCTGATTCATCAAAAGATGTTTTGAAAGATACGTTAATTGCTTTTTTTACTAATGCAGAATCTGCTTGTTTTAATGCTTCATCAAACTCCTTATCCTCTAAAATACGCACTGGTTGAAAAGTTATACGAGTGCCATAATCGTCTGAGTTTAAACACATCTCCGTTACAACTGATGTTATGGGAGCGCCATTCTCAGCTATTTTTTTGCAGTATATTTGTAAAGGCCATTTCTTTACTGTACCCTGCCCAAATATAGATTTAGATGGTATGTTTAACTGATAGATATGCCCACCAATATCACTTTCTAAAACTACAGCAATACGTTGTTGAAACTTACATGCACGACTGTTCCCTGCACCGGAACCTTTAATATTTTGACTGCATGTGACACATGTGTCTGCTTGAATCTTGTCAGAGGACTCGTGCGGTTTAACACCATCAATCGAATAACAATCAGGTTTTCTATAATTATTTTCATCATATTTACCTGTGTAATAAATTCTTGATATGTGTTCAGCCGCACCTACAATCACTACATTTAGTGTAGCTTTATCCTCACGATCAATTTCTCTCCCATCAGAGAGAAACCGCCACATGTTATTTTGAATACTTATTCTTTTCATTTATGATTTTCTACGCACAGTTACTGCATATTTACTGTCTACGTTTAATCCCGGAGGTAGTTTGTCAGGGTTTTCTTCAAGATAAGTTGACATATTGCCTTGTGCTATTCGTTTCTCTAACAAGTCTAATTGATCGTTGTCTTTAACAAACTCATACATAGAGTTCCAATCCGTCGTCCAATATCTTTTAGAAACTCTCCTAGACACAGTGCCAAATTCAGTACGTAAACTATCTGCGCCTGTTTCTTTGCATACGTCTAAAAGAGCCGTCTCAACTTCTTTTAGAGTGTCTTTCAAATACTCATCTTTCTTATCGTATTCGATTTGTAACTCCTTACGTTTATCCCTTATTTTTAGATAAACCTTGACCAATTTATCTACTTTCATTTCTTCCCCTTATTAGTATTAAATATCACTATTAATTATTATAAGTAAATCTTTTACAATGTCAAGCGTCTTCTAAAATATTATTGTATAAATCTATCAACTTATTATGTATGTCGATTTTTGATTGAAGCATCTTGTACATTCTTTTTTCCACAGCCGAACCTTGTAAGTGAACCACTGTGCAAGGATTTTTTTGTCCGGCTCTATGAACTCTTGCGTTTGCCTGTAAATACGTTTCTACAGACATAACTGCTGACCAATACACAACAACATTTGCGGCATGTAAAGTTACACCATGAGATGCGGCTTGTGGTTGGATAATTAATACTTGTGGTTTATCTTCTGTTTGAAACTTATTAAATATATCCGTTCTTTTATTTACAGAAACATCTCCATGAATTACTTCACAGTGGTATTTGTTTTTAACAAGATAATCTTCTATCAAATTAATTGCATGTCGATAAGGTGCAAACACAATTACTTTGTGACTTGCTTCGTCAATTACTTCAGTTAAAACTTTTAGTCTATTTGATACGTCAAATTCAACTGTTTCTTTGTTGTCTGTATATACTGCACCGCAAGATAACTGTAATAACTTATTTAAGTTTGCGGCTGCATTAACTGTTGTTATTTCTTCTCCTGCGGCTACTGCCAACATATTTTTTCTAAGTTGCTCGTAGTATTTGTCCTGTTGTTTTGTTAAAGGAATGTTTCTTGTGGTATATGTCATGTCAGGTAAATCTAAACATTCTTCCTTAGTAAACCTAATTGCAGGTTGTAATGCTTCATGCACTATATCTTCTGCTTTATCTTTTGGCCGCCAAATAAACTCAGATACTTTATACATAACAAGATCTTTAAAAGATCCAAAATATTTCGGTACGCCAGTGGGATTAATTATTCTCGCTAACCCATAAGCATCTGTCGGTGCTTGCGATGCAGGTGTGCCTGTCATCATCCAAATCCATGAGTGAGGTTTTATGATAGAGTTTAAAACTTTCCATCTTTTTGTAGTAACAGTTTTATATGCGTTAGCTTCATCAACTACGATTAAATCAAATTCGTTTTTATTAACTTCGTCTCGTATAATTTGTAGCCCATCATAGTTGCATATAACAAACTCTGCGTCTGAATTTACTATTTCTATTCTTTTATCTTTGGAATAACTATGTGCTATGCCAACCGACCTATGTATAGCAAACTTAAATAAATCAGCTTGCCAAGCCGATTGCATTATTGATAAAGGGCATAGGACTAAAACTCTTTTTATCAGTCCTAATTTCATTAGATAATCAGCCGCCCATATAACGCTTCCTGTTTTTCCCGTACCTTGTTCGTTAAATACAAACGCACGTCTATGTAATGTCAGGAAAGAAGATGTTTTCTTCTGGTGTTCAAATGGTTTATACATACCTCCCCATTTGTAGTTAGCCATGATAGGGGACGGCACATTTTTTATTTTAAGATTTTTTAATACTTGGGCTTCTTCTAAACCCCATTTGACCATCACTTGGTGTGAGGTTATTGATTTACTTTTTGGTATAACAGAAGTTATTTTTTCCGGTTGCTTTACTTTAAGCAATAAAGCCTTGTTGTTTATGATCTCCACGTACTCTCCTTTTAAATACTCGTATCGACCAAAGTATCATTTTTAATAATACTTAGTCTAGTTTAAAACTCGGCAAACTCTATTCTACTTCTTTTTTTTATAGTTGCGTGATCTATTTTTACTTTTTGATTCTATCTTATATCCGTCTTTATTTGTACCGCCTTTACTCAATGGTTTCTTATGAGAAATATCCTTGCCCTCTCTCTTATCTGCTTTACCATTTTTATTTAAATCTTTACCTTTTTTATCTACAGCACGTCTTGCACGTTGACGTTCCATTCTTGCTTTATGCTCTCCACGTGCTTTTTGTTTTTTATATTCTTTTTTATAAGGTCTTGGTTTATTTACATAAGGCATGTTATTCCCCTCGTCCATTGTGCGAACAACTTAATACTGCACAATAGTTTCTACAAGTAAAATTTGGTTTAGCGTTCCATACATCTGTATTTAAAGTATTTTCTAAGTCATTAGTATTAGATACCCAATACTCCCAACACTTATCTTGTTCTCCAGCACTAAAATTTTTCTTAATAAGTTCTTTAGTAATTATAAACAATAACCCTGCTTTTATCTTTTTTATTTTAGGAAAATGCTTAAACATAGCTAAAGATAGTATTTCTAATTGCTTTACATCAGCATACCTACTGCTCTTGCCAGTTTTATAGTCTATTAAATATGCTTTGTTATCTCCTAATACTATTAAGTCTGCGATACCTCTCCACCATACTTTTTTGTCAAAGAACCCACATGGTTGCAAATCCTTAGTTAAACCCATTCTGTATTCACACAGTCTATCTCCCTTAATTTCTTTTATCTTACAAAGAGTTTCTTCTAAATAACCCAATTCTTTTGGTAAAGGAGTGTTTTCTTTCACATAAAATTCAGCCGCTTGGTGTACTCTGTTGCCAAACAAAAGGGCTTCACTTTGAGGTTCTACAATATCTTTTAATATTTTAAGATGATGGTATTTTTTAGGACATTGTTTAAATAAATTTATAGCTGAATAAGACCATGTATAACTCATTTAATCTCCCCATAGTTACCACCAAACCCTACTTCACAATCTAATGGTAAATCTTGACACCAATCTGGTCGCCATTTCATACAATCTCGCACAAATTCAACTGCTTTTTCAAGGTCACTATCAGGAACTACACAAGCTATAGCATCATGAACTGTAAGCACTACTTTGTATCTTTTAGATATCTTCAACATCTGTTCCGCAATTATACACCTAGCAAGGGCTTGACATATGTTCTCTATTAACTTACCACCATATATTTTGGTGTAACTATTTCTAGTCTTGTACTCATATTGAGGTCTGCCATCAGGGTCGTACACCTTACGTAAACCTGTGTACTGTTGCCATAATCTATTAGGTAGTAAAAATCCTCTTTGTTGAGGGTCAAACCTCAAAACCCCATGTTTGCCTAAAGTGTTAGCTGTAATATCCACCATGCTATCTAAACATTTATGCCCTTGTTTCCATAGGTTTGATATATTACTATAAGTTCTTCTATAGACATCAACGATATGTGTTGACTCTTCAAGGGATATCTCTGTGCCAAAAGTTTTTAATTGGCTTTGAAACTTAACTGCTCCCATACCATAACCACAACCTAATATAGTAGTTTTACCTACAAACCTTTCAGCTTTTGTAACCTCGTCAACTGATTTATTATATATCCCAGCCGACATAATTTTATAAACATCTTCCCCATTTGCAAAAGCATCTACTAGATCATCTTGTTCTGACAACCACGCAAGAACCCTTGCTTCAATCTGAGAAGAGTCAGCATCAACTATTGTGTACCCATCTAGTGATTGAATAGCTGTCTTTAACTTGTTTGCATCATTACCTCGTGACGGCAAGTTTTGAAGGTTTATTTTATCTGATCCTCCCCATCTGCCTGTGTGAGCCGCATAGTATTTAAGGGGAACTGGCATCAATCCACGACTAGCTATGTCAATAAATCTTTCTGTTCTAGTTTCCTCTAAAGTAGTTTTGTTGCCTAGTCTAGCGGCTACTAATATCTTTATATCTTCATTCTCATGGTCAGCTAGTTCTTTAAACTCTTCATCAGTCTTCGCAAAAGCCCATGTTTCCTTGCCTGTTCTCAAACTAATCTTCTTAGGAGGAACAACGCCTTTTTTATGTAGCAACTGCGCAAATTTATCGTTACTCATGAGAACGTCTTTACAGGTGTTTGAATCTTTTAATAGCTCCGCCTTCCTTATTTTCGTACTATTTAAATGATCCTCCAATAACTTAACATCTAGCTGTAATCTAGGTTCTGTAAACATCTTGAGGGTAATATCAATAACTTTTAATTCACCGGGGGGAAAAACACTATAGAGTTTCTCAAATAATTTATATGTGAGATATACGTCATTGCGACAGTATCCACCATAGCGTTCTAATTCAGAGGGGGAAAAATCTGACCTACGTTTACCTAACGCATCTAAAACTTCTGTGCCTTTTTCTCCTAAACCATATCTTTTTGAAAGATTAGCAAGGCTTACAGAAGAGTATGCTCCATTAATTGCACGTGCCATACATAACGTGTCAGCTAATTTGTAAGGGTGTATATTAAAATACCAAGATAAAATAGCACCATCAAACATCATGTTGTGTGCTAGTACAACAGCTTTATCCCAATTAAATTGAGACAACCATTCTTTTGTTTCTTCTCTAGTGCCAGAAAACCATTCTGTTTCTTCGTCATTAACTTTTAAACCAACACCAATAACTTCAAATTCTTTACTGCGTATATATTCCTCAGTAGTTATTTTTGATAACGAATATTTTTTATCATAGTAAGTTTCAAAGTCTATAGTTATAAGCATTACAAATCTACTTTGTTCAGTAAGTCATCAAACCTTTTACCTTTAACTACAAACTTCTCCCTCTTGTCTTGGGAGTTAACTCTTATACTAAATATTTTTTTATCCACAAGATGTTTGGTAACACGATAATGTAATGTGCTAGGAGATGCTATAACATGTTCTATTAAAAAGTCAGTAACTCTAACATCTCCTTTATTCCATTTGTCTTGAGCAAACGCAATTATTTTAAGATCCACAGAATCTAAACTGTATACTTTTAATAACTTAACAAATCTTTGCAAAGTAGATGTTTCTTGTTTCATAATTTATTTCTCATTATTGAATAAAAATGCGTTGGCTTTTTTGAGTTACCTTTTATATCTGTAAATTTTACTTCTACCACCTTATGTTCTAAAAGCACTGGTAAATATCTTTCAATGCTACGTACACTTACTTTCATTTTTCTTGATAATTGCTTTTTAGATAGAGCGTAGTTTTTTTCTAAACATTTAAACAGTTGTATTTGTCTTCCAGTATGAGGTCTTCTCAAAGAGTTCTCCCCTCTAGTATTTGACAAGTAGTTAACATAGTCTCAACATCTGAAATATTTTTTTCATTAACAACAATAGCTATACCATTATTGTTTTGTATATCTCTTATATTTTTTAGTTGTAGTGCTGTAGGTTTGTTCTTACCTGCTTTACATTCAATACCAAAAAAATGTCCTTTGTAACAACCTACAATGTCCGGCACACCACTGCTACCATAACCACCTGTCATAGGATAGAAATAATATGCCTTGTGTTCTTTCAGTATCGCTACAACTTTGTTTTTAACTTTCTTTTCAGGTGTCATTATTTTTTAAGGTAAAGATATTATCCAGTAGTTGTGTGTATTTTAAAGGTTTTATGTCAGACATCGTTCTAGTGTGACGATAATTAAATAAAAAATTAGGTTGTTTAACCCTCCACTTTCTAAAAGAAATTATATTTTTTTCTATTTTATCGCCTACAGGGTCTTGTTCAAAAAGTCTAGCTTCCACATAACCTGCTTTTTTGTACTGCACCCATTGTAAAAACATATTTCTTTCTTTAAGATATTCTTCTAATACCTGTGTGCTTTTGAGAGATAGTCCATCAAAATGTTTAGTCGATTTGTCTCTAAATTTCATAGGGTTTTGGTAATTTTCAAATAATATATCTCCGACATATATAAATTTAGGCCTTCGAATTATTTTTTCACCATTAAATTCTTCATCGTATGGTATACGATGAAATTTATTCTTTAACCATTGGGGCATACTCGAATTGTGTATATGAACTTTAAGAAATTTCAATGGGAATTTAGTATATAAACTTCCATCATATCTTTTAGTCACTTTATCATTGGGGCTATACATTACGATTGGTTCTGGTTCTGGTAACGTAGTAGGAGGTACCCAATATGGTTCTGGTAACGGAAGAGGAGGTGCCCAATCAAGTTTTTTACTTTTTTTCTTTTTACTTTTATTCATAGCCATAACTCATCTCCTTATTTTTCCAACTGTTCTATTAAGTACGTCAACGTGTGGTGTGCTTTTTTAATATCTTGTAATCCACCTTTGCCGTCAACATCTTTAACATTCACTCGTGCTAAATATTTAACAGTAGTGCCTAATAAAAATCCTTTGAACTGTGCAGGACTTAGCCATTGCTTTAAAACTTCCCACGGCTCTGCCCCCATATCTTTATAATGCGTACCACCAATTTGTGTGTCAGTTGCATCAGGTTCTTTTTTGCTAAACATTATTTAATACTCCTTTTATTATATTTTTTAGCATTAGGTTTTTTAGCATTATTATATTTTTTCCTTTGGTAATCTTCATACAATTTTTTACTATCCAACCCATATAAATAATTTAGACCCGGCAGGAGAAGTTCTAATAACTTTTTCCTTGATATAGGTTTACTCATTCAATAGACCCTCCAAATATATGTGTGCCTATGTGATTAAATTTAAGTTTTGTATTCGCATATACTTTCCCACCATGCTTTCTCCATAAAGCACAGAAATGATAATCCTCAGATAATAGACATCCGGTTTCGTCAATACTTGTATCAAAGAATTGTTTTACAAGAGGTCTAACAAACTCTCCCTTTTCGTTTTGTTTTGTCGATGCTCTGTACTCAGAAACATGTGGTGCTAACTTCTCAAACACTTCTCTTTTAATAAGCATAAATCCTGTGCCACCATGTCGTACCTCCACCATACCATCAGCATCAGGCTCTACTTTCTTGACACCATGCGGTAAATTTAAAACAAATGACGATGAGTGATTAGGTAAATCAACTTTGCCTTTGTTCGCAGCCGTAGAAACTTTACCCCAATCTAGTTCTTTCTTCGGATATATTCCACAAGCTACATCTTTATCTGCTTTGTACAAAGTAGCAATGGCTTGATCGTTAAAATACATATCAGCATCAATAAACATTATGTGTGAACACTTTGTTTCTTCTAAAAATAATCTAACTAACTCATTTCTTGCACGGGGTATCAAAGACTCATTCATTAGGCTTGCTAACAAAGTCTCTACTTGTAAACCTTTAAGTGTGTTAATAGAGTTCATCAACGCAATAGTGTAGTGTCCTGTACACATACCACCATACATTGGTGTAGCAACCAGAATAGACTGGACTACTGATCCTGTTAAAGGAGATATGTTCAACTCTACTTGTTCCTTTTGCGATATGTCAAACATTTCTTCTAATTTCTCATCAGCATCTTTAAGTTCTGCTCTGTCGTATGGAGTTAGACTATCTTTAAACTTCCCTGCGATCTTGTCGTTCATCTACTTTGTCCTTTTCTTTGTTATGACAATGTTTACACATCCAACCACTTTTATTACGTCCACCATAGTACCCAATCAATTTAAATTCATTACAAGTTTTGCAATAAATTCTTGGTTGAATCATTTCTCTGGTTTTTCTGGGCCGTAAATATCGTAGTCACGCTCCAAGTCGTCCATAAATTGCGACCACATCACACAAGGCGTTTGTTCTCCCACATACGCACCCTCAATGTTAAACTCAATATACTCAAGTGCTTCTTCTGGAGTCATACCATCTCTTGCCATAAGTATGGCAACAATCTTTTCGCCTGAATAAATAAGACGATCTTCTTGCCTACCAGAAGAGTCCCAAATACAAGAGCGACCGATGAGGGCTTTGTCCAAACCGTCCATCTTGATCAACTCAGTCACTAAGCACTCCTCTTTAAGTAAGATTTAGATGTACGATCAATACAACTATTACACTGCCAACGTTTTATCTTACCTCGAAGAATAAATTTACCAATTTCTGGACTCTTATATTGCTGACAAGACTGACACCATTTTTTTATATCTGTCATTTTCTATACTCATCTGCGTAAAGAAACATACATTTTGCTTCAAGTTCTTCATGGGATATATCGTATTCTGCTTTGCCTAGTGTGTACCCATCATCACGACCCACTTGATATGCGTGTTGCCAATAAGATTTCATTTGCCCTACATTCATTTCCATGAAAAATAAAATAAGTAATGCTCCAAAAACAAAAGATACTATGTGTGTCATTTGCCATACCTCCCTTGTAGTTCACCCATTAAATAATGTATGCGTGTTCCTTTCACAAAGTTTTTCCAGGCCTTAGAATTAATTATAGATTCAAAATTAGGTTCTACATTATTGTTAGAAAATATAGAAGGGCTAACAAAGTTGTTCATACCAACAGCCCCAAAGTCCTGACCTGTAGAAAAAAACCTATAACATAGTTTATTGTTCTTTGCTTTACCAGTTCGTTTAATTACTTTGCCCTGTTCTGCTAATTCTAGTAGCAAATGCCTACAGTAATGTGCGTCACGTTTAAATCTCCCTGCGAAGAACGTTGGAGCATACCCCTCTGTTTTAGGATTCGCAACGATATGTGCTAGGATTTTGTCTCTTAACTTTGATTTTTCACGCATTTAATTCCTCCAAATTTTTAAGTTCTTTTTGTATGCAAATAATTTCTACAGGGGATACATCTAGCCAGTAAACTGTATCCGTTATCCTTTTACCAAACCCTTTCACATACACACCTCTGTCAGTTATATTCACTACAGATATCTTTGTATTTATAATACTAGGTAGTGGAGGTACATTTATGTTAAGAGAATCATGTAAAGAAAACATAGTTCCATTCACATACTCGTTGTCAGTATATTCAAACCTAAATCGTATGTAAAAATTAGTATTGTTTTTCATAACTAAACCTTATCTCAAGCTAATCTTTCTGTCAACACATATAATTCTGTGTCTCCTATTTTAATAAAAGAACCAATACCATGCACTGTGGCACTTGTGACATTTTCTGATTCTTCATGAGATTCTCCTTTCATTAAAAGTAAAGACATACTAGATTGAACAATGTCAGGCATATCTTCTGTGCAAGAAAAAACTTTTGATTGTAAGGTGTTTTCTCCTATGCTGTGAGATCTAAAATTATTGGTATCACAATTTTCAAGAGTTGCAAGTGTATATGATTCATTGTCGCCATCAGATTTTTTTACAATAATGTGATAGTTATAATTACATTTGTGATACTTGACATATTTTTTGTAATTAGGAAGTGCATTTTTCGCTACGTTTCTAAATAGATCAGTAGTAAACTTTACATCTTCGCCAAGAGCCATAATCTCTTCACACAAAGTTTGCACCACCTCATCAGTACATGGTATATCTTTTGTGAATTTATCTCTCAATGACCGTGAATATTGTGATACAACACTATCTCCAATGTCTAACATATCTTTAACTATTTTATAGAACTCAATAGGTCGAAATGCGTTTACAATTTCTCTAATAGCAACTCTTGGTTTAGTAGTTTTAGTCCTACTATTTCGTTTAAATATATTACGACCAGTAATTTTGTAATTCACATTGTACAAACCAAGTGAATGTACACTCACACTCTCTTTAAACTCAAACTTAATCTCAACGCTAACAATAGGTTCACGTATAGCTGACCAATTAAAGCGATCATAATTTCTTACTGCTGATGGTGTACCATTTCCACTCATATCAAATCTACTATCATGTATTCCTATAAAATAAGTTTCAGGAATTTGGTCTTTAATTTTTAAAGAAGAGTGATTTCCCTCACGAGTTAACGAATTACCGAAAAGTTTAATTAAGTTGTATTTACCCGCATGAGTTTTTTCAAGTGCGTACTTTAAATCTTCAAGCCATGTTTGTACATTACTGTCTGCTGTTTCAATATCTACAGGTTTTTGTTTAGTGGTTGGCATTTTTACTCTCCTTTGTATTTTTTACCTTGTCATCATCTGACAATAAGAAATCAATAAATCCACAAAATTCTTTCTTTAACATATACAACTTGTGGTGTAAGTACAAAATGTACGTCACCAGGATGCTACAAAAAAACGCTATCTCTTCACTCAT